>Ga0209013_10006220_pt1 | contig 10162 bp, 12 predicted proteins | sample Cruoilmetagenom2_FD_187291 | JGI IMG/M metagenome (GOLD analysis project Ga0209013, IMG submission 187291) | Oil polluted marine microbial communities from Coal Oil Point, Santa Barbara, California, USA - Sample 2 (SPAdes) (version 2) | ecosystem: Environmental > Aquatic > Marine > Oil seeps ...
CAAACGCAGCAGCACGCTGCCGCCGAGTAAGGCAACGATCAAGCCCGGTATCTGGCCATAGGCTTCGAGCATGTATGCCCAGGCAGAGTCCGGGTCGTAAAGGCGGATGGATATCTTCAGGTCATAAAATGAAAACACGACCGCCAGCAAAGCCCACACAAAGATCAGCAGCGCGAGCTGCTTTTTTTCGCCGGAGGTCATGTTAATATTGGCTTTCCGATATTAACTGATGATGGGATCATTCGGTATCTCCACAAATAATTTTATCGATTTATTGGCATATCAGCCTGTGTGTATCGCTGGTGATGATTTACCTCGCCCAATTATAAATGATATGGAAGACCTATTCCATACCGTTTTCAACACCAAGCCTCAAAGGCACAAAGGAAAACTTATAATACTTAATTTTTCTTTGTGTCTCCATGTCTTTGTGTTTAATGAAGAGCTGCCTTATCTATTAACAATCATTGAGTCTCTAATCTGATTTATTATCACTGCCACCTCTGTACCGCAGGACTATAAATCCTGCTAGAGCGTGTATTATGGGATTAAAAATCTACGCAATTTTGCGGAGACACATAACCCATCTACGCGGTATAATTTTTTCTTGGTGGTAAGTTACAAAATATAAAATTTATCCGAGGAGAATTACATATGCGCACATCGAAAACTACTGGTATCAAGCTATTAATTCAATTATTGATCACCATCGGGATAATATTTTTGGGCATCGTCGTTGTCTGGGCGAGTCCCGACACCGATATAGAAGTTACCTCGGCGCTCGATGTATACGTAAATGATGACACCTGTCCACAGGTTGGCAGCGGTACATGGCTGGATCCGTACTGCGATCTGCAGCACGCCATAAACAACACCCTGGAAGGCGGAGAAGTACTAATCGCTGAGGGCACGTATACAAACACTCAGACGATCACTGCCTCAGACAGCTATACCTACACCCAGGTAGCGTTCATCGATAAGAGTTTAACGCTGAGCGGCGGCTATAAGGATGGCAACTGGGACATTCCGGAAAATCGAAATGCCTACCCATCGATCATCGATGCGAACCGCTCCGGACGCGGGGTGACGATCCTGGGCGACGGCAATCAGGCTGTGACCGTTATCGGCTTAACCATCACGGGAGGCGATTATTCCGGACTCGGCAACCCGGACGGGGTGAGTGGACAGGGTTGCTCGGGGACCGGGCAGGATTGCGGCGGCGGACTGCTGGCAAAATCTGTCATCGTGAAATTAGAAGACTCCATCATCACCGATAACTTCGCAAGTACGCCGTCCGCGAATAAAAACGGCCAGGGCGGCGGTGTCTACCTGTGGGATGTCCTTGATGGGTCGATGATCACGGGCTCCAGCATCATCAGCAACACGGTATCTGGCGGCAACGGGTACGGGGGCGGCCTGTCTATACAAAATGGCAGGACTGTTGTCATTTCAGATACTGTTTTTATCGGGAACACGTCTACCGATGCCGGTGGTGGAGCCTATATATTTCAGCCAGACCAACCAATCTCCATCTTCACCTCGTATTTCAATAACAACCAGGCGGTTAATACAGGTGGTGGTTTGCGCGCTCATCTGACCTACGGTGGGGATGCGCTGGTGATGGACCGCGTTCGTTTCTCCAATAACCAAGCCAATGTAAATGGAACATCCATGTACCTGGTTCAGCAAGGAAATGACAGGTCCGTAACCGCTAATCTCAGCAATCTGATATTCGACAACAGCTATTCAAACAACGACAATGCACTGGCGAATGTGCTTTACGTAGGCAACACAGATATACTTGATGTCAACCTGCAGTTCGTCACTGCCGCGGACAACAAGGCGGAAAGCTTCTTATTGGCCTGGGGTGACAATGGTGATGGAGACGGTTTAACTGTCGACCTGGCCAACACCCTCCTGAAATCTTTCAACGGCGCATTTACCGCCTACCAGGCAGGTGCGGGCACGGTGAGGGTCCAGTACACGAAGACGCTGTTGGAGGATGTCTCAACGCAGCAGGTAGCTATTGGTGGATCTCCCGTGTTTGTTGATACGGAGACCATCACCGGAACCGCAAAACTGAACAATACCTACCACCTGCGGGCCGGCTCTGACGCCATCGATCAGGGATTTGATTCCGGGGTCAAGCACGATTTTGACAATGATAAGCGTGACGCAAATCCCGACATCGGCGCGGACGAGTACAATTCCCCCCGGATTTACATACCGTTGATTTTAAAGGCTGGCGGGTAGCATGTAGCTGGTAGCTGGTAGTATGTAGCTTGTGATAGCCCTATAGTTCCCTGAAAACGGAAAGTTTCATAGAAACTCAGTTTCCGGGGAACTGGTTTTTTTATAAGATCCCACCTGAGCAGGTTATGTGTTTATCAATAGCGTTCCTTTAATAATCAGCCGCCCACCCATTCGTTGATTGTTGGAGTATCTATATCTTCATGGTAGATCAGGCGCCCCTGAATATCGCCAAACAACTCGGCAACGGTGCCTTTTTCGATAACAGGCACAATTTTCAATACGGTCTTGCCGCGATCTGTGACAATCAGCTCATCACCGCTGGCTTCTATGTTACGGAAGACCTCGTACATCTTCGCTTTGAGCTGGCTTTTGGATATGGTGTCCACCATCTTCACCTTAAAAAATAAATATGACCATAGTTTTCACTATAGTCATATTGTATCTTAAGGCTCTGGGATGTTATCAGACTTCACCCGGTGCTGGGCTGGCTGGCCTCATCCGACTCTGCTTCTTTCATGGGTGTCGTGGCCCGGATGAATCCGGCGAAAATCAGGACCGCGCCGATCAGCTCGCCGAAGTACAGCGCGCCGGGGATCCCGAAGCGGCTGAACGCGCCGCCGAAAGCGGGAGCCAGGGCTCCCACCGCGATCAGGATATTGCCGATCACGCGGTGGAGTAGGACTCGCTTGCGGAAGAATATCCAGGCCGAATACACCGCGCCCCCAACCAGGGTCACCACGCCGTAGATGTTAAAGAACGGCGTCAGCGTGCGGATGCCGGAGGTGACGATGGCGTGCCCACTCAGTTCACTGCCGGTGTGCACACTGGTAGTCAGCAGGCCGGGATCCAATTCTGCCGTGAAGATGCGGAAAGCGGCGTAGATGGATGCCACCAGCAGGACTGCCATGGTGATATTGGCGATACGCCTCTTCGCCAGCAAGTAGACCGTGCCCTGTCCAAGCCAGGCAGCCACCAGGATGGCGCCAAACAGGTACCAGGACCGGAAGATGAGTGAATTCCAACCGAAGGCGCCGAAATAAGCCTCGCAGAATCCACCGATGCCGTAGAATATCATGCCCACCCCCCAGAGCAGCAGATGCGCCCCGCCTTTTCTGGCGTAGCGGCGGAATACAATGAACGCAAAAACAAAACTAACGATTGCAGATGTGAATGGGACCAGGGTATTTATAACTGTCATCTCTTCTCCTTAAATATAATTACTGCTGCCTGACTCAAAATACACCGGCGGCGACCGCCAGGGTATACAGCAGCACAACAACAATAAAAAACAACAGGAATCCAAGGGCAATGGGGATCGCCTTTTCATAAAATTTCGGGAAAGCGCGTTTGTTGGGGGGCGAATTATTTTGATCAGCCATACGGAATGGAATACCTGTGAAGATTTCCATTCCAGTCTATCCCCAATACAGCCGGATGCACAGTGAAATTTATGTAGAATATATTTAGGAGGTGATTAATAACACCTCACCCACCCAAAGCTCAGTTTTACCGAGCCTCCCTCTCTCTCCTGATTGTGGGCAATCAGGAGAGAGAGGGAGGTGGGAGGGTGAGGAGAGTATCCCAAATTGGATTATATAAATTCCAGTCTATCCAAAGTTTCGCGAGTTTCTTCGTTCAGATCCATGTCCCCCAGATTCCCCTTCTCGACCCAATGGTATTCCGAAAACTCTTCATTCAGAGTAATCTTATCCGACCCAACCAGACAGTGAAAGATCAGGAAGATCATATAGGTGCGCTGAAAACTACCATCCGGCAGCAGTTTATCGAATGTCCCGTCCTTGAAGAACGCTGGACGCACCCGGTCGATCTCGATGCCCAATTCCTCCCGCAGTTCACGTCGCAAGGCCTCTTCCATCTTTTCCCCGGGTTCCATGCCCCCACCAGGCAGCCCCCACTGCCCAGGAAATACCCCGCGATCGAGTTTCATCTTGCACAGCAGCAGTCTGCCGCCCTGATCCCTCACCAGGCCGACGACGATGATTCGTGTGAGGTCTATTTCGTCACCAGCGGCAGATAAACCCCCGGCTCTATCGTGTAATCGACATCCTTACCGACGCCGAGTTGGTAGTAAGACATAACCACGCTCTCGTGGACATCATCAACACAGCCCGCTTTCGCTCGCGTAACCAACGTGGCGGAGAACAAGTCACCGGCACCCAGTTCATCCAACAGCCATTCAGCCTTTTTACTGGTCGTGGAATCTGCACCGGGAGCATCGACCAGTGTCAGACAATCATCATCAAAATTCCCAGACATCTTGATCGGACCCGGGATGGCGACCAGCGTGGTGTTGGTGAAATTCAGTCGAAATGTCAGCAGCTCGCCCATGGCCGCAGTCCCACTGGGGCTGGGATCCAGCCATTCGGGTTTCACAATGTACGTCGGAAGGTAGTTGTAATTGTTCTTCAAGGGTCCCACCAGGTACTCATCATTGGGATCTGGCGTACCGGAGGCGGACGAGACGCAGTATGCATAAACGCCGGTCTCTGGTAAGGTCATGTTGTCGATCACCTCGTTGTCCCCAATACCACCAGTGTTCGCGGCGGCGATCTGAACCCCCGCCGGATCGTGCACGGTCAGCCCGTAATCCGTAGCGCTGCCATCGTTATCCGGGTCTGCGTTGAGGGCAAATAAAAACTTCTCGCCGGTCTGGACCGAAAAACTGTAGCAATCGACATCAACTGTGTCACTGATCACGGCGATCATCGACTTGGCCGTTATGTTGGCCGTCTGCCATGTGTCGTTAGGTTCGACTTCATCCTGTTCGCTGATGGCGATCCTGTAATAACGCAACGTGTACGGCGTGATCGTATCGTCATCACCGGTTTCGGAAGCGCGCAGGTAGTGGTCAGCGCTGCCGTTCACGAAATGCTGCCAGGCGATCACGGAGCCGCTGATCCACGAGCCGCTGTCAATCTGCAATTGCGTTGTGCCGTCTGACCCGTACGCCACCAGCGTCCCACTATCGCTCGCTGTGGATGCAGAAGTGTCGAGCAGCGCGACGTAACCCCAAAGCGTGTTCACCCCATCAAGCTGGTAATAGTCGACATCACCGGTTGGCGATATTTCACCGGTCATGTCCTGGCCCGTAATCAGCTCGGTCCCGGTGGCAGGTGTATCATTCGGCTCTACCTCGGTGTCATTGGCGGCTGCATTCATCGCGGTCACAAACATCACAGCCAGGGAAATACCTGAAATAAAGACCAGCGTAATTTTGATAAATGTAATGAGCGTTTTGTTCACGAGCTTCCTCCTGAGGGTAGTTACTTTTAACGCATCAGCGCCACATGATATGGGAATAGCCAGGCGTTCATCACGCCGCCCTTCACCGAAGGGTCATTGAGCATGATCTCGTTGGCGGCTTCGTCCGACTCGGCCTCGAATATGACGATACCGAAACTGCTCTCGTCGGTGTTCTGTGTCCGCCCGGCCAGGATCAATTTTCCAGCCGCCTGGAGCTGCTGCAGATAAACGAAATGTTGTTCCGTGGACTGCGTCTCATCGGGGGTTGGCCCCACGCTGAGCATTTCGGGGCGGGTGGGCTTGATTCGGTACAGGTACTGGTTCATCGTTGTTTTCGCTCCTTGGATACTGTTCACTACATTATACACGCCCTCCTCACCCACCCCGGCTCAGTGAAACTGATCGCCCCTCCCTCTCCTGACACAGAACTGTGTCAGGAGAGGGAGGGGGCGCCGCAGGTGGGGGTGGGCGAGACCGTCACCCCCAGCCCTGGTTCCCCCTCAGGGGTTAACCCCAAAATCCCCCCTTAAGGGAGTTGACATAGAACGTATGTTCTAATATGATGGGGAGAGAAGTTTTTTGTATTCAGATTCTTGTTGTCAGATTTCAGTGAGGAGATGCCCATGAAGCACGATCCAAAATTGATCAAACCTAAAGCCGCTTACCACGACGATCAAAAACCGCTCATCCTGATCTACCGGCAGGGTAAACCACCTATCAAACCCGGACGTCGCGCCTGGAAAGTGTCGCAGTACGTGCCGATCGTCAAAGACGGGCTGGCAGGGAACGGCACGCTGGCCGTTGAGATGCTCAACCTGTCGAACCTGCCGGTAACGTCTGAGGCTACAAAATGCCTGGCGTGGGCGCGAGCGTTCTGCCAGGCCATGGAAGGCGGCGAAGAGGTCGAGGCGGCGGTGGAGGTGGCGGATGGGAGAGTAAAGAGCAGGGGATAATGAAAAAGGGATAAGGGATGGGGATGCTGGCTGCCAGCTGCGTGCTGCAGGCTGAATGACTTTGCCTGCAAAGGAGATATTTAATGATCAAAGAACGGTGTAAGAAATGCGGGCGGGTTTACGTTGGAGAGGTCTGTCCCTGCGCGACGGGAAGGCGCTATCACCAGCTTATATGCGACTGCGGAGAACCGGCGGCTGAAGTGTACTGCGACCGGCTGGGTGAATGGCCCATGTGCAGCGGATGCCTGAAAGAGTTTTTGGAGCTGGATGGAGACCTCCCCCTACCAGTTCACGACACGGAGTCACAAAAAGGGAGCGAAGCAGACGCGCGCACCTACCCGCTCGCGCTCACCCAGCGCCAGTACGAGATCGCAAGGCTGGCGCCCAAAAGTGATAAAGAGATCGCCAAACGGCTCAGCATATCGTCCTCCACCGTCAAATCACACATGAAGACCATCTTCAAGAAGCTCGGTGTGCAATCGCGGCACGAAATCCACCACGTGCTCTCGCGGGTGGAAGGAGATCAGGCAGGTGATAGTGACCCGGGTACGGACATTCCCGCCGGAGTAGATGCCGCCGTGGAGGCAAATCCAGATGAACCAGCGACGGTCACGGTTTCGATCAGCAAACGAGTGAACAAGATCACAGAACTGCGGGAATTTATTAAGCAAATTGGCGGTTTTCTGGACAGACCCTGAGGGTTTTTGTTGATTAGATATTACGAGAGAATAAAATTACTTTTTGTGCAGGCACTCCGGCATCGTTTTGGTAAATAAACCCTTAGGGTCTAGTAGTATAATTAAGGTATCGTTATGTTAAGACTCGCCTGGTTGTTAATCGACCAGCACATTCGGTCCACCGGGATTGCCATTACACCGTGAACGAAATTCTCAATCCCTATATCGCCGGAGCCCCCGTCACCGAGACCAGCATGTTTTTTGGTCGCGAGGACGTTTTCAGTTGGATCGAGCGCAGCTTATCGGGGAAATATGTCGACCATATCGTGGTGCTGCACGGCCAGCGTGGAAACCTGGCTGGAATCCGGCGGCCGCGACGAGCTGGACCCGGTCAGCGGCGTGCTGCCTAAGTTCAAGAAGAAATACTGGCCGGTGGTCAGCAGCATGGCCATGGACCTGTCGGTGGAATTCATCGGCGCCGTCACCTGGGAGATTCTGACCAAGGGAGGGTAGATAATTTGTCATTCTGAGCGAAGCGAAGAATCTCATCGCGCATCAAGAAGACTCTTCGTTGCCACTCAGAGTGACATTTTTGGGAGCTGTTTTCCGAAACTAATGTTAATTCACACAAAATAACACAATTTCTAAGGAGAAGTCATCATGTCTTTACGCATATCAGTCAAAGTATTCCTGCCGGTAATCGCCGGGGTAGCATTAACACTCGTTTTCTTGTTATTCGCCGGCCACGAGGGCGGCGCGGGGGCAGCGGCGGCCAACGGCGCCAGTATACGTTACGTCGCTGTCACAGGTAATGATTCCGGCAACGATTGTACGGGCAGCAGCGCGCCCTGCGGCACCATCCAGCGCGCCGTGGACCAGGCCGCCTCAGGCGATGAGGTGCGGGTGGCGGGTGGCGATTACACCAGCTCGTCGATCGTGACTCATACGGACGGCTTCACGTATACGCAAGTGGTATTCATCGCCGAATCATTGACTCTGCGTGGAGGCTTCTCCACGGCGAACTGGAACGACTCGAACCTTATTAAGAACCCGACGGTGATCAACGCGGGCGGTGCCGGCAGGGGCATCACCATAATCGATACCAATGACAATCCGGTTGCGGTGGAAGCGTTCAAGATCACGGGCGGCGATTACACCGACCTGGGCAATACCCTGGGTGGAGGTCCGAACGACGTCTGCCGCTCTGTGGATGACTGCGGCGGCGGGATGTTTGTCAAGAACAGCGCCGCGCACCTGAAAAACCTGGTCATCGAGGACAACAACGCCGGTTCTATGGACAGCCAGGGCGGCGGTCTGTATTTGTGGAGCACCCATGCGGTCACGATCGATTCGGTCACGCTTTCGCACAATATCGCCGATAACGGCGGCGGCATGGTGGTCACCTCCCTATATTTCCCCTTAACGATAACAGGCAGCACCTTCAACAACAATGTCGCAGAAAATACCGCGGGCGGACTGTACCTGCGCTCCAACATTCAACACCTGGTCACCGTCGAGAACTGCCAGTTTTTCGACAACATCGCCAATGAAGGAGACGGCGGCGGCATCAACGCCCGCCTGGCGGCGAACAGCCTACTGCTCAAACTGGATAAGCTCCTGATGGAGGGCAACCAGGCCGACGAGCACGGCTTCGCCATTTACCTTGATGCCGCTGGAAACGTGACGCCCACGGCGACTCTGAGCAACATCATCCTGGCGGGCAACAAACGCGTGACGGGCACGGTGGACGAGCCCGAAGACGCGGTCATCTCTGTCGCCCCCAATTTCACCAACCTGGTAGTCAATATGCAGCACATAACCGCGGCCGACAACCCTGTGGCCAGCTTCCTTTACGCCGAGCCGGCATTCGACCCAGGTGAGTACGTCACCGTCACCGTGTCCAACACGCTGCTGTCAGGCTTCACATACGGCTTCACCGCCGCAGAGGAGGACGACACGCAGGCCACCGTGCATCACACCAACACCCTGTTTTACAACGTAGACTACATGCACAACACCCTGGACGGCACGCCTGTCTTCACCGCCACCAACCCCATTTACGATGACCCGCAGCTGAAGTCCAACTACCACCTGAGCCAGGGTTCAGGCGCCATCGACGTCGGGATCGACACCGGACTGCTCGACGACATCGACGGCAACCCACGCCCATTAGGCGACCACCCCGACATCGGCGCGGACGAGTACTTCGAGATTTTCCTGTATCTGCCCATGTTAAGCAAAGGCGGGTAACAGCAGCCATGTCATTCTGAGCGCAGCGGAGCGAAGAATCTCCTTCACAGCCAGACAGACGCTTCGCTGTCGTTTAAAGAAAGGTGTTTATGTCCGAGGCGCTCGACGAACAGGACCACAGGTTATTGATGCTCTGGGCTGCTGACTGCGCGGAGCACGTGCTTCCATACTTCGAGGAAAAGCACCGTGAAGACAACCGACCTCACAAAGCTATCAAAGCCGGGCGCTCTTGGGCGCGGGGCAAGTTAAGAGTGGGCAAGGTACGCGAAGCAGCATTTTCTGCCCACGCAGCCGCCCGCGACGCCGATCACCCAGCGGCCATAGCCGCCGCACGCGCCGCGGGTCATGTCACCGGAACCGCCCACGTCGCCGGTCATGCCCGTCACGCCGCTGATTATGCAGTCAAGGCCGCCACAGCAGCTGCAACCACCAACGATGCTGCCAGCGCCGCTGTCGCGGAACGTGATTGGCAGTACCAACACATCCCGGAGCACCTTCGGCCAACAGTTTTCCCCTGAGCTGCATTAGCTGAACTTTATAACAACTCAAATATGTGTAAAACGCAGTTCACGCTTCCCAAAGATTGTAGATCACGCCGAATGGATCTTGAATATAACAATCCTGGCCTTTACCTCGCCATCGAAGAACTTTACAGCCATTTTCTACCAGTAAATCCCTTGCTTCTTCCAGATTACTTACAAATAATTCCAACACCGGCCCACTAAATTCATCATCTTCAAGTACAAACAGGTTGATGGGATCCGC
>Ga0209013_10006221_pt1 | contig 10161 bp, 8 predicted proteins | sample Cruoilmetagenom2_FD_187291 | JGI IMG/M metagenome (GOLD analysis project Ga0209013, IMG submission 187291) | Oil polluted marine microbial communities from Coal Oil Point, Santa Barbara, California, USA - Sample 2 (SPAdes) (version 2) | ecosystem: Environmental > Aquatic > Marine > Oil seeps ...
CGAAGGATATTGCAAGTGCACTTTGAGAGAGCGCCTGAAAGAAATACCAAAATCCTTATCCCAATCCGGCGTAATGCCCCTATTTATTGAGCTTATACAGAATATGGCCCTGGTGACCTGGAACCATATGTTATTTTCCGTTGAACTATAAATACCTTTGCTATAATGTGTCGTTCAACTATTTTATGTGATAATAACTTATATATTGGATTAATAGAATCTGCTCAAATTGGGGGTAACGGATTTGATAGCAGTGAACTATTAGGAATTCAGGAGGTATGTGAATGCAATTGGACGATGTGGCAATTTCGAAATCTATTTTAGACGCCTATTTTGAAAAGTTGCTTGCCAGGTTGGATGTAGACGTTGCTTTGGTGGGCGCGGGCCCGGCCAATTTAGTGGCAGGCTATTATTTGGGAAAATCCGGCTTTAAAGCGGTAGTTTTTGAATCTAAACTGGCGCCTGGTGGTGGCATGTGGGGAGGCGGCATGATGTTTAACGAAATTGTGCTCCAGGATGATGCTGTTCATATAGCCGAAGAACTGGGAATCCATTGTAACCCAGGAGGAGATGGCTATTATACCATGGACAGTGTGGAGGCAACTTCAACTATTATTTCAAGGTGTGTAAGGGCAGGCACAGTTATTTTCAATCTAATAAAGGTTGAAGATGTGTTATTCAGGCAAGATGATAGACAACCCAGGGTTTCAGGACTTGTAATCAACTGGTCCCCTGTAGAAAAGCTTGGTCTGTATGTGGATCCTCTTAGTATCAGGGCATCATTTGTTGTAGATGGGACAGGACATCCAGCTGATATTTGCCGGACCGTGGCCAGAAAGATGGATGTAAAACTGAATACCAAGACCGGCAATGTGGTAGGAGAGATGCCCCTGTGGGCAGAAAAGGGGGAACAATTTACAGTCACAAATACTGCCGAGGTTTTTCCAGGGTTATATGTGGCAGGTATGGCGGCGAATAATGCCTTTGGGGGTCCCCGGATGGGTCCAATTTTTGGAGGAATGCTGAGATCAGGGAAAAAAGTGGCTGAGATACTGGCGGAAAAATTAAGGAGCGATTGATTGGGGGTACCGACCAAAGAAGAGAATCAGGAAACATCTGTTTTGCCTGAATTCAGAGATGTCAGGCTTTATTGTTTTTCCCCGGGCGGGTTCTTGCAGGATAGAGATCCAATTGAGGTGGTTGCAGCTCAGATAAGGGGTGGGGCAGATGTCATACAGCTGAGAGAAAAGGGTTTAAGGAAGAGGGACCGAATAGATCTGGGAATAAAACTCAGAGACTTGACCAGGCGGAAAGGTGTACTGTTTATCGTAAATGATGATATTGACCTCGCCCTCTTCCTTGATGCGGATGGCGTTCACCTCGGGCAGGGTGATACCCCTATTCAGGTTGCCCGCCCTCTTATGAAAGACAAGATCATTGGTATTTCAACACATTCGCTCGAACAGATTGATCGGGCTGTTGAATCAGGTGCGGATTATATCGGGGTAGGGCCGGTTTTCGATACAAGTACTAAGGATGATAGAGAAGAGATCATTGGCCTTGATATTCTTTTGCAGATAAAAGACACGTGTCCTATCCCGTACGTAGCAATTGGCGGGATAGGAAAGGATAATATCAGTTCTGTAGTAAAGGCAGGTTGTCACAGGGTTGCTGTGATTTCTGATATCATCCAAGCCCCTGACATTGAAGAACAATGCAAGGCTTTGAGACAAATTCTGTTATGAATCAAATAATGAACCATCCCTTTCCAAAATCAATTTCTTATACGGAAAAATGCAAACACCTTTTGGAGGTGGTGGGGCCGGAAGATACCCTGGGAATTGTTATTGATGCCGATCCGGATGCAATGGCCAGCGCCTTGGCCTTAAAGCGCTTTTTATGGCGGAAGGTCCGCAAGGTTGTAACTTACCATACTAACCCTGTTCAGCGGGCCGATAACCTGGCATTTATAAAACTTTTGAGGATTGACCAGCAGCATATTCGGCATATGAGACCAAAAAAAATTACAAAATGGGCCATAGTGGATTCCCAGCCGCACCATCATGAACAGTTTAAGGACCGGGAATTTGATATAATAATTGATCACCACCCCTTTGATCCTTTATCAAAGGCTCGTTTTATGGATATCAGAGAGGACTATGGTGCGAATTCAACTATTATGACTGAGTATCTCAAGGCCGCCGGGATCAGGCCTTCCCCAAGGCTGGCCACGGCCCTTTTCCACGGGATAAAGACAGATACTGACAATTTTGTAAGAGGAGCGCTGCAAAACGATATCAATGCCTTCAGGTACCTTTACCGGTTCACTAATGTGAATATCATAAAGAAAATTGAATCTTCAGAAATGACCCGGAGGACCTTAGGCTCTTATCGACTTGCAATAGAGAGATTGATTTTGTTAAAAAATATCGCCTTTATTCACATGGGTGAGGTAGATAATGTTGATCATCTTGTTATTATTGCTGATTTTTTTATAAGGCTGGCTGAGGCGACATGGAGTATTGTAAGCGGGATTTATGATAAAAAACTTATTGTCATCTTTAGGAACGCTGGTTTTAGAAGAAATGCGGGAAAGACCGCACAAAATTTCTTTTCGAAATGGGGTGGTTCCGGCGGTGGACATAAAGGTGCAGCCAGAGCGGAAGTTCCCATAGCGGAGATCAGCAAGGAAATAGGGAAGCGATCCGATACAAAAGATTTTGTACTAAGACAAATAAAGGGTCTGTAACCGCTTGCTGAAGTTTATTATTTCACGAAGTCCAGCTCAATTGGAGGCATGTTTTGACCGGTTTTAAGGCAAAAAAAATTGATCGAAAGCTGATAGAAGGGCTCAAGACTCTTATAAATCAGGGGAACCATGAGGCCTTGAAAAAGGTCATTGACGATATGAGAGCCGCTGATATGGCGGATATTATTGAATACCTGGACCCGGATGAACGCCTCTTTATCTTTAAATTACTTGAGCCTGAAGGAGCCGGAGAAGTCCTTGTAGAAATCGAGCCCCCGGTTCAGGAAAGTATCCTAAGGGACCTTGACAACCTGGCCATTTCTGAAATCGTTCAAGAGCTTGATTCTGATGATGCAGCGGACCTTGTTGGTGATTTGTCTGCGGAACGGGCAAGGCAGATCATTGAGTCAGTTGATGAAGAAGTCTCCGGGGACTTGGAAAAACTTCTCCCCTACGCGGAAGACACGGCCGGCGGAATCATGGCCCTGGAGTTTGTGTCGGTAAAGGCAGATGCTACAGTTAGCGATGCCATTGAAACTATTAAAGAAAATGAAGGGGATGTTGAGCACATCTATTACCTCTGGGTAGTGGATAACTTTGAGAGACTGGTGGGGGTGGCATCTTTAAAGGATCTGGTTATTGAGACTCATGAACGAAAAATCAGTGAAATTATGAACCCCGAAGTGATCTCAGCCTATGTCAATGCCGACCAGGAGGATGTGGTTCAACTGGTCAAGAGATACAATCTCGTAACTATCCCCGTTGTTGATGATCATCATCGGTTGGTGGGCTGTATCACGCATGATGATATCATTGACGTAATTGAAGATGAAGTAGATGAGGACATTTCTTTGATGGCAGGGGTAATTGATCAGGAGATAGCCGAAGAATCCACTATGAAAATTTCAAAGGCCCGACTTCCCTGGTTGATTGTAGGACTTTTTGGGGAGATCCTTTCCGCAGTCGTAATAAGTAAATTCGAGTCGTCTCTCGAAAAAATTATTGCACTGTCGTTTTTTTTCCCTGTGATCATGGCTATGGGGGGAAGTACAGGTTCCCAGGCGGCTATAGTTGTTGTAAGAGGTCTGGCAACCGGTGATATAAGCCTGGTCAAAACTGGAAAGCGTATTTGGATGGAAATGAGAGTAGCACTTATCAATGGGTTAATATGTGGCGTTTTACTTGGATTGATTGTGGGTGTCTGGCTTTCTGATTACGGGCTGGGATTTGTTGTTGCCCTGGCGTTGGTATTTATCATCCTGAATGCCGGTTTCATAGGGTCTGCCGTGCCTCTGATCCTAAAAAAAATTAATGTGGATCCGGCACTTGCAACAGGACCTTTTGTATCGACTTCAAATGATATTTTGGGGCTCCTTATTTATCTGGGGATGGTCACTTTTTTCCTGCACATAACTGGTTGATGTCAGTTAATTCATCGGCCCAAACCACTACCTCTGGTAGTGGTACTATAAAAAGGTTTTACCGTTACAGTAATTATTTAAGAGTGCCTAAAATGAGCTAAAGTGCCTAAAATGCCTAAAATTGTGGTGTCGCTCTGCTCCATCTTTTTTATAATAATAAAATAGACAGAATTCGTATCAGCTCAATGAATAGGGATTTTACGCCACCATTGGGATAAGATTTAGAGAGCGCCTGAAAGAAATGGCCAAATCCGTTGCCCCAATTTATTGAGCAGATACCAGAATTCCTTAATTTTAGTTCACTTTAGTCACTTTAAACTTTGTGTATCCGAGAACGCCTTCGAGGGGCAACCCAAAGCCGGGCCCTCTGGACCCGAATCTTTACTGCTGAAAAATCCAGGTTAGTCTTTCGGCAAGGTATGTATATCTCTTTTTAGTGCTCACATTCCTTACGCCCATGGCGAGGGCCTTTTTTGTGCCTACTATGACTACCAGTCGCTTTGCCCTGGTTATTGCCGTATAGATCAGATTTCTCTGAAGAAGCAAATAGTGTTGCGGCAATAGGGGAAGAACAACGGCGGGGTATTCGCTCCCCTGCGATTTATGAACAGAGATAGCGTAGGCCAGAACGATTTCATCAAGCTCCATGTAATCGTAGCACACACTTCGGTCGTCATAGGTCACGATGACTTCTTGCTTTTCCGCGTCTATAGACCTGATCAGGCCTATGTCACCGTTAAAGACCTCTTTTTCATAGTTGTTTTTTGTCTGCATCACCTTGTCATTCAGATAGAAGCTTCTATCCCCTTTGGACAATACCATGCGTGATGGGTTAAGAAGCTTTTGGAGCGTTGTGTTCAGCCTTTCTGTCCCCAGGCTGCCTTTGTGCATTGGTGAAAGGACCTGGATGTCTTTCATGGGGTCCATATGAAAGCGCTGGGGAATCCGCCTGCAGACAAGTTTTGTGACAACATCGAGGGCCAGATCCGGTTCTTCTTGTTCAATGAAATAAAAATCTCCCAGATTGCTGTCAGATGCCTTTATGTCGGGTAGCTTTCCCTGATTGACCCTGTGGGCATTCACAATTATAAGGCTCTCTCTTGCCTGTCTAAAAACATCCTTTAATTCAACCACAGGGACCGTGCCTGACCTGATAATATCTTCCAGTATGTTCCCAGGCCCGACAGAGGGCAACTGGTTGGTATCGCCGACCAGAATCACTGTTGCCCCGGAAGGAACCGCTTTTAGAAAATGATACATGAGCGTGACGTCAATCATTGAGCCCTCGTCTAAGATGATTACATCAGCTTTAAGGGGGTGGTTTTCATTTCTTTGAAATCCTCCTTTCCGCCATCTGAATTCCAGCATCCTGTGGATAGTCCTTGCAGCCTCACCAGTTGTCTCGGTCATTCGTTTAGAGGCTCTCCCGGTAGGGGCGGCTAGGAAAATCCTGGCGCCGATAGCCCTGTATATTTCAAGCACGGCATGAATGATTGTGGTCTTCCCTGTTCCAGGCCCGCCGGTAATTACCAGGACCTTGTCTGAAATAGATCTTATGACCGCATCCACCTGTCTTGGTGCCAGGCGCAGATTTATCTTTTCTTGAACCCAGGTGACGGCCCTGCCGATATCCATATTTCGAGTGCCTTTTTTTGCCGAAATAAGCCTAGAGAAATGTGTGGCAATCTCGGTTTCGGCGACATAAAATCCGGTTAAATATACCGCCTTGCAGTTAGTCTCAAATTCATCCAGATGCTGATTCAGGTCTTCTATGACTATTTTTTTGTCCAGGGCAATTATTCCAAAGGCCCTAATAATGGATTCCCTGTCCACTTCCAATATTTCGAGACATTTTTTTATCAACTGTTCATAAGGATAATAAATGTGTCCTTCTTCAGATATGCGGTTTAATACATATAAGATTCCTGCCTGGGCCCTGGCCGGGGAATTCTTGTCAAAACCGAGATTCTGGGAAATCCTGTCTGCCGTTGGGAAGCCTATACCGGATATGTCCGAGGCAAGTCTGTAAGGATTTTGAGAAACAACTGCAATAGAGCGCTGCCCGTAACGTTTAAATATTTTTGTTGCATGACTCAACCCCACGCCGTGTTCTTGAAGAAAGATCATGATTGCCCTGATCTCCTTCTGTTCGGCCCAGGCCTTTTTTATGATCTCCAGCCTTTTTTTGCCGATTCCTTCAACTTGAGCGAGTTTATCAACATGCTCGTCAATGACTTCAAGGGTTTTTTCCCCGAATTCCTTTACTATTTTGGAGGCCATAACCTTGCCAATACCTTTAATAAGCCCTGAACCCAGGTATTTTCTGATTCCCTTAACAGATGCGGGGAACTTGACATGCTGGCTGAGTACCCTGAATTGGCGACCAAACTTTGGGTGATTCTCCCATAGGCCCTCAATCTTTAACACCTCTCCCGGCGTTAACGCAGGGAGATTACCGACAATAGTAACAGGTATAAGAAATCCGGGCACACTGATTTTGGCTACAGTAAAGCCGGTGTCTTCATTGGCATATGCAATCCTCTCTATTTGACCTTCCAGCTCAGCACGGGGTTGGTCAATGGTCGAGGTCGACTGGTTGGTTGACAGATCTTCCATTTGGTTCACACCTAAAACCTGCATATACTGTTTTCAAAAAGTTGTTAATAAACATAAATATCAAAGAGTTATAAAATACCGAGAATTAAATGGCCCACACCAATTTGAGGCGGTCCATGAGGGTTTGATTATTTGAGAACAGTTTACCCTCCGGGAGCGCCGATTTTCCCGAATCTGCCGTGTTGGTAAGGGCTTGAAGTATACGACTACGTCTGCGCCTTTGCCCCTATGTGCCTCCTGAATAGGTTCACCTGCGATTATATTAACTTTTACTTTAAAAATACGATAAGATCATATATTATCATTACCAGTGCATTCAAGACTATATGGAGGAATAATGAATCTGACGGATGTTATATATCGAAAATCAGTGCCCTTGGCATTTATTTCATTGAACAGGCCTGAAATGAAAAATGCCTTCACATACCCTATGCTTGACAGCCTATGCCAGGCATTGGAAGATGCCAAAGGCGATGGTGATATAAAAGTGATAATTTTAAGAGGCGAAGGAGGGGCATTTTGCGCTGGAGGCAACATAAAGGATATGGCAGCAGGCAGGCTTGCCTCTTGGGATATGAAACACTATTTGTGGGATCATGTTCAACGTGTGCCTCTCCTCCTGGAGGATGTGGACAAACCAGTCATAGCCTCTATCGACGGTACGGCTTTTGGGGGGGGATTTGACCTGGCCCTGGCCTGCGATCTCCGGATAGCGTCGGAACGGGCAACTCTTTGCTCAACATTCGTACGCATTGGGTTGGCCCCTGGGGGTGGGGGCGCATTTTCTTTGCCGAGGCTGGTCGGACTTAGCAAGGCCCTGGAAATACTCCTTTCCGGCCGTGTCATTGACATGGACGAGGCATTAAAAATAGGGGTAGTGGACAGGGTTGTTTCAACAGGAAAGCTTTTAGAGGAGACGGAACAGTATGCCATGGAGATCGCTAAATGGCCCATTGCCCCTGTCAGGGCCATTAAGAGATCTGTTTATAATGGGCTCAAATCTGATTTAAGAGGCCATCTTGACTATGTTTCCTCTCAACTGGCGCTGTTAACCCAGACGGAAGAACACCGACATGCGGTCAAAAAATGGGTGAAAAAGGATTTTTAGGTTTATGATATGGGACTCATCTTTGACAAAAACGTCGCCGGACTTTACAAGTCTTGGTATCATTCACCCCAGGGCCGCAAAATAGACGGATCCATTGAGCAGTTAATTGTGTCTCTGCTTGATCCGACGGCAGGGGAAAGGGTTCTGGACATTGGTTGTGGAACTGGAAACCATCTTCTTTATTTTAGTAGAATGGGCCTGGATGTAAGCGGCGTTGACGCATCATCTTACATGATTGATAAGGCAAAGAAAAGGCTTGGACATCGGTGTACGCTAAAAATAGGAAGAGCGGAAGACCTCCCTTTCGATGATAACGAATTTGATCTGGCAGTATTTATTAATACTATCGAATTTTTGGATGATCCGCTTCAGGCCTTGCGTGAGGCAGGGAGGGTGGCCAAAAGAAAGGTTTTTGTTGGTGTACTAAACAGCTTGTCGTTAAGCGGCTTGATGAAAAGTATCCAGGGCTACTTTGGCGATCCTCTTTTTAGTCGTACCCGATGTTATAACCTCTGGCAGGTTAAATCACTATTAAGGATGGCATACGGTAATGCCCCTGTCTCCTGGGGTTGTATAGATATATGGCCTTCATTTATTGAAGAGACAGGGACCTTTGGAATGCATTTTCGGGATATAGGTCATCTCCCTTTTGGTTCTTTCTTGGGGATCTCGGCTACAATGATCTACAAGATTATGACAGACAACCTGCCCCTTAAAGACAGGCTAAAAAAGGCAAGCCAGTCTTTAGTTGGAGCCAGGACCCTTGAGGATCTAAACCGTAATAGAGGAGTGCTTTAAGATGAAAGAGGCTTATCTGTATGAAAAACTGGAAAATGAAAAGGTCCGTTGCCTCTTGTGTAATCACCACTGCGTAATTGAAAACGGGAAAAAAGGTATCTGTGGTGTTCGCGAGAATCGTTCAGGCACTCTCATAAGCCTTGTATATGAGAGGATAATTGCCAAAAACTGCGACCCCATCGAAAAAAAACCCCTGTTCCATTTTTTACCTGGCAGTCTGTCTTATTCCATAGCAACTGTAGGTTGCAATTTCAGGTGTCTTTTCTGCCAGAATGCTGATATATCCCAGATGCCTTCGGACCATAATCAGATTATGGGGGAAAAAACAACTCCCGATCAAATCGTAAGAGAGGCATTGGACACCCGTTCAGTTACTATTGCTTACACCTATACGGAGCCTACCATTTATTTCGAGCTTGCGGTAGATACAGCGCGAATTGCAACCACTAAGGGTCTTAAAAATATTTTTGTGTCAAATGGATACATGACTGAAGAGTGTCTAAGGGATATTTATCCCGATCTGCACGCTGCAAATGTTGATCTCAAGTCTTTCAGTAACAAGTTTTACAAAGAGGAGTGTGGCGGAAGACTGGGCCCTGTGCTTAAGACCCTTGAGACCATGAAAAACCTAGGGGTATGGTTGGAGGTAACCACGCTGCTGATCCCGGGCCTTAACGATTCCAAGAAAGAACTTAGGGATATTGCTGAGTTCCTTGCGGGTTTGGATCCAAACATCCCGTGGCACATCAGTCGTTTTCATCCCACTTACCGTCTTACCAATATTGAGTCAACGCCCCCTGAAGGAATTCAGGAGGCGAGGGACCTGGGATATGAGGCAGGGCTGAAGTACGTTTATACCGGCAACCTTCCAGGTGATAAGGGCGAAAAGACTTTTTGCCATCAATGCGGTAAACTTCTGATAGACCGGTTTGGGTTTAATGTCATACATAACAAAATCGAGAAAAACTGTTGTCCCAAGTGCGGGGCAAAAATACCAGGTCTATGGAATCGTTGATTTACTAATGGTTTTCTGGTAGAATTTAAAGTTAAGGAGGGCCCTTATAGGGGTTTTTCTTAACATAAGCCCCCACTGAATCAAATTTCAGCCTTCTTCCTTTCAGTGGGGGTCTAAATAAAGATCCGGGTCCAGGGGGCACGGCTTTGGGTTGCTCCTCGAAGGGGCTATATTCCTCGATAACTGATAGAAAATAGAATTCAGAAGATAGAAGTCAGGAGACAGAAGGAAATCAAGGTAGAACGGTCAGTTACCCGGCCGCCCCCTCACAGATCCCGGCGTGCGGTACTACCGCACCGGGCAGTGATAATACCTTGCTTTTTCAGGGAAAAAGTATAGAGAAAGTACCCTTGTGAGTCAAGAATAAAAGTGGCACAATATATGAGTGGTCTCATGCTTTTTAAAGGTTTTTAGGCCGGGAAGTCTTGTGTTGAATAGCAGGGCGTGGCAGGGA
>Ga0209013_10006222_pt1 | contig 10161 bp, 5 predicted proteins | sample Cruoilmetagenom2_FD_187291 | JGI IMG/M metagenome (GOLD analysis project Ga0209013, IMG submission 187291) | Oil polluted marine microbial communities from Coal Oil Point, Santa Barbara, California, USA - Sample 2 (SPAdes) (version 2) | ecosystem: Environmental > Aquatic > Marine > Oil seeps ...
TCGCCGCTAACCTGGCGCTACGGGTCCGACGACATGCGCCAGATCTGGAGCGAGGGGCACAAACGACGCCTTTGGCGGCGCGTCTGGGTCGCGCTGGCCGAAGTTCAGGTGGAGTTTGGCCTGGTAAAAGCCGAGCAGGCAGCCGACCTGCGTGCGCATGCCGGTTACGTGAATATAAACCGGACCTTGGAGATCGAAGCCGAGATCAAACATGACCTGATGGCCGAGGTAAAGGCCTTTGCCGAGCAGTGTCCGGTTGGGGGAGGCATCATCCACCTGGGCGCCACCAGCATGGACGTCAAAGACAACGCCGAGGTCCTGCGCCTCTGTGAAGCGCTCGACATCCTCCTCGAAAGCTTGCACAACCTGCTGGATCCCCTGGCGGACCAGATCGAGGAACGATCTGACCAGACATGCATGGGGTTCACCCATCTCCAACCTGCTGAGCCGACGACCGTCGGCTACCGGTTGGCCCAGTATGGTCTTGACCTCTTGATCGACCTTGAGGAACTGCAACGAGTCCGCAGCCAGATCATGGGCAAGGGATTCAAAGGAGCCACCGGCACGTCCGCATCCTATACCCAACTACTGACCTCCAACCCTCAGACGCCTGCCCAGGGTGCGAGGGCAGGGACAGTCCGGGATCTGGAAGACAAGGTGATGGCCAAGCTGGGGTTGGAGGCATTCCCTGTTACGACGCAGACCTACCCGCGCAAGCAGGACTGGCTGATCCTCAACGCATTAGCCGGGCTAGCAGGGTCGCTCTACAAGTTTGCTTTCGACCTGCGGATCCTACAGGCACGACCTTTTGGCGAATGGAGCGAGCCCTTTGGCAGCCGGCAGGTTGGCTCGTCGGCTATGCCCTTCAAGAGGAATCCCGAAAACGCCGAGACCATGAACAGCCTTGCCCGGCTGGTGGCTGCTCTACCTCGCGTGGCCTGGGATAACGCAGCCCATTCCCTTTTGGAGCGTACCCTGGATGATTCTGCGAACCTACGGCTCGTCCTGCCCCAGGCTTTTCTCCTCACGGACGAGCTGCTGCGTCGCGCCTGCCGGATTCTGGGTGGGCTGGTCGTCTATGATAGGGCGGTGACCCGCAATCTGGAGGTCTATGGCGTATTTGCTGCTACCGAGCGGCTGCTAATGGAGTTAGTCAAAGCAGGAGCTGACCGGCAGGCAATGCATGAGCTGATCCGCCATCACAGCATGGCAGCCTGGGGAGCTCTCCAGAAAGATCCCACCGACCCCAACCCTCTGGCAGCTAACTTGTCCACCGATCCCAAAGTGTTGGCCTATCTGCCACAGCAGCAAGTCGTGGCCTTTCTTGATGCCGAGGGGTATGTGGGCGACGCCCCCAGCCGGGCCCGAGCATTAGCAGAACTGATACGCGAACGTATCGCAGCGGTCACCGACACCTAGGAAATCCCCAGAAAACAGTTGTCCCAAGCAGAATCGTTTCAGGGAACTCCTCAGGCTTTTCCAGCCCTTTCTTGCGACGTTCTGGGAAGGTGGAAAAGCTCTTGTTCCTGGTCCACCCGTCCCCGGTCTCCAGTCCCCAGCACCTATTCTACCGGCTCTGCCACGACATAGACGCGCTCGGGGAAAGGTTCAACATTGGCGCCGCTGCAGCTCACCAGCGTGAGGCCTTCGGAGCCTCCAGAGGAGAGAAAGCTCAAGTGCTGGGCCAATTCGCCAGAGTTCTTGGGCCGCCATTTGACCTTGTTGATCGTCTTGACCTCGTAGGTAAACCTTTCTCCAGCGCTGTTGATGACATGTACCTTGTAGCCCACCTTGAGTCGGGCTAGCCTTACAAAAGCCCCGCTATAGCCACTGCCATAGCTGTGGCCTACCAGGATCATGTTGCCTTCTTCACCCGGGTAGGCCGAACCTTCTGAATGCCCAACCTGATCCTTGCGCCCCGAGCGGAACAGCTTTTTGGTATCCCACGTCTGGGCCCCCGTACTCCCGTCGCTTTCTCTGGCCAAGTGAATGACAGAGCGATTGATATCCAGGGATGGGATCCGGATCCTGACCGGCGGTGGTCGAGATCCAGACGCAGGTACGGGGGCAAGAGTGACGGTAGGCGAGGGCAGGGCAGCAGTCGTCGGAGCAAAAGGTGGAACAGAGCTATCGCCAAGCACGGACATGGGCGCACCCATTGAGGCATGACCAGAAGTGACACTTGGCGACGGAGAGAGGGTAGGGAAGGGGATTGTGCCGGCCACCAGCGTGGCGGTAGGCCGGGGCAGAGTGGTGGGCCAAGGCGTGGCACTGATCCTCAATGAAGCCATCCAGTTCATGGTCGCCACAGGCAGTGGCGCCACGTCCCCGGCCACCAGGTAGCGATCTTGACCGATGATCCAGCTCTTTACAGGAGAATGGACGGCAAGAGTTATCGATGCTACGAGAAAGAGCACCCCAAACACGATGAGCACACGAGACGCCAAACGCCCAAAATCGACGCCTTGAACGTTGGAGGGAACAGATATGGGGTTCGCTGTTCTCCGATTTCCAACCCTCATGCAGAGATTATACCCGCTTGCAGACAAGCCGTCAACTCGGAGCCATCCAGCAAGTCATCTTGTCCTGGTATTTGCACCCCTGGAAAGAAGACCGGCGAACAGGCACTCAGCGCCCTGGACCGGCCTGCAGGTATAGCTCGCGCCCGTTGGTGCCGATCTCTTCCATGAACATCTTTTCGGCAAGCTTGATGGCCACCTTCTGGCGGACGCCGACGCGCCACAGGGGCCGCACACCCTGGGCCAGGGTAAGCGCAAAGAGCGCCTCCACGCAATCGGTGGCATAACCCAGGCTGCGGTAGCGGGGCAGTGTATAGGCCCCCACGTCGCAGTACCTTGGTGTCAGGACCAACGACGCAGTCATGCTGACCAGCTTGCCCTGTCTGATCACACCAAATGCCAGGCCTTCGGCCAGTAGGGCAGCGGGAGCGCCATAGCTCTGCCAAAGAAAGGCCGCGTCACCTGGCAGCGCGTCCACGAGAGCCACGTCAGGACTGGCTAGCCGGCGAACGAACTCTGGCCGGGCGATGGAAAAGCCACGGGGGATCTGAGGATAGGTGAAACAGAGACCCTCCACCTGCAGATCGATCTGGCAGCGCGCTTGGATCGGTTGCACCAACTCGATAGGCACAAAAAAGCCACCCGCAAGTTCCAGGTGTGCCAGAAAATCAGCCAAACTCTCCAATCCTGTGCTGTCCAGAGACTCTGCTCCCAGCACATAGACATCCGAGGAGGGGATGTGGGGCATGATCACAAAGCACTGGGGCTGCACTCCAGAGTTCACATACACGTCGCACGCACGCCTCTGGAGAAAAAAGTAGGGCGCCGCCGTAAAGGGTGTGTCCCCCACCTGAGTCAGAATCGCATCGAAAGTGCTGCTGTCGAGCTGAAACATTGTTCTCTTCCCATCGAATCCACGCCTGATAGCCGATCCTATGGCACAATGACGCGACCAACCCCTTGACAAAACAAAGCTCACCCGCCCCAGCCAAGCCGGCGGACGGCATTGCCCGATTCTGAGCCTGAAGAGAATAAACCGAGGGGCCTGATCCCTACGAGCAAGCCCCTCAGATGTTACTGGTCTCGAACGATAAGACGCTGGTTTACATCGTTGTCTCTGTCACCGCCTCTGTTGGTTGCGGCAACTCTACCGGGATAGGATCCTGTTTCTCAAAGACCAGCCCCTTGTCCTCACCCTCGGCTTGGCCCACGTCAGCCAGCACGTGATCGCCAGTCTCAAACTCTCCACGCAGAAGGCTCTTGGAGAGAGGGCTCTCTACGTAACGCTGTAGTGTGCGTCGCAGCGGGCGCGCACCGAACGCCGGGTCGTAGCCCTCCTCTGCCAGCCAAATGCGGGCTGCCCCGCTTAGGTCGACGGCAATGCCCCGCTCAAGCATCCGCTCGCGGATCTCATTCATCTGCAGGTCCACGATGCGCTCCATGTGCTCCAGGGTCAAAGTATGGAAGATGATGATCTCATCGATACGGTTCAAGAACTCGGGGCGGAAGGTCCGCTTGAGGCCCTCCTCGATCTGCTTCTTGCTCTCCCGCACTTCGTCATCACGGTCATTGGAGCGGACGAAACCCAGTGTTCCTCCCAGCTTGGCGTACTGCGTGCCGATGTTGGAGGTCATGATGAGCACCGTGTTGCGAAAGTCCACGACCCGGCCCTGCCCATCGGTTAGCCGTCCATCCTCCAGCAGCTGCAGCAACGCGTTCCACACATCAGGATGTGCTTTCTCGATCTCGTCAAAGAGGACGATCTGATACGGGCGGCGACGGACTGCCTCGGTGAGCTGACCGCCCTCCTCGTAGCCAACATAGCCTGGAGGTGCGCCGAACAGCCGGCTGACAGTGTGCTGCTCGCGGTATTCGCTCATATCGATGCGCGCCATGGCATCTTCGTCGTCGAACATAAACTCGGCCAGGGCCTTGGCCAGCTCCGTCTTGCCCACACCCGAGCTGCCCAGGAAGATAAAGCTGCCGATGGGACGGCGTGGATCTTTCAGGCCGCTCCGGGCACGACGGATAGCATCGGCGATGGCGCCGATGGCCTCATCCTGGCCGACGATCCGCTCATGAAGGTATCCCTCCATCTCGAGAAGCCTGTCGGCCTCCGTCTGCAGCAAGTTCGTAACCGGGATGCCGGTCCAGCTGGCCACTACCTCAGCGATATCCTCGGCTTTCACGATCTCATCCAGGCCCGCTTCCTGACGCCAGGCATCCCGCTTCTCTGTAAAATCCGACTCCAACGCCATGCGCTCCGTCTTGTACTGGGCTGCCCGCTCATAGTCACGGTTCTGCCAGGCCGCTTCCTCTTCGGTGGACAGTTTTTGCAGACGAGACCTGAGCTCTTTCAGGTCTGGTGGCATAGAGTAGATGGCCACGCGCAGCTTGCTCGCCGCCTCGTCTATCAGGTCCACTGCTTTGTCGGGCAGGTGGCGGTCGGTGACGTAGCGGCTCGACAGATGAGCCGCCGCCTCCAGTGCCTCTTCGGTGTAGGACACATTATGGTGCGCCTCATACCGGTCTCGCAAGCCCTTGAGCATCTCAATGGTCTCGTCCACCGACGGCTCTTCCACCCAGACGGGAGCAAAGCGGCGCTCCAGGGCACTATCCTTTTCAATGTAACGGCGGTACTCGTCGGGGGTCGTAGCCCCGATACAGCGCAGTTCGCCCCGGGCCAGGGCAGGCTTCATCATACTCGAAGCGTCAAGGGCGCCCGCCGCTCCACCCGCACCAACGACGCTGTGGAGCTCATCGATAAAGAGAATTATCTCGCCCTCAGAGCGCTGGATCTCCTCCATGGCGCCTTTGAGCCGTTCCTCGAATTCTCCGCGAAATCGCGTCCCGGCCACCATCGCCCCCAGGTCAAGCTGAATCACCTGCTTGCCGCTGAGGATCTCCGGCACATCATCCTCAGCGATCTTGCGGGCCAGCCCTTCGGCGATGGCCGTCTTACCCACACCTGCCTCGCCGATGAGCGCGGGGTTGTTCTTTGTTCGACGGCTGAGTACCTGGATCACCCGCAGGATCTCTACATCACGCCCTACGACAGGGTCCAGCTTGCCTTCACGGGCCAGTTGGGTCAGATCCCGGCTGAATTTTTCCAGAGTACGATACTGGCTCTCGGCCTGCGGAGTGTTGACCTGCTGACCACCGCGTACGTCTTTGATGATCTCCAGGACGCGGCTGCGTGTCACCCCCATCTCTGTCAGGATGCGGGCCGCCGGGGTGTTTCGTTCACCAACAATTGCCAGGAAGAGATGCTCGGTGGAGATATAGTCATCCTTTAGCTTGGATGCCTCTTCATTCGACTGGTCGATCACGCGCTTGAGCCGGGGGGTGATGTACACCTGGTTCACGCCGCCGCCGTAAATCTGCGTGCGGGGCGAGCGTTTGAGCTCCTCGTCCAGTCGCTGGCTCATGGTCTCCAAGCTCACACCCAGTTGGTCCAGAACCTCGGGGATCACACCCTCTGGTTGTTCGATGAGCGCCAGCAAAAGGTGCTCAGTATCCACCTGGGTATGGCCATAGCGTTGCAGGACTTCGTAGGCTCGCATAGCCGCGTCCTGCGCCCGCTCTGTGAAACGGTCGAATCGCATCATAGTTCAAAACTCTCTTTCCAACCCGCAGCAGCAACGGCTGTCCCATTCCGCAAGGTCAGTTCGATTATACTCATCTTCTACTTTTTTTGCAAGTGAATTCAAGAGCCAGAAGGGCCAGGGGACCAACCCCCGGCCCTTTTGGCCTATCCTTCCTGCGCGGCCCCGACTTTTCGCTCAAAGATCAAGCGACCATCAATTGCATCGACCCGCACCCGGTCACCTTCTTCAAACTCGCCCTGAAGGAGACGCAGCGCCAGCGGATCTTGTACCTGCCGCTGAATGACGCGCTTCAAGGGACGGGCACCGTAGGCTGGATCATATCCCTCCTCGGCTATCAATACCTTGGCCGCATCGGTCAGATCGATCTCGAGATGGCGATCGGCCAGCAATTGCTTCAGATAGCGCATCTGGATCTCCACGATCTGCTGCAAGTGCTCCCTGGTCAGGCTATGGAAGACTACGATCTCGTCGACACGGTTCAGGAACTCGGGCCGGAAGTGCTGCCGCAGCGCGGCCATCACCAACGCCTCGCCTTGGGCCACTGGCTGATCCAGTTGGTCACCCAGGAGCTCTGTGCCGATGTTGGAGGTCATGATAACCACCGTGTTCTTGAAATCCACGGTCCGCCCCTGACCATCGGTCAGCCGCCCTTCATCCAGCAGTTGTAGCAGCGCGTTGAACACCTCCGGGTGGGCTTTTTCGATCTCGTCGAACAGGACCACGCTGTAGGGACGCCGCCGCACCGCTTCCGTCAGTTGGCCGCCCTCCTCGTAGCCCACGTAGCCGGGTGGGGCGCCGAGGAGGCGCGATACAGTGTGGCGCTCCTGGTACTCGCTCATGTCGACGCGGACCATGGCGCCCTCGTCGTCAAACAGAAACTCGGCCAGGGCTCGGGCCAGCTCTGTCTTGCCCACGCCCGTTGGCCCCAGGAAGATAAAACTGCCGATGGGACGGTTTGGATCCTGCAGCCCGGCCCGGCTGCGGCGAACGGCGTTGGACACAACCGTGATCGCCTCATCCTGGCCCACAACTCGCCGGTGCAGTCGATCTTCCATCCTGAGCAGCTTTTCGATCTCACCCTCCACAAGCTTGCTAACCGGGATGCCGGTCCAGGAGGAAACAACCTTGGCAACGTCCTGGCTGTCAACTTCTTCTTTGAGCAACTGTTGGCCATTTTGCAGCGCTTTGAGCTGTTCTTCCTGCTCGGCAAGTTGCCCCTCCAGGCGGGCCAATTCGCCATACTGCAGTTCAGACGCCCGGCGATAGTCATAGTCCCGCTGTGCACCCTCGATCTGGTGGCGCAACCCTTCGATCTGCTCCTTGGTATCGCGCAAGCCCTGGATAGCTGCCTTTTCCTGCTCCCAACGAGCGGTCAGCGCCCGGCTATCTTCTTGCAGATCAGCCAGCTCCTTTTCCAGCTTCTTCAGACGTTCCTTGCTGGCCTTATCTTTCTCCTTTTTGAGCGCCTCCCGCTCGATCTCCAGCTGCATGATCTGGCGGTCCACCCGGTCCAATTCCTGTGGTTTGGAGTCGATCTCCATTCGCAGATGACTCGCCGCTTCATCAATCAGGTCAATAGCCTTGTCCGGCAGAAAGCGATCGCTGATGTAACGGTTGGACATGACCGCAGCCGCGATCACGGCCGAATCCTGGATGCGCACCCCATGGTGAACCTCGTACCGCTCTTTCAAGCCGCGCAAAATGCTGATCGTCTCCTCAATCGTTGGTTCATCCACCAGTACCGGCTGAAAGCGCCGCTCTAGCGCAGCATCCTTTTCGACGTACGCCCGGTACTCGTCCAGCGTGGTGGCGCCCACGAGATGCAGCTCTCCACGGGCCAGCATCGGCTTGAGCATGTTGCTGGCATCCATGGCGCCCTGTGCCGCTCCCGCACCGACCACGGTGTGCAGTTCGTCAATAAAGACGACGATCCGCCCCTCAGCGTCGGTGATCTCCTTGAGGGTCGCCTTCAACCGCTCTTCGAACTCGCCTCGGAATTTCGCACCTGCGATCATGGCTGCCAGATCCAACTGCACCAGTCGCTTGTTCTTCAGCCCCTCCGGAACGTCGCCGCGCACGATGCGCTGGGCCAAACCCTCGACGACCGCCGTCTTGCCTGTCCCTGGCTCGCCGATGAGGACCGGATTGTTCTTGGTCCGGCGACTGAGTACCTGGATGACACGGCGGATCTCCTCATCACGCCCGATCACAGGATCCAGCTTGCCCTGGCGCGCCAGGTCGGTCAGGTCCTTGCCGTACTTTTCCAGAGCCTGATAGGTGGTCTCCGGAGTCTGGGAAGTAACCCGCTGGCTGCCACGAATCCCCATCAGCGCCCGCCGGATGGCGTCCTCGGTCAGGCCAAAGCTGCGCAGCAACCTGGCTACGTTCCCGGCCTGCTCGCCAGCGAGTGCCAGGAGAAGGTGCTCGGTGGACACAAAGTCATCGCGCATCTCCTCGGCCAGTTTATCCGCCTGTTGGAGCGTCTTCTGAAGATCGCGCGATAGGCCAACCTGCGTCGCCCCGCCGTGTACCCGGGGTTTGCCTGCCAGTTCACCTTCTATCTGTTGGGCCAGGATGCCCGCCTGCATGCCCAGCCCCTGTACAATCAACGGCACCACGCCATCCGGCTGGCGCAGCAGCGCCAGCAGCAGGTGCTCGCCTTCGATCTGTCCGTGGTCGTATTCCCCGGCCAGGCTCTGCGCCTGAACCAGAGCTTCTTGGGCTTTTTCCGTATATCGCTTCAAATCCATGCTCAATGCTCCGCTCACTTCTGGGTCGCGTTCGAGACGCCTGTTCAGTGCTGGAAAGTAATCTAGGATCAGAGATCCTCGCCGCCACAGGCTCGATCCCGACTGGAAGACCTCGCACCAGTCCCATCACAGTTGATCTTTGACGCTACGATTGTATTCGGCTCGTGTTAGAAGAGCGTGTGAGGAGCATTAGAGTTCTGTTAGAAGTGCTTTTGGACATATCCGCATAGCACGCCAGATCATACCGTGGGACTGAACCCCTGCCAGCTTTCAGGGAAGAGATCTGGCGTCACGAGCCAGCAAACCGACCAGTTTCCGGACCCGTGATGCCGCTCCAAACAGGCGATGCTACCCATTTGAAAATCCACTACGGAGCACCTCTTGTTGCCCGCAAGCAACAACCCCGCCAGCCGGACCAGAGAGGGATAGTGCCCTACTAGCATCAGCGGCTTTGTCTCCCGGTTCAAGACCTCGGCCATGGGCCTGACATCGTCCTCGGGTCTGAGACCAGGTACGGATGCTGTGCCGCCGGCTGGCTCCAGATACTCGGCCAAGATCGCCGCCGTCTCTTCGGCCCGGCACTTGCCGCTGTGGCAGATCTGGTGGACCTCGACGCCTGCGCTCCGCGCAAAGGCCGCCACCCGCGCCACGTCGTCCCGCCCCCGCTCTGTTAATGGCCGTACTGCATCTACAGCCCTGGACACAGCCTTGCCATGCCGAATCAAATAGAATCTCATCGTGTCCTCCCTCTCGCCTGGACTAATTTTAGGATAGCACGGATGAGCATCAATGTCAATCGCGTCCGCCTCCCGCTCAGGAGCGTGGCAGCAGGCGGGACGATAGTAGATTTGTTTGACAAACCTGCAGAAATGACGTATATTAGGGGTGAGAAACCCTGAACTGAATGCTACCCCGGATGAGCACGTATGGAAATCGGAACCGTCCGCCAGGTTGATATTGACCAGGAGATGCAGAGCGCTTATTTGGACTATGCCATGAGCGTCATCGTCGCGCGCGCGCTACCCGACGTGCGCGATGGACTCAAGCCAGTCCACCGGCGCATTCTGTACGCCATGCACGACATGGGCTCGCGGCCCAACACCCCCTACAAGAAAAGCGCGCGCATCGTCGGCGAGGTACTGGGCAAGTATCATCCCCATGGCGACGCCGCCGTCTATGAGGCCATGGCCCGCATGGCCCAGGATTTCAGCCTGCGCTACGTGCTGGTAGACGGTCAGGGCAATTTTGGCTCCATCGACGGCGACAGTCCGGCCGCTATGCGCT
>Ga0209013_10006223_pt1 | contig 10160 bp, 8 predicted proteins | sample Cruoilmetagenom2_FD_187291 | JGI IMG/M metagenome (GOLD analysis project Ga0209013, IMG submission 187291) | Oil polluted marine microbial communities from Coal Oil Point, Santa Barbara, California, USA - Sample 2 (SPAdes) (version 2) | ecosystem: Environmental > Aquatic > Marine > Oil seeps ...
CCCCAACCGCGCGAGAATGAAAATGGTTCTGGCACATCAGTTCCCCCGCCGATCTTAGAAGCGGATCAATCACAAACCGTATCACACACGACCCTTCCGTCGGCATCCTATCTGGTTTCACCACCCCGGCATGTGGGAGGAGATTCTGGAGCAGTGCAAATGGTGACCTTGATGCTGCACTCTTCTGGTGACCGCACACGTGATGTACTTCGAATTAGACGTTTGCATGGTACGATCATGAGCTATCCTGGAGATGATCGTTTCGCTTTCCGAGTTTATGAGCGACATCACAGCTACCTAGTTGAATTTCCGAATTTCACAACTGGTGTGTGTAACGAGCTGATCTCCCAGCTGAGATTATTGGTCGGCTCTGAAAACGTGATCGTAGAAACGATTACATTCCTATAAATATACCAAATATTAACAAAACACTTCCGGCTACTGAAACGCCGGAAGTGTTTTAATAGGTGAATAAATATTCCACCAAGTTTATTCACTTGTCATAATAAACAAAGGCTTCATTTCGAAGCTTTCATAGTTTGGTCTTAGGCGTTCTGTGTTGTAGAATTTTTCGACATTCACCAATTTCTTAGTGTTCGTGACTACATCTATGGGTACGTTGTCGTAGCGACCGTTCTTCAGCACGACTAAGCGGCCGTGAAGTTTGTCCAAGATCAAATCTGCCGCCAGGTTGCCGTAAGCCATGGGGACAATCGAGTCGATTGCATCAGGATCACCACCACGTACCATGTATCCTAATTTCTGGTTGATGGTGTTTATGGGGCGCCCATCATTATACTTGGGCGATAGTTCCCTAATCTTCTCCGAGACCAGGTCGCCGACGCCACCTAATTTCTTGTGCCCATACGCATCTGTAGTCCGATCCTGAAATACCATTTCACTCCCCTCAAATAAGGCGCCTTCCGATACCAAGACAATCGAATATTTGCTTGGATTGAGGTTGCGGTCATAAACCAGAAGTTCAGTAAGCTGGTCGATGTCAAACCGATATTCAGGGATCACACAGCGATTAGCGGCCCCTGCCATAGTCGGGAGAAGTGCCGTAAACCCGGCATAACGACCAAATACCTCCAAAACCATGATGCGTTCGTGCGAACCTGCAGATGTCCGGAGACTATTGGTCATCTGGATGGTGCGGGTAACACAAGTGCTGAAGCCGATACAGTAATCCGTTCCAGGCACGTCGTTATCCATTGTTTTGGGTATCGCAACCACTTTCACCCCCTCCTGATATAGACGTACGGCGTAGCTGAGCGTATCATCACCACCGATTGGGATTAAGTAATCCACGCCTAAATAATCAAGGTTATTTAAAATCTCAGGGGTCAGATCGTTTACTTCGTCCGTGTACGTTTCCTTCAAATGTGGCGGGACTTCAGCTTGCTCAACATAACTGGGGCGGGTGCGGGAAGTGTGCAGGAACGTCCCACCGGTACGCCCTGCCCGGTTGACGATCTCCTCAGTCAATTGAATGTAATTATTGCTGTTATCCGCTTTCGGGTCACGGACAAGGTCCAGGATGCCACCCCAACCACGGCGCAAACCGATCACTCGATACCCTTCTCGTAAAGCCCGGTAGGTAACTGCCCGAATTGCCGGATTCAACCCAGGCACATCGCCACCTCCTGTCAGAATGGCAAGTGTGCCTTTAGTTTTTTTTACTGCTGCCATGATCCATCCTCCAAAAACGGTATACGATTTTATAATTAACTGCGATATTCTTATTGTTCATCAGATGCTAATTTTGGTTTAGGTCATCACTTTTAAGGGTACATACTTCTTCATCAGCCCGCAGAATTGTACACCCATTTTCTACATCTGGTATGCACATTCATCTGGAAGGCCGAACCAGGGAAATGTTAGATCCAAGTAGGTTCGTCGTAGGTCCCGAAAACTCCCTTCATCACCGCGATCATCTCGCCTAGGGTCGCATAGGCGTGGACGGCTTCCATGATATGAGGCATTGTGTTTTCGGATCCTTGGCTGGCGATTCGCAACCGGTCTAATGCCTGACCGACACTGCCTGCATCGCGGGTCTCTCGGAGCTGCTTGAGCCGCTGTACTTGCCTCTCATACCCCGCTGGGTCCATTTCAAGAATGGGGATGGCTATCGCTTTATCATCTTTATATGCATTCACCCCCACAATATGACGGGCGCCCCGATCAACTTCCCGTTGGTGGCGATAGGCCGAATCCGATATCTCGATTTGGAAAAAACCCTGCTCGATGGCAGGTAATTGTCCACCATGATCTTCGATCCTTTTGAAGTATTCATATGCCTGCTTTTCCATCTTATTGGTCAAGCTCTCGATATAGTATGAACCGGCGAGTGGATCAACGGTATATGGAACTCCCGATTCTTCAGCAATAATCTGCTGTGTGCGCAGCGCAATCGTAGCCGCGTGTTCAGAGGGGAGTGCCAGCGCTTCATCCATACTGTTCGTGTGCAAAGATTGGGTCCCCCCTAGTATAGCTGCTAAAGCTTGTATAGCAACTCGTACAATATTGTTCTCGGGCTGCTGGGCTGTTAGCGACACACCGGCAGTTTGGGTATGGAAGCGCATCAGCCATGACCTCGGGTTTTCAGCCTTGAATGTATTCCGCAGTTCGCGTGCCCAAATGCGCCGTGCAGCCCGATATTTGACAATCTCTTCAAAGAAATCGTTATGAGCGTTGAAAAACAAAGATAAACGCGGTGCAAATTCATCGATATCCAATCCGCGCGCCAGCGCCCAACGGATGTACTCAAAGCCATCCGAGAGGGTGAAAGCTAACTCTTGAGCTGCTGTAGAGCCTGCCTCACGGATATGGTAGCCTGATATGCTGATAGTGTTCCATTGGGGAAGGTTTTTCGAGCCGTACTCGATCGTATCGACCACCAGCCGCATCGAAGGCTCGGGTGGAAATATGTACTCCTTCTGAGCTATATATTCCTTTAAAATATCGTTCTGGATCGTACCCCGCAGCTGGTCAGGTCGCAAACCTTGTTTTTCAGCTGCGGCAATATACATCGCCCAAATGGGGGCGGCGGGCGAGTTGATCGTCATACTGGAAGATACTTTGTCAAGTGGGATGCCTTCTAAGAGGAGCTCCATGTCTTTCAAGGAGGATACTGCTACTCCACACTTGCCAAATTCTCCTAACGCTTCTGGTGCATCAGTGTCGTACCCCATCAATGTTGGTAGATCGAATGCAATGGATAGTCCCGTTTGGCCTTTTTCTAGCAGGTACTTAAAACGTGCGTTTGTCTCTTCCGCAGTGCCAAACCCAGCGAACATGCGCATCGTCCATAAACGGCTGCGGTACATGCTGGGATGGACACCTCTCGTGAACGGGTATTCGCCCGGGAACCCGATCTGATCGAGGAAATCGATCTCGTTGAGATCCACTGGCGTATACAGCCGATCGACTTCCTCCGAAGATTGCGTGATGAATGATTCTCGCTGCTCTGGCATGCGGGAAAGCGCAGGATTGAGTGTGAAATTCTCCCATTGTTCTAGATCGCGTCGGATTCTCTCAATCTCTTTGGGATCATACATATGAATGCTCCTCATTTATGTGCTGGTGAAATCTTGGTTGGGTGCAATTGTTTATTGGTTGACGCCGACGTTCATATCGATGTAGGGAGCATTATAATACAGCCTGTGATTCGTTGACGTAGGCGTACCAGCATGGTAGAATTCCTTCGCTCGACCCCCGCCCCCATCGTCTAGCGGTCCAGGACGCGGCCCTCTCAAGGCCGAAACGGGGGTTCGATTCCCCCTGGGGGCACCTGCAAAAAGACAAGCTTAAACTTGTCTTTTTTGATTTAAGGGCCGCATCACGGATTACCTTCACTGTGCAAAGAAAATATTTGTGTTAATTACAAATTTTTGAGTATTTAGGGATATTGTTTAGTACCTTGTTGTTGTTTCTACATAATAAGATAAAATTGAATGCGGCATTAGACCTAAATTCCTTTCAGCAGTAGTTTTATTATCTGATCTGTTGGAGAACTCACTGCAGTTTTGGATATACGAGCAAATCCGTGGATAAGACGAGAAATTCAGCACCAAGTGTTGCTTGGACTAATCCTAACAGTAAAAGATATCAGGTAATAGTTGTAATTCTCGTATGTATCGTGGCGGGGGGGGTCTTCCTATATTATTCAAATCGTTTATGGTGGAATGAGCCAGAATTGGGTTTGATCGATCTCGTCAATGGAGCCGCGCCCAAACCGTATATCTACCGTGTATTAATCCCTTTCACTGTCAGGATGCTTATTTCAATTTTTCCCGGAGTAGCTGTAAAACTAACCGCATCTCTAATTATGTTTCTGGCATTAGTTGGTTTTGTCTTTTCATTAAGATATTTGGTAAAGGCCTTTTGGAGAATCAGTATACCCATTGACATTGCAGTGCTCCTATCTCCTTTTGCCCTTGCTCCCCTGATGATCGTGGCGAACCATATATACGATTTTGGAATCTTATTTTTATTCACTCTAGGACTTGCGCTGCTAGCTCATGGGCGGTTCAAATGGTTTGTCGTTCTATTCCCTTTTATATGTCTGGCGAAGGAGACTGCAGTACTGCTGACAATTTTTTTCGCCATATTCTATGTAAGAAGGCTTAATTGGCGTACCTATTTAAGCACCTTATTTTTTCAAGGTTTCATTTATGTCACTATCAAAGTGGCATTGACTTTCACTTTTCGAGATAATCCTGGTGGGAATATCGCCTATCATGTTTCGGAATGGCTTCTCGCCCTTTCAATTTCACCAGTACTTTTGATCTCTTTTTATGGGGTTTTGGGGATTGTTATCGCAATTCTGGTTGTGTTTTATTGGAAAGATAAACCATTATTTTTAAGGTATAGTGTGGTTGTCATCGTACCGATATTGATATTTCTTCATGCAATCTTTGGTATCCCTTACGAGCTCAGAGTCTTTTACGAGGTATTTCCAGCGTTATATCTTTTGAGTATATTTACTATCTTCAGATTTATTGGGATTGGATTAGATGCTCGAGCTAAATTCCCTAATGCACCTGCTTGATTAGATGGATGTTTTTTACTGCAGTTGCTGAACAACAACTTAATGTGAAATCTATGTTGATTTGATTTAATCAGAATAGATTAGGGAACCTTATGCGTGGATTGAAAGGCAAGCGAGTTCTGATAACAGGGGGAGCGAGCGGTATTGGCGCGGCGACAGCGCAACGTTTCATAGAAGAAGGATCACGAGTTGTCGTGATCGATCGCGATGAAAAACTGCTCACCAACTTCGTGGAACAACACCCGGAGCTTGACGGTACGATCCTGGCAGATGTTTCAAAACCTGAAGCGGTTGCAGATGCCTTCAGAACGATTGATGATCTGTTTGCTGGGCTTGATGTGCTCATCAACAACGCCGGGATTAGCCTGCGTCATCCGTTTATGGAGATTACACCAGCAGAATGGCGCGAGGTTATGGATGTAAACCTCAACGGGGTGTTTTATGTTGCCCAACAAGCTGCGAGACGCATGCTTGCGTCTGATGGCGGGGTCATATTGAATATGGGTTCGACCAATGGATTGAGAGGCTATCATAACTACGCTGATTACAATGCTTCTAAGGCGGGAGTGATCGAGTTGACCCGCTCAATGGCGCTGGAGTTAGCCCCCAAGGTGAGGGTTAATGCAGTTTGCCCAGGATTTATCCTGACCCCGATGCAAGCCGCTGAATATACTGCAGAGATGATCCACGAATTTGAAAACAAACTGCCGCTCCGAAAACTGGGTAAACCCGAAGATGTAGCCGCTCTATTTGCCTTCCTGGCATCAGACGAAGCAGGTTTTATCACCGGCCAGCATTTTGTGATCGATGGTGGCGAGATCGCTGGAGGTCTTGCCAGCCAACCTTAGTTAGATTTCTCCAGTATTTGTTATGGGAGATTAGATGCTTTATGAATGATCCGAAGCGCTTCCGGCTAGAAGACTTGATTGTTTTTTCCCTGGCGAATTTGATGAACCTCATTATGGTGGCGATTTTCCTGTCACGGGCTGGTGGTAATAGCGATCATTCCATCATAATTGGATGGGTCTGGGTTATCTTTATTCTTGTCCTGACTGGAGTAGTTGTGCTGAATATAAAAATGGGCGGGAGTGGTGGACATATGTCCTGCCGTCAATATTCATCGCTTTTTTAGTCCTGGAAATTGTGCTTGATTACATCCTGAAAATCGAATTCAGAACCACCCCCCTTCTTGGACCCTATCTTCTGCTGTACTACGCAGCTATCTTTGGGATGATCGGTTACTCATTTCGGATTGGGAAGAAGTATGGGTTTATTACTTTGGTAACGTATTTCCTTAGTCAAATCGCCGCTTTGTATTCTTATACTCAAGTTGGACATGGATGACCATCCACTATTGCGAAATCTTCGATTACCCGGGTGGTTTTTTAATGGGGTTAACTTTACACCCAGCGGAGAACGTGATCCGATAGTATCATGAAGCAATTTCCACTAGTTGAGCCTATTCGCCAATCATGTCGGCTATAAGATTCCAACAAATTATCCAAACACATATCAGCCGCTACCCCTTGTCCCAGGCCGAAGATATTTACAAGTTGTGCCATCAGGCTTCTTTGGGAAGCGAACATGCGGTTAAGGACAGCGCGGCAGCACGTGAGTGGTTGTTACGAGAACTATCTGAGCTGGGAGACCCAACACCTGAGCAGCTTCTCGATGAGATTTCCGCTGATGGCGCAATCTGTCGTGTCCATTTGTACCCTTACGTTGTTTCCGGCAGGGATCCAGAGAAGTTGTTGGAGGCCTTTATCCAAACCGCACAAAACTTTAAGGGGAGCACAAGTCAACTACGTCGGTATATGGCTGCAATCGTGGAAATGGCCCAAAATTCAGAGATCCCTGTCAAAGCCGAGGAAGTCAAATCGCTGTCTGATGAGATGCAGGCAGAAGGATTCCCGCCTATCCATCATTCCCCAATATACGTTCAAGCGTACAATCCGCATTATCGCGTCATTGCCCGTCAATTTTTACTGCATGATTTGGGATTATCCAGAGATATTCCTTGAAATGCACTAATACATTCTTGGAAGGGATTTGTTGCGATAATAAATCCCGTGTAATGAAAAACCTTGATTGAATTTGCGAGCATCCTCAATGAATCAGAACTACTGATGGATGCATTTTCCAAAGGCTTTGTGACACGAAGGCAGCGTTTTGGAGCACCTGTATTAAATATGCATATCAATTATCTACGTTTGTAGTACCTATCTGCATCACCCCCAGTAAGTTTACCGATATTCAGCTCTCGTTAGGTGGACGTTGTAATCCTCGCCAATTGCTGAGTAATCGAATCATCCAGCCATTTCGGAGAGATGTTCTAGCCTGGTGGCACATTCCAGCAATGAACGCCCCGAATGGTAGGCGACCTTCCAAGGATTGCCAATTTTATCATCGATAGGTTGGCCTTCGCGGGTAAGGAGTGTTCTCCATTCGCCCACCGCATGGTTGATCATATGCTTGTCAACGAACTGCCAGATATTTTCAAACGCTTCGAAGAACCGTTTCTCGCCATAAACTTCATATGCATCCAGAAAACCTACCAGTGCCTCGGCGTTCTGCCAAAATTCTTTCTCCAGGATGATGGCATCGCCGGAGGCAATACCATCCCGGTATATCCCTCCAAATTCCCAATCGACTCCATGTGTGTAGGCATGTTCAACCAGCCGGTAGCGCACCTGATGATATGCTTTATTGTCAATACTAGCCACTTCAATTGCGCGCGTCAGCAGCCACGCCAGCTCAATATTATGTCCGTAAGATGTTGTATCGATGGGAATTTCCGGTGATTCCCCTTCACGTTCAGCATTCCAGGTACGGTGGATTGAAATCGCTGGGATTGGATTGAATGCTAAGTCGAATTGGTTGCGCCCGCTGCCGGAGTGTGGGTCAAGCATGTGATCAACGATGACGTCTACGACTTCAGCAAGCTTGCGCCGGTGGATTTCTTGTTTGGTCGCCGCGTATAAGACCGTGAACGCCTCCATTGTGTGCATATGGCTGTCCAACCCTTTGCGGTCGCCAGCGAAGAACCCGCCCTGGGCTACCGTCCAATCGCGCTCGAGATTCTCATAATATCCCCCATAGCGCGTGTCTGCACAATGAATCTGCAGCAAATCAAAGGTCCTGTTGGCGAGTGCTGAGCTACGTTCTTCCTGTGCCGCAAGGATAAATTCGGATAAAGCATATATCGCAAATACCTGCCCGTACAGCACCTTACCGTCATCGATCAATGTGCCATCCCGTTCGACTTTCCAATACCACCCTTCATAATCATTATCCCAAAAATACTGGATCATGAAATCTGCACCTTTGCGAGCCAGCTCGATGAATTCGGATCGCTCAGGGTATCTACGTGACAGAGTGGAAAACCACCACACCAGGCGGGCTTGGGTGTTGAGGTATTTCTCTGTATTCGGCATGAGTTGGCCATCGGCGTCGAAGTTGGTCAGGAATCCCCCGTACTCATTATCCCAGCTGCGTTCTAACCAGAAAGGGATTACACCGTTCTGCAGCTGCCCGTTGATGACAGTAAAGTACTCCTGCAAGGTATTCTGGGATATCATGGCAGTTTCTCCTGATAATGGAATATGTCAAATCCAATCGCGGCTTGTTGGCTAATGAGTACGATTATAAACGTCATCCATTGTTCCGGTAAGAATCTGGATGACGGGATGTATAATCCTTAGAAACTTGTGTGAAAAGCAGTTATATCGCCCAGGTTGTATCCAAGTGTTTCTGGAAAGGATAAACCGATATGTCACAACCACAGGTCAGCCAGCTCCACACACCACCAGGATTGATCGATTTCGGGATCGGGCAGCCAGGATTTGACTTGCTTCCGCTAGAAGAAATCCGGCAAGCCGCTGATCTCGCTTTCTCCCATGGCAATGAAGCCAGCCTGAACTACGGTTTCGAACAAGGCGATGAAAACCTACGCACCTGCCTGGCCTTATTTCTCAGCCAGCAGTATCAATTACCAGTTGATTTACGAGAACTATTCATCACCAATGGTGTCTCTATTGCACTTGATATCTTATGTACGCTTTATACCAAACCGGGGGATACGATCTTTGTTGAATCACCCACCTACTACTTGGCACTGAAGATATTCTCAGACCATCAGCTCAATATTGTCAGCGTGGCTACGGATGAGTATGGTTTGGTGGATGCGGATTTGAGGGAAAAGCTCACCTATCACCAACCGGTGTTCCTATATACCGTACCTGTGTTTCAAAACCCTACCGGTATCACGTTACCAAGCTCACGCAGGGAAATCATCGTCAGATTGGCCCAGCGTTATGGCTTCTTTATTATTGCCGACGAGGTATACCAGCTCTTAGCGTATACCACTGATCCCCCTCTGCCGTTTGCATCGTTCCTTGATTCCGGAAAGGTAATCGCTTTGGGTTCTTTCTCGAAAATCCTCGCGCCGGGCTTGCGTCTTGGCTGGCTGCACGCGCCGCCACCGGTGATGGACAGGCTCACTTCTTGTGGCTTGCTGGAAAGTGGGGGTGGTCTAAATCCCTTTACTTCAAGTATTGTCAGCGGTTTCATCGAGAGTGGATGGTTAGATGAGAACATTATCCGGCTGAGAGAGGAATTCCAGAACAGAAAAAAAAGCCTAGTGAATGAGCTGTCAGAGCAGCTTGGAGGCGCGGTTAGTTTCACGGAACCTGATGGGGGTTACTTTTTATGGTTGGCATTTGCAGAAACGATTGATATGAATGAACTGCGCAATCAGGCAGAGAATTACAATATTTCCTGGCTTCCAGGTCGCGTGTTTGCCCCATCAGACAGATATATGAATTACGGACGGTTTTGTTTTGCCCATTACGGCAGCGAGACTTTGGTGGAAGGGGTGAGCAGATTGGCAGCCTTAGTTCACGATATCAGCGACACGATACTCAAATGATAAGCCCTTGCTTATGTTTGTTGGTGAGGTCCAGGCTGATTTTTGAGTAATAAATTTTTTTTGGCGCTTGTTCCGAATGATTGGCTGCGACGCAGGAAGCAGTGGGGAATCGAACAGTTAATTACTAGAACAATTGTACTATATTTCTAAGGTTTTGGCAAGTGTTCTACGACTGACCAC
>Ga0209013_10006224_pt1 | contig 10160 bp, 12 predicted proteins | sample Cruoilmetagenom2_FD_187291 | JGI IMG/M metagenome (GOLD analysis project Ga0209013, IMG submission 187291) | Oil polluted marine microbial communities from Coal Oil Point, Santa Barbara, California, USA - Sample 2 (SPAdes) (version 2) | ecosystem: Environmental > Aquatic > Marine > Oil seeps ...
TTCGGGGGTTCGAATCCCTCTACCCCATCCATTGAATTTATTTTATCTTTCTTTAAGAAAGTTAAGATAAAATTCACTTCCAAATAAATCTTACGATTTATTAAAATTCCTGTCGCGGGATAGAGCAGTTTGGTAGCTCGTCGGGCTCATAACCCGAAGGTCAGAGGTTCAAATCCTCTTCCCGCAACCAATTCTTTTAAAATCAACACTTAAATAATCTCAGATTTAAAATTTACCATCGTTCTGTCATATATTTAGATAATTTTGATTTTACAGATTCATCTACTTCACTATCCCAAACACCATTTAAAAGTCTTCTAAAATCAGGGTTCTGTCTAGCAAAGATATCAATTCTATCAACAATAAATTCTCCATTTTCATGAAGTAAATCTTCAAGTGGACCCGCTGCGAGTGCAGAAAACAAATCATTGTCAGACACAGTATCAATTTTTTCTAATACTTTTAATATTACATCTAAACATTTATTTGGATCACTACTAGGTAAAGTCCAATCGAGTTCTGAATCTATAAAGTTATCACTTTTATGAGCTTTAATCCAGACATCTGCAATATTGTTTAATTCTTTAGTGTTATTTAACATTTGATTTATTTGACATAACGTAAATATGCCTTTTCTCCTCTTTTTTTCTAAAACAATTATAACAGAAAGTTAATTTCTACTTCTCATAACCCGAAGGTCAGCGGTTCAAATCCGTTTCCCGCAACCAATTATAACCCCCCCCCACCACAACATTACTATATGACATTCATCACGAATCACTATATTATCATTATTCCAAAGTACATATTAGCGTAGAGTTTTTAGGTACATATTGAAGTACATGTCTTTTTATGGCATACTACCAATATGAAAACATTAATATTTACACTACTATTAGCAGCCCCACTTTTTGCAGCCCCTGCAGCAGAACCAAACAAGACACCTTTACTTATGGAATGTGAAATGATAATTGAGATGTTCAATTTCAGCATTGATCAGGGCAACCCACTAACAAAAGAGCAGATTGTTGGTGTAATAGAGGCTTGTGACGGTCAGGAGAAGCATCAGAGGACAGTAGAGAATATGAAAAAGCTTTTAGGGACTATCTGAGCCAATACTCATTCTGTAGTTGCAGATCTTACTACTGACGAAGTTAAAAAATACGTCAATTCTAATCACTAATGCAATTTACATACAAAGACAAGCCATTATCCGTACTTACTCAATGATCTCTGTTTTATAAAGTTTTGCCGGATATTCTACTGATAGCACGGTTACGCCTTCAGCACTTAGATAGAATTCTGAGGGTGTATTAAAAAGTATTGCTTCAACTTGACCGACAAGTTGACTATTTTTGATCTCATATTCGGCTATGCTGCCTGAGAAGAAATTATTTCCAGCAAAATTACTCAATTTTACAATCATACTTTTAAACGGTGTATCTGTATCGTAAGGATTTGTATACCCAACCAGTGCTACTGAACTCCCTGCTCCATCAATGGCCGCACCGGTTACCATAACATCTAAAACCTTTTCACTGACAGATGTCACCTCATAGCTTCCGGGAACAGTAGGTATACTATAGATCTTGCTAGTATTATCTGCCCAGTTTTTCGTAAAAACATAAAGATGCCCATTATAAGCAATAAGTGCCTCTGCGTCATAGGGAGTGGTAAAAGGATCGTAGGTAAATGTTGTTTGATCAGTATATGAAAAAGCGATAGTTTCTGCATTGACCATGATATTTGTATTGAGATCACTTTTTAATATTTTATAGATTTTTAAATCGGTTCGGTTTCCAAGGTTATTTCCGATATCAGCTATATAAAGATGTGTATCATCATATGCCAGGTCTTCCCAGTCCACATTGGTTGCACCAATGATAGTGATAGAACGTATTACTTCTCCCGTTGAAACATTGATCTCGTAAAGCAGGTCTGAGCCGCCACTGTCATTGTGCGTATAAATATTTCCATTCACATTTTCCAGACCAGATGTCTCCCTGACATCGTCATTCAGAACACTTACTAATGTCAATGAAATAGGTGCTGGGCTTGGGACATCAATACATCCTTCAGTTCCTTGTTTTAAACGTTGACCAGGAGGACATTCAATGAGTGGTGGATATGGATCAGGGGCACTTCCTTTCGTTCCATCTATACATGTATCTATAGTTCCCTGTACAAGTCTCTTCCCTGCACCACAGTCATATTTATCAGGGTAAGGTAAAGGAGTATCTACGCAGTCTCCTGGAATTGAAACTCCAGTACCTTGTTTTATCCTGCTTCCATCAACACAATCAGCACCATATATAACCATAGAGAATAAGGTTATTATGCTTGTCAATAAGAGTATTTTGAATGGTTTCATTTATAACCCTTTATGATTGCAATTTACTTATATTATAACAGTCTTTCCATTACATCATGAGAGTATATTTAAAATGACCATTCCATATATATAAGATTAAAGATTATTTTTTATTTCTCTCATTAACGACACAGTTTCTAAATCCACAGCCTCTCAACGCTCTTCAAGATGCTTGATGATCATCTCGAAACGTTCTTCATTAAGATGTTGTCCAAATTTGAATTTGGCTCGAGCCTCATTGGGTATGATTTTTATCACTGCTGTAGCTTTTATCGTTTTATCATACTCTGATTTGTCAAAAGAAAGGTATTTGCCTTCAGGCTGTAACTTTTTCATAAGCGCTTCAAACATCACTGCCTTCTCTTCCCTGTTTTCTACAACTACAGCTTCACTATCTATAATAACAGACTTAAAAAATTGTGTAGCAGGGCATGCTAAGCCATTAGTACTACTAAAGTAAGACTGTATGAGTGAGTAATTTTCTACTACAGAAAAAGAGACATTTGAATTTTGAACGATCATAGCCATCTTTCTGCCTTTGTAGGCTCCGTGAAAGTAAATGGTATTATCTAGTGTTAAAAGTTCACAGGTACACTATAGGGGACATTATCTGTACATAGAGCCAATGTTACATACTCTGCATTATCTAATATATGTTGAATGATCTTTTTATCTTTGATTTCAAAAACTTGTTCATGCTATCCTCTTACTATTGATATTATCTAATATTATACTTCTGTATAAACCAAGTAAACTCTCCTACCATAGTCACAATATCATCACTGTCTCTAAGCTCCACTCCTATGGTTATACTGGCATGACCTTTTTTCAAAAAACGAGCTTCAAATTTCTCTTTACTCTCATTATCTACAGATGCTACTGCATATATCTCTTTAGTTGCAGGCTGCTTGTACTTCACTGTAGAAGCTCTAAGCAATGGCACAACCTGGTCTTTATACTCAGGGAAAAGTATCTGTAGGTAAAGTCCGCTTTGTGTCTCTGCAAGTGTAAACTGTGCAGAGGCGTGTATGGTTTGTATATGGTTTTGTACTACCTCTGTAGCTTCTAGCTTAAGTGTACCCTCTTCTTTTCTTTTTATACCTATATGTTTAGTAAAGGGAATATCAGTTACTTGTATAATTATCCTTTATTTTTAACACTACCAATAATATCTTCTATAATTTCCTCTATTTGATTAATAACGATAGACATATGCCCATCATGGGGATAGACTTTTAGTATAGCACCTGAAATTTTTTCAATCATAGATTTTACCATAGATAGAGGTATACCTTTGTCTAATGCACCATGCCAAAAATGGATATTTGGAAAGTTGATATCTTCAAGTTTAAATCCCCAAGAATACTTTATGAGATCAAAGCCAGCATCATATGCAACACCTTTACTCCCTTGGACATAAGATTCACGAAATGCTTCCAGTAACATTTTTTTTATTGTTTCTTCTTCAAGTAGTTTTTTATCTACTTCTCCAAGTGTTGCAAAAATATTATCTAAGAACTGGTCAGATTTAGATATGTTTTGACTTAGTCTAGCATATAAGAACCAGTAGGTAGGTCTTATAATCCATGGGGCTTTTTGTATAAAAGAGATAAAAAGATGAATTGCTTTATCCATATCTTCATTTATAAACTCCATAGGTGCAGCTGAGGAAATGACATTACATGAGATGAGTCTATGAGGTATTTTATAGGCACAGGCTAACACATATTTAGCACCAGAAGAGATACCCAAAACTGAAAACTTCTTTATACCTAAACTACCAGCTAGTTCTTCTAGATCATCTACCATATCTAATACTTTACGATTTTCCTGAAAAGTAGAGAGTCCGATTCCTGGTCTATCTATCCCAATAAACCTTATCTTTGCTTTTAGCATTTGCCCATGAACAATTTTAACCTCTAAACGTGAAGAGTTCAATCCATGAAAATGAAATAATACTTTGCCTTCTGGATCACCAACTTCTGTGTATCCTAGCAGTCTTCCATCAGAAAGTTTTAAAGTTTTGCTATTTTCATCTAATAGTTTATGCATTATTTCCCTTCCGATAAAATAAACTCAATATAAATTATACTTGTGGGTTATTTGCCTGGTATAGCGAAATAACTATTTAGTCTATGCGTTCACATCTCACAAACAACACATCATCAGAGGTAATAAAGTTAAAGTTCTTACCGTCTTGTTTAACGCAGGTATACAGGTCTTTCTCTATATTATAATATTTGCAGTATTCACCATATTTATTTCTTTTGTAAACTGATATATAACCATCAGATAAGGTTGTAACTATCTTATTACTATAAACATCTATGGTGAAATTATATCCGCACTCATAACGTGCTGCATATGATGATGTTAATAGTAAAAGAGAAATCAATATAGTTTTCATAAGTATAGTTTACATAATCAAGCCTTACTTGCCCCTTCATTAAAATTTAAAGACACTTATGTGGGTATTGCTATGAGGTTAACATTAGACTAATACATAAAATCATTATTATCAATCATTAGTCACTGTTTCGAAGAAGCTTCCACACATGCCACATAAACACATTATATTTCTTTTTTAATGCCAGATTCTTATTACTGTTTGCTTCTATAGTATTCATATTCTTTTTTCGAGAGGGGATGGGCACAACCTATCTGTCCCTTTCTTGGTGCGGCTAATACAATGGATGCTGCAAGATTAACATCTCCTTTTCCCGCTGCTTCTTGAGCAGCCTTTTGTACATTGGATGATATCCATGAAATATCACCTTTTCTACAGTCTAAACCAGCTTGACGACCTTTTACTACACCTTTGTCATTTGAACTTTTAAATGACTGGGTACTATAGTTAGCTTCGAGTGGAACCCTGTATGGCTTGCCCTCAACAATTACGATGCCTTTGTTATTTGGATTGAATGTAGGTTGATTACTGCTACATCCGATAAATAACACTAATGCAAGACTAGACACAGCCAATAATTTCCATTTTTCCATTTTTATTCCTATGTTTTAATTTAATAGTTTGATGATATCAATTTTAATATTATAAGAAACATAATTTCAAGTTGCTATAGCTTCTACTTTTAATCTTAATTACATTACTATCTCACATTAAAATATAAGAGAGAAATAAATGAAAAAACTAGAGATAAATCTTGAAGATACTGATCTTGAAAATATAGAGCGTCGTGCAGAAGATGAAGATGTAAGTGTGAGTGAATATATCATGAAACGTGTTTATATGAATTACAATAGTGACGAAGCAGTATCAAAGATCGATGCACTTATTGATAGAGCACTTGCTGAATCTGATGATAGTGCTGAGACTATAGGAAAAATAAAACAACTTGTTCAAGCAGCAGAGGACCTCCTGGATGAGGATGACTATGGTGATGGCGAAGATTATGATGACTAGGAGTCTATTGGACTCCTAAACAGCTATTCTAGCCACTTTAACATTTAAAACCAATAGCTGTTTTTTAAGAGTATTTCCTTCATCTCTTTTGCTGGCACAGGAGGACTATAATAGTTTCCTTGTATATTTATGCAACCATTCTCGATCAAAAAGTCTCTTTGCGCTAATGTTTCTACACCTTCAGCGATAAGATCAAGTTTGAGACTTCCGGCGAGTGCAAGAATCGCTTTAACAATAGCAACATCTTCCTCATCCTTTGGAATATCCTTGATAAAGGATTGATCAATTTTGAGTCTATTTATCGGTAGACGTTTTAAGAGAGATAAGGAAGAGTATCCTGTTCCGAAGTCATCGATAGAGATCCCTATACCCAGATCATTTATCTTCTCCAGTTTGTCAATGACCTCTTCAGGTTTTTTTAACATCTGCCCCTCTGTGATCTCTAGTTCCAACCACTTAGATTTAAAACCATATCTTTTCATATTCTCTTCAATTTTTTGGAAAAAATCAGTACTTTCTAGCTGATTTGTAGAAACATTTAACGCAAGTATACCTGGTTTCAGCCCTGCTCCGTACCATTTAGCGATTTGCTGCATGGCAGTTTTCATTACCCAATGATCAATTTCAACGATCATACCCGTCTCTTCTGCCAGGGGGATAAATGTGTTAGGTGTCAGAGTTCCCATAGTTGGGTGTTCCCATCGTACCAAGGCTTCCAAACCTACCAATCTATTGGTACAAGTGCTTATCTGTGGTTGATAATGAATTGTAAACTCTCCATTATCGATAGCCTGCCGTAAACTGGTTTTCAAAACCATGTGTTCCAAGGCAAGTTCTGTCATTTCGGATGAATAGAACTGGAAATTATTACGCCCCTCTTCTTTTGCTTTATACATGGCTGTATCAGCATATTTAAGTAGAGACTGGGCATCTGTTGCATCCTGTGGATAAAGACTGATACCAATACTCCCCGAAACATAGAGCATATAATCATCAATGTGCATAGGCTCTGCCAAGACTTCTAGAATTTTTTCTGCCAACAGAGATGCATCTTCGGGTTGTGTTAATTCTTCCATAATAACAGTAAACTCGTCACCGCTTAAGCGAGCCAGAGTATCTTCTTTGCGAATAATCCCTGCAAGACGTTTTGCCACTAATTTTAAAACACTGTCCCCTACTACATGACCAAGAGAATCATTAATATGCTTAAACTTGTCCAGGTCAATAAAAAAGAGTGCCAATCCTACTTTCTGACGTTTTGCTTTTTCAATACCTTGTTCTAGTCGATCAGTAAACAGTACTCGATTTGGTAGCCCTGTCAATGCATCATGATGGGCTTGATAGCGTAAAATATTCTTTTGTTTTTTTAGTTCATCTTCAGATCTTTTGCGCTCAGTGATGTCTTGGGCATATCCTATCGTTCCTATAGGTTCCCCCTTCTCGTCTCTCAGAAGAGAAAGAGACAAGTCGATATCTACAAGCTCTTTGGATTTTTTAACTAACTTCATAACAGCATGAGCCTCTCCCTCTCTCATTAAAGTATCAATATTTTCATACAGTGCTGTATAATCTTCTTCTCTGTGGATCATTGTGATATGTCTGCCTACCATCTCATCGGATGTGTACTCCATAAGACGTGCCGAGCCACTGTTCCAACTTGTAATAACCCCTTCCAAGTCCGTAGAGACAATACAATCATGAATCTGCTCAAGCATCTGTGCCTGATGGGAGTATTTGAGTTGTAAGTTTTTCTCTTCTGTTATATCGGTATGGGTACCTATCATCCGAACTTTTTTACCATTTTCATCATACTGTATCTGTGCCCTGCCTAAGACCCAAACCCAATGACCATCTTTATGTTTAAGACGGTGGTTACATTCAAAATATTTTATTTGATTTTCTTGATGCTCTCTAAGCATTTGTAAAACAATTTTCTTATCATCGGGATGTGCACGCTGAAACCATGTAGAGGTACTTCTTGGCAACTCATCATCCTTAAAGCCAAGCATCTCTTTCCAGCTTGGAGAAATATACATACTGTTATCAGTGAAATCCCAATCCAAAACGGATGTTTTACTCCCTAAAAGAGCTAACTTCATACGTTCTTTAAGTTGTTGACTTAACTTATTTGTTGCTTTGAGCATTTCTGTCTGCTCTTGAACTTCTTTACTGGTAATGTTAATGAGATGCGTCAACCCATTCATTGACGCACTGTTGATATCTGTTTGCATTGGGTCAATTTTTTGGATTGTTTTACCTATAGTGTCACTCTCACTTAATGAAACCAAAGTCATCGTTTGATTGAACAGTTCTTTTTTAGTTGAAGTAAAGAACTCTCCATAAGTAAAAAAACCAGATACCGGAGCGATATGCTGGAGAGGAAGCGTCTCAGACTCAACTTCATCACCCATAAAGTATTTACGGGTCATACATGAATAGATAAAGATTACTTCAGAAGGTTTTTGTGAAGTGCTTTCAAGAATCTTTTGCGATGCTTTTATAATCTCTTTGCTGTCACCAAAGCCGATTCTAACTTTCTCTCCGGTATATAAATTACCTCCTACGATCAGTGATCCATCATCCTCTTTTGCTATACTTGCCCGTGAGACATTTGAACCATTACGATTGACGATCAGGGGAAATTCGACCCCGATGCCCGGTAGACCTTTGGCAATATCCTCACCCAGATAATAGGCATAAGTATCTACAGCACTTTTCCCATCAATGGTATAGACACGATTACCTTCAGCTTTAGTAATAGTAAGTTCATTACCGATAGGATGCCAATGAAAGCTATAATCTGTATGTACATGTAAGTGTCTGCTGTTCAGAGTAACAGCAACAGCACCATGCGCAAAGATATGCTCTTTAGTAAAGACCAATGTCTCTATAAAGTTACTATTGTCTCCCGCATGACCTCCTGCAACAATGACTTCATCATTAACCGAAGCAATACCATTTAAAAACTCTTCCCCATTCGTATGCAAACCATTTGCAAATGCGATAAGTAATTTAGTATCTTCACCAATCAACTCTTTTGCTAAATATTGACCACTGTAATATCCATTGGCTTTATGTTCTATGGCTGATGCATTAAGTGTAGTATGTTCAAACTGGGTAAAACTTAAAACAACTTTACCCGATGTTACCTTTCCATCCATAATTTCACCATCAGTGGTACTTCCTATGATCACGGCATCAGGCAAGAATTGGGTTAACTCTGACAGCAGAGTCGATATAAAGGTTTTCTCGTTAATAGAAGAAAAGACCTGTAATAAAAGTGAAGGAGAGTTTTGAATCTTTTCATCATTGATAAATGATTCTAGTTTCTCTTTAGTTGTATAGTATGTATTGATACTTTTTATCATTTTATTTCTTTCATATATACATATATTGTATTACAGTGTTTGTTAAAAACAGAAATTATTCTGGGTTAAGTCTTATTGGTCTATATTTTCACTATCTATCACTCACAGGACAATCTGCCTGTGTTACATCAAAACGAAATAGTTCTACTTTAGTGTTGGCAGAGATGTAGATGTAAGAGATATTGATCTGTGCATCTATAAATCTTTTTGCAGATTGGCAGATACCCGTAGTCACTGCTTTTTGCATACGTGTTCTGTCTTCTTTTCTTACTGCATCATCACTCTTTGCACCGGTATTTATCTCAAAAGTATAGAGCATTGTGTTATCTTTTCCTTCTACCTTAGTAAGTGTAGTATACTTATCAACAGTTTGTGGTAATGTTTTTGATATCTCTTCACTTGATAATTTTACTATTTCTCTCTTTTGTTTCTGCATCTCTTCCACAGGAAGATCTTGTTGTTTAATACCTTCTGCAAAGCTATATTGGTTAAACGTTATAATTATACTTAATAATAAAAATGATTTTTTCACTCTTTCTCCATTCCAGGGTTATATTTTAATTGATATTATACATAACATAAAATAATTTACACTTGACAAAGGTCAGTTCTTATAAACATTGGCTAAAATCCATATTTATTATCTACAAGGAATTGATGAATGACCATATGGCAATATAAAGAAGAAAAAGAGACACATCTGTTAGTTAAATTATACAAAGAAGACCACGGTGAAGGGGAATTTTTGGGAGATCTGGATGAGAAGAGTATTAGAAAACTGATCTTGGAGATAAAACCTGATATTAATGTTGATCAGGCATTTGGTACTTTGGCTTATTTTGGATTATTGCCTATTTTAGTAGTTAAATAACTTATTTATTATTATGACACTTCATGCTATCATCATCGGGGAAAAAGCCAAAGAACCTTTGCACTATGTACAACAGGTAACTGCTGTAGCAGGTAAAGGTTTAGAGGGTGACCGCTACTACTACAAACA
>Ga0209013_10006225_pt1 | contig 10160 bp, 11 predicted proteins | sample Cruoilmetagenom2_FD_187291 | JGI IMG/M metagenome (GOLD analysis project Ga0209013, IMG submission 187291) | Oil polluted marine microbial communities from Coal Oil Point, Santa Barbara, California, USA - Sample 2 (SPAdes) (version 2) | ecosystem: Environmental > Aquatic > Marine > Oil seeps ...
GATTGCGGTTATGGCGGCAAGGATCAGCAAGATACGAAATGGTTCGTCGTTCCCTAAGCGGACGGCTTTCACTGCGATCCATTGAAACAAACCCGTTTCGCTGAGAAGGTTGGCGATGATCATCATCCCAGCGAGTAAGAAAATGACATTCCAATCGATCGAATTGAAGGCTTGCTCTTGGCTGACGACACCAGATAGGATCATCAGCATCCCACCTAATAACGCGGCCAGGGTACGGTCGATCCGCTCGGAGACGATTACGGCATATGTAATGAAAAAGATACCTGCTGCTAACCAGATTGGGCTCATACCTCATCATCCCCGTCACTGGTGGCGCTCTCTTGATTCAAACAAGCTGCCATCAGCTCAAACAAATTTATGTACCCGACCACACGGTAGCGATCATCAACAACGGGTAGGCCAGATAATCTCTTATCATGCATGCGCTCAAACGCATCCTTAACCAACTCTTCGCGTTTGACCCACTCCGGGGGGCGCATAGCGTCAGCCGCGGTTCGCATGCGGCTCCTATCGGCAAATTCCATCGCCGACTCGAGATCGCGCACATCGCTCATGAATTCTTCCGGCATGATATGAAAGAAGAGGTCATCGGCGATGGACCGCAGGCCGATGATTCCGACCAAGCGTTCATCCTCGTTCACCACACAGGCGATATGCGTCCTGGGATGTGCAAGCATCGCAACTGCGACTTGATCCAGAGGAGCGTCAGATTGGACAATTGTGGGCTTCAGGTCAAGAATTTTTAGCACTTCCTCGACACTCGTTTGTCGGTTGATATACCATTCCGGGTAGACTGCGTCAGGGAGCGTTTCATGAGCAGCGGCCGGGCTGCGCTTCTGCATGCCAATCACCTGCAGTAGTGGTAAAACGAGCAGTAAACCGCTGTTCGGACGATCGAATCCACCCATCACCCGTTCGGCTTCACCAATTGCCTTGTCTTTCAGCGTTTCATCGTCAATTGCCGCTAGAAGCGTCCGGCGCCGGATTTGCTCGGTATCAAATAAACGATCAAGAGTCCCAAGACCTACTTGGCTGAGCCAATTGCGGGTCCGGTGAGCGCCGGTGCTCTGCAAAATCGTCGCACCTGGGACACCGGCGGCATGCCAGGCATCCAAGATATCTGGAAGTTTATCGGTATCGTCCAAAAACAAGATAATTAAATAGGCCATCTCTACACCTTTCCCCATCCGTGCTCAGGTGCTCTCGGCAGGTTTACCTGAGCAAACGGACAACATGAAACAAATAATTATGTCCACTGTTTGTATAAAGAGCGATCAGCTCACTCTTCTATTGCCCACATTCTATATCTAAATCCCGGGTGAAGCGGTATGTATTTCACCACGTTAATAAAATTCTCCTGTCGCTGTGACATCGAGCCGTTCTTTTATACATGATAATTGAGCCGGCAGCTATTATAAAACATATCAATGATCTGCTACATATGCTGTTCAGTGGGCCCTCCACATCTTTAACGACTTTACTCTGACTATTGACTTGATAACCAGATAAGCACCAACAATTCTATACGCTGTCATTACCCGACGTAAACCGCTTATCTGAGCGGGCAGCACGCACCTGCCCCGGCGCGTTTTCAAGCCAACCACAGCGCACATCCTGCGGTTCATCGAATGCCGGGACGTATGGTTTGATATCTAGGAGTGGGGTGCCGTCTAGCATATCGAGACGGTTCAGATGTAATGTAGTGCCATCCACCCGTAGCAGCTCGACTATGGAGAGACCGAGATGATTCGGACGCGTCGGGGCGCGGGTAGCGTATACTCCACGCGGTACACGGTCAAGAAATGGTGTGACCTGCAGCTGTTCATGCTCGGCTTTGTGCAGGTGATACAACAGGATCAAGTGCGAAAAACCCGCCAGATCCTGGAGCCCAGCGCGGTACTGGGTGAAAATCTCAGCCGTACCTGGCGCGCTGAGGGTGCTGGTTGGCTGGATCGGCATTTCCGCCAAGTCGCGGAATGGGGTTCTCAGGACGCCAATAGGGTGCAGTACAACTTTATTCAAGGGCTTTCCTCACTGGGAATAGAATACGGCGGATTCTTGATTTACTCCAATGCTAACTGATCACGGATTTCGGCCGCGTGGTGCTCGAAGTGAAGCTTGAGGTAGCGGAACAACCTCTCGAGGGTGACTTCTCCAGTGAGCATTGGATCCCAATCGGGGTAATCCAGCCCGCGAGAGAAATCCCCTTCGGGGATGGAGGCTAGTGCCTGGCAAGCAGCCTCGTTGGCACGGTCATAGCTCTGCGCCAGAAATTCTCGCGACATGTGCCGGGCGCCGAAGCGCGTCATGCGCGCATTCAGCCAATTGAACAAGCGCTCCGGTACCAGTACAGCCAGCCAGCGGTAAATCCAGTTTTGGCTGGTGATCATACGCACATCCGCCCCAATCATGCGGGGCGCGATACTCATGTGGTAAAGCACTTCGCCGATATTCCAGGCCGGATTACCACTGGGCAGCGGGAACGCCTCATCGGGGACATGCGCCAGTAATTCGTAATATGCCAACCGGGTGGCTTCCAATTCCTGCTGCAGCTCTGCTTTGATACTCATCTGCACTCGTGCATCTACTCTAGGATATGGGGCAGTAATCAAACTGCCGCTTCATCTTCTTCACCAGGCTCGTCATCAACGGGTTCTGGCTCACTTGACGAAGTGACTTCCTCGACAGAGACAAATCCCACCAACTGCTTCCAGCGGATAGTGTACAGCCGGATAACTTCAACTTGGGTATAAATGATAAAAGTAAATAAGAGTGTCAGGACTACTGCTGATCCAATAAACAACCCGGGAACGATCACCAGCAGTCTCTGAGCAAGGGATTCGATCTCTGCCATTGAGGAATCCAATCTTGCCAACCCAGAACGCAGTTCGCTGATATCAGCGGTCAGTTGGGCAGTTGCGTCAGCAACCAAGTCAATCTTTTCCGTTATTCCTGAACGGAAAGCCTCGATCTCAGCCCGTAAGTTGGCGACCTTTTCACTCGTCTCGTCAATTGATGCGGCAACCCCATCGAGCTGTTCTTCGCTCAACCCAGGTAGATTGACAAATGGAATGCTGTCGACGGTCCGGTAGAGATTCAAGATGTTTTCGATCACCCCGCGGATCTCTGCAAATGTCTCTTGGGCAGAATTGACGGTCTCGGTGAGCTGCAGCTCGTTTTCTTCAGGCAGCAACACCATCACCACTCCCTTATCGGTCACCTCCCCACTGAGATCAACCGTGGCAGTCGAGATGCTGGTCGTGATCTCTTCCGCTCGTTCGACGATACCATCCACCTTCCCCGTGACCTGCTGGGCCAGACTAGCAGATTCTTCAACCAGCACCAAGATTGATACGACGGCTTCACTCAATGGACGCTGAACCGCCCAGACACCAATTAGTCCTAGCGAGCTGAACAAGATTATGATGACGCTCAATGTGATAACGGCGATATATAGTACCTTGCGGCCGATGTGTTTGGTTTTTTGTTCGCTCATTAGATTGCTCCCTGATGAAATAAGTGATTTGTAATTAGCAGTATCCTGGCTAGTGCTCTGTCAAGGATGATATATTTTTCGATATCCGGTTTCTACCCCGCAATGTACACTCTAAAATGTCACACCTAGGTCCCGTCCACGATCTATTCTTACTAAATAATCACAATAGACAGAACACTAGTATTATAGCCGCTTCGTGGAAATTCACTAGCTTTAATTCATGTTCGCGTGAATTAACTGCGAGGCATAGTCCGCGTACCAGCCCACATCTGCCATTCTTCTGGGTGAAACAGCTTGACGAAGGGTATTGTCAAAAGAGCCGCTCCTCTCGAAGCGGCTCTTTTTTTGGTAATGACATGTTGTCACAGAAGATTGGCTGGCTGGTCAATCCCCTGCTACAGGCGCCGCCCCCGCCTCGTCGCTAAAGAACCGCTTGTGGAAATATATTGCCACAGAAACCAATCCGACCATGACTGGCACTTCGATTAATGGCCCGATCACAGCTGCGAAAGCCTGTCCAGAATTGATCCCAAAAACGGCCACTGCGACCGCGATTGCCAGCTCGAAGTTATTGCTTGCGGCGGTGAATGCCAGCGTTGTGGACTTCTCATAACCTGCTTTGACACGGAAGCCCATATAAAAGCTCACCAGGAACATAATGACGAAATACAGCAGCAGCGGGATGGCGATGCGCAGGACATCCAATGGGATTGTGACAATCAGTTCGCCTTTTAGGCTGAACATAACGACGATCGTGAACAGCAGGGCGATCAGCGTCAATGGACTGACCAGCGGGATAAAGCGCGTGTTATACCAATCCTTACCCTTCACCCGGATTAGGATGAAGCGGCTCAGGAATCCAGCGATGAAGGGAATACCCAAATAAATAAAAACGCTCTTGGCGATATCGACAATGGTCACGTTTACTACCACACCCTGCAAACCTAATAATCCAGGCAGTACCGTGATAAAGATGTAGGCAAAAACACTGTAAAATAGCACTTGAAAGATACTGTTGATAGCCACCAACCCGGCGGCATAATCGCTGTCCCCTTTGGCTAAATCGTTCCAGACCAGTACCATGGCGATACAGCGCGCCAGACCGATCAAGATCAACCCGGTCATATAATCCGGCATGTCTGGAAGAAAGATCACCGCCAGGATGAACATCAGCAGCGGTCCGATCACCCAGTTCTGCAGCAGCGATAAACCGAGGATCTTCCAATCCCGGAAGACATCACCAAGTTCTTCGTAGCGCACCTTTGCTAAAGGGGGATACATCATCAGGATCAAGCCAATCGCGATCGGGACATTCGTCGTCCCAATCGAAACAGCCGCGTTGAAGTTCTCCACCTGCGCCGGGAACAGGAAGCCAATCCCGACACCGATCGCCATCGCCAAGAAGATCCAAAGCGTCAGAAAGCGGTCCAGCGTGGATAATTTCTTTGTTGTGCCACTGTCTTGGGCTGCCTCAGCATTGGCCATACTACTCATTTCAGCTCTCCTGCAGGGCGGCATTCGCCAACCACGTAGTCACTTCGGGTTTCGTGGGGACACGCCCTGCGCAGACAACCTGCTCGTTGACAACCAGTCCCGGCGTCGCTAGGATCGGATAGTCCATGATCTCGCTGTAGTCTGTGACCTTGACGATCTCAGCCTGGAAGCCCATCTCCTGGACAGCTGCTTGGGTGATCTGTTCAACTTTTTTACAGTTGGCGCAGCCTGATCCTAGAACTTTGATACTCAACATACCTACCTCCTTGAACTCTCACTAGATGCGAAAAAAAACAGATACCAACAGCTAGACGATGGTTAAGAATATGCCGAACAGGTAGCCGGCCAGAACGCTGAAAACTGTCACCAGCGACACGTACGCCCAAGTTTTCTGGCGCCCCAGGATCCGGCCGGTGACCAGGATGCTCTGCAGCGACAAGGCCGGGTCTGCGATCAGGTACGCCAGGAGCGGGCCGCGGCTCATGCCCAAATCGAGGAACATCCGGGCGATGGGTACTTCAACCAAGGTGGGGAAGTACATGAAGACACCGAATAGGACTGCCACCAGATTCGCCAAGATTGTGTTCTGTCCAGTTAGGGATTGGATCAATGTACCTGGTATGAGCATCTTGACTACACCGGCCAGAAAGACACCCAGTACGAGCAGCGGGAAGATTTGCTTGACGAATTTCCAGGTCTCCCACAGCCAGCTGGCCAGCTGGTCGCGTTCGAAATAGCGAGCTACGATCACTCCTATCAGCGCTAAGAGGATCAATTCTCCGAAGAAACGACCGGTAATCCCGAAGACCAGGCTGCCGGTCTCAACCACAGGCGCGGCGAAGAGAATGGTTGCGCCCACCATGATGACGACAAGGTAGGTCCAGCGGTTGAACTTTTCCAACACATTCTCCAAGCCTAGGTAAGCCACTGGTGCGATCAAGACGATCAGAAGGATTAACAATGCACCCTGTGGGTTCAGGCTGGCCCGGTCCAGCGCACTGGCCAGTCCTTGCGGTAATTCCACGGGTAAACTCAGGTTTATCCAAGTAGCCGTCAAGAAACCGACCTGCAAGGTTCCTACAATCAGTACCGCCATCAGGAGCAGGAAAACGATCCACACGGCGGGCTGCAGGCGTGCACCATGATCAAAAATGCCGCTGTCTTCCATTTCAGCCGCACGCAGGGCTTCCTGGTCGCGGAATATATAAGCCATAATCAGGCCGATCAGGATACCGAAAGAGATTGACAATACGATCCGGGCAATGGCGACATCCATGCCAATAGCTGCGCCTGTATAAGCAATTGCCAGGATATTTACCGCTGGCCCGACAAATAGAAACGTAATCGCGGCACCCAAGCCGGCGCCGCGCTTCCAGATACCAGCGAATAATGGTAAGACCGTACAGGAGCAGACAGCCAGGATAAATCCACCAAAGGCGGCCGCGGGGTAGCTCACCCAACGGGAGGCGCGCGGTCCAAGGTAGCGGGTGATGACTTCCTTTGGGATCATGGCGCTGATGTAGCCAGCGATGATGAACGCCGGGACCAGACAAAGCAGGACATGCGCGGCCAGGTAATCCAACAAGCTGAGCCAGCCGGCCTCGATGAGCGAGAGAATAGTGTTCAACAGCGGTTCCATATTAAGCTCGCTGGGGAGTTTGACCGGTGTCGATTGTGATCAGCTCATCCGAACAACGCGGACAACAGCAGGCGGTTTTTGATTCTAGTCCAACGCTCTGAGGAATGTCATCGGTGGGCAATCCACTGATAACCGCGGCTTTTTCAATCAAATTCAACAACTGGAGGTCGGCTAAGCGGTAGAAAATGAAACGCCCATCTCGCTGCGGCAAGAGCAGCCCAGCCTCACGCAAGGCCATTAAGTGCTGCGAGATATAAGCTTGGCGCAGTCCTAGAACGGCTTCCAGGTGGCAAACACACGCCTCATCCTCACCAATCGCCAGCAGGATGCGGATACGCGCCGGTTTGCCGATCGTTTCCAACAAGCGGCTGATGGCTTGTTCGGGTTTGGGGTTTTTCATATTCGGCATTATGAATATATTATAGAACATATTCGCAGATTGGAATATGATAATAATCACTACTCCAGCATGATCTTCGTTCGTTCTATCTGCATCTTTACCGTAGCAATCGGAGTGCTCGAGGAGTTGCTTTGATTTCCAACTTGGATTGCTAATCCTGAAACCAACTTCTGGATGATAATTAAGAATAGAACTCAGGGCAATTACACCTCACTTAGACAAGGAGATAACAATCATGGAAGATTTGCAACTCGCTTTTAACTGGGCGGATCAAGATCTTGTATCCATCATCATCGGGATCCTGATTGGTATCCTGATATTTATTGTAGGACGCTGGCTGGCGAAACTAATCGCACGGTTGGTGGAACGTTGGCTAGTACGGGCAAATACTGACCAGGCGGTAGTGCGTTTCGCCGGCACTCTGGTCTACGCTGGACTGTTGGTTGCGGTACTGATCGCCGCGCTGGATGCGGCTGGAATCCACACCACCAGCCTGACAGCATTGCTGGCTGCCGCTGGATTGGCCGTCGGCCTGGCGCTTAAGGATTCACTCTCTAACTTCGCTTCCGGAGTGGTGGTGCTGGTACTCAAACCATATACTATCGGGGATTCCATCGAGACCGGCAGTTCCAGCGGCACGGTCGAAGAGGTCGGTCTCTTTAACACGGTTATGCGCACGGGTGACAACATAAAAGTCATTGTGCCTAATTCACTCATCACCGATGACCATGTCAAGAACTATTCTGCCAACGATACCCGGAGGATAGATCTGGTCACCAGCATCAGCTACGATGAGAATATCGGCCGTACGCGTACGCTGCTCTTGGACATTCTAACTAACCACCCACAAATATTGGCTGAACCTGCACCCAGTGTGGATGTTCTCAATCTTGGCGAATTTGGTGTGGACCTGACCGTGCGCGGGTGGGTGAACTCCGACGATTTTTGGCAGGCGAAAAGTGATATACAGGAGCAGATGAAAGGACGCTTTGAAGAGGAGCAAATCGCTAGCCCCATGCCGCAGCGGGAAATCTACCTGCAGCAACCAGCATAGGAGGTGAGTGAGCACATTTGATAAACTGCCAACCCATTGATTTTTAACCACGATCCCCCAAACGGAGCCTTTTCCGCTTCTGCATTACCAGCTGGCAACAGCTTCAATCATCGCGACCACAGCGGTCGCGGCCTTGGTGATGTGGTCGCGATCGAACAGTGCGATTTATCGTACCCAGATCAAGTTATTAGTGTCTATTGAGCGATTGGCCTAATCGATGGCATCGTGGCGTTGGGTTAACAAGAAATTGACGGCTGGTCAATCTATACCGACGGGGAAGTGAATGCAGTGATTTATCTGGGGAGAATTCTCGGAAACTATCTGATCAACTCAACCAAGACTCGTGCCAGGACTGACAGCAGCGGTATCAATACCGAAAAGACGAGCGCACGCAGCATGCTGGTGTTGTAAGGCCAGGTGCGGGCGGTTTGCAGATGCCCCTCGAATACGGCGAGAGCTTGGATCACTTCGGGCAGTTCACCGGCTGGTTGGTCTTGGACCAGGCGCCTCTGCAGCTCACGGCTGCCGGTGTAGATTTGATCTCGCAGAGACGTTAACTCTTTATTCTTCTGAGCGGCCATAACGCGATGTGTGGGGCGCATATTGAGAAAGAATATCAGCAGCACGAACAGCACCAGTACACCGTATTCAATCCAAAAAGATATCGTAGATAGATTGGCCACCCGAAACGAAAACAGGAAGCTGATGCTGATCCCACCGATGAAAACCAGGGCCAGCAGCAAGCTTTGTTTTCCGACCGGTTCAAACGGGCTCGGATCCAAGATATCAAATCCTCCTATCGCTTGGTGCAATCTGGTGATCAAGCGGGTGCTAAGTACAGAAACCATGATCACCCAAACTAACAGCCCGTACATAAGCCCCGCAGTGAGCAACCAATATACTCCCAGCCAGGGCGTCAGCAGATCAAACCCACTAATTAAGGTCAAGAACATACCTAAGCCCATTCCCCCAAAAAAAGCTAATAACTCATAGAATGGTTTTATGATCGCCGCGTTCACCCGCAACTGCTCAAATGCTTCATCATCGAGATTAATTAGCGGGCGCAGACTAAGTTCAACTTGCTGACCATAACGAGCCATTAACGGCGACACCAACCAGATATAGATGCTCACGGTAGGTGCTAAGAGCAAGACCCGCAAGGTAAATAGGTCGCGGAGGTCGCCCAATACACTATCCAGTGCAGCCGCAACGACCAGCGCGACGAGGTACACGGCCACCACCAATAACCGTAAATACCAAGGCTGCGGGCGGGCAATGAGGCGGTCAAAGATTGTCTGTGACTCGACCATCAGTATTGATCCTGTAGTAAGGTTTTTCTCAGATTAGCGGTTTAGGTAAAATCCTCACTTTAAATAGAAAGAACATCTTGTAGATGATCTACCATCATAATTACTTCAACCACAACTCCGGCCCACTGTAGGATGAGACCATGAACAAGTGGACGCCAGGGGCTAAATAGCTGCCTACCTGTCCCTCGAGCAGGACTGTCTCACCAACATCAAGCTCGCCTGAAAAATGACCCAACCGGTACTGTAAGTTAATGTCGGTGTGATTGGTCACCTGCAGGTACTGCTCTGAGCCAAGCCGCAGGCAGCGCGGGTCTGGCATGTCCGGCCAAATCTCTATCGCAGCCATTTGCCCTTCAGTTGGTCCTGCGCAGACACCCGCGGCGGGTGAGCTCGCATATGGAGTAGCTGGGACTGCCAAGACCTGTAATGTGGGGGAAGGGACTGGAATAACGGGTGTGGTGTCGTCTGAACAACCCACAAGAAGACCTACTGTAATGACCGTAATCAAACCAAGGAACAGTAAAATATTTCTTTGTAAGGTATGATTTTTCATTTCACAGTCCTTATGACAGTTAAGTTTTTTTAGCGATGATCTGATTATAATATGGCAGTCAAATATCCACCAATTATCATGTATATCCTTCTCGATTACATTGGCCAATGAAATTATACAAAACTCTGCTGATTTGCATTGTGTTACTTAGCTCCGCCATCCTCTTGCTAGTTGTTTTAACAACGCTGCCCAC
>Ga0209013_10006226_pt1 | contig 10160 bp, 6 predicted proteins | sample Cruoilmetagenom2_FD_187291 | JGI IMG/M metagenome (GOLD analysis project Ga0209013, IMG submission 187291) | Oil polluted marine microbial communities from Coal Oil Point, Santa Barbara, California, USA - Sample 2 (SPAdes) (version 2) | ecosystem: Environmental > Aquatic > Marine > Oil seeps ...
GAGGGCGCTGTTGACCTGATACGGCTTGAGGAGTTCAACCCGGCTGGTCCAGACGTCCTTCGGTTCACCCATCGAGACCCACACGTCAGTGTGGATGAAGTCGACGCCCGACACCGCCTCGTCTGGGTCCTCGGTCACGGTGATCGTGGCGCCGGTTCGTTCAGCGATCTCCCTGGCTGCCTCGAGCACGTCGGCGGGCGGTGCGAGTTCGGCGGGGCCACCGAGACGCAGGTCCGATCCCATCAGTGCAGCCATCACGATATGCGAGCGCGCCATGTTGAAGCGCAGGTCACCCATGAATGCATATGAGATGGTGTTGTATGGCTTGTTCGACGCCTCATGCATTGTCAGGAAGTCCGCGAGCATCTGGGTTGGGTGCCACTCGGCCGTCAGGCCGTTGTACACCGGAACACCAGCGTGTGCGGCGAGCTCTTCGACATCCTTCTGCCACGCACCCCGGTACTCCAACGCGTCGTACATGCGCCCCAGCACCCGTCCGGTGTCAGCGATGGATTCCTTGTGGCCCATCTGGGATCCCGAAGGATCGAAGTAGGTGACGTGAGCACCCTGATCGAAGGCGGCGACCTCGAAAGCGGCTCTGGTTCGTGTCGATGTCTTCTCGAACAGGAGGGCGATGTTCTTCCCCGCCAGCTTCTGCTGTTCGGTCCCTGCGTACTTCGCCGTCTTGAGAGCGGCGGAGAGATCGAGCAGAAACTCCATCTCCTTGGGTTCAAAATCGAGCTCCTTGACGAAACTGCGGTTCTTCAGGTTGTAGGCCACGGTCGGCTCCCTCTCTGTATCTCGGTGGTCAGACTGTACCGTTCTGATACGCGGTGCCCGGCTACAGACAGTGCGACGGTCACGAACGCAAGCGCGATCAGTCCTAGGGCCACCGACCCGGTAAGGAGCCACGCCGTTGGTGTTGGGGTAGAGGCCTCGTCAGCATGATGGACAGATACCGACCCTCGCTGAACAGTGAGACCACCTTCGCAACCACCGGCTCACCGCTTGTGAACCTGCCCATAACCTCAACCAAGGTGGGCGGGGACCGTCACGAGAATACGACGACCAAGAAGGGCGACATGAAGGAATCTCAACGGTTCTCTTCGTAGCGGTGGCAGGATTTGCAGCTGCGACCTTCGGGCTATGCGACCCTGCTCGTCGAATAGCCGTCAGCACTCAGTCTTCAGAATCGAGCGAGCCCAACTGGCTCGCAGTTGGCTCCGCTCAACAGAACCAGGACTCCGTCAGTTTTGGACGCCCAACGGTCGCACCTTGATCGATCGCATCGTCTGGTACCTCAAGCTCGGTCCCCTCGACCACGGCCAGCCATTGAGCTATGAACGTTTCGCCGGCTTCTCCACCTGACATAGCAGCGTCTTCGGCCATTGACACCAAGACAGCGGCTAGTCGGTCCATTTCCGAATCGTGGGCTGACCATGTGTAGGACAGAAGGTCCGAGTCATACGCACCGAGATGCCGGTCGATGCCCTCGACGTCCAGGATGAGTGAACCCTCAGGAATCAGCAAACGAATGCCCATCTGGACCGGATCCGTCGATTCGATCAAATCGTGAGCACTGATGAACCTGAACATTGCATCCACATCGGCTCGGGTCGACCAGGGTGTGAACGGAAGCCACGACGGCCTGATGTCGATCCCTGCGTCACGCAAGATATGTACCGCTGCCGCAGCATCCTCTGCCGTGTGGCCCTTGTCCAGGAGTTCCAAGACATCGTCGTTCATCGACTCGAACGCCGAAACGACAAAAAGACACCCAGCCTGCGAAAACTCCTCCCACACGTCACGGTGTCTCAGGATGTGTTCAACTTTCACCGTGCAGTCGAATGTGAGATCCGGATGGCGGTCATGTAGCCCTCGGACAATCCTCATCGAGTGGGCGGGACCGTTCAGGAAGTCAGGATCGCCGAACGTGATGTGGCGTGCGCCGGCAGCAACAAGCTGGTCAATGTCGCCCAACACCGTGTCGACATTGACAATCCGGAACGCGCCGTCGTACACAGCAGGAATCGGACAGTGACGACACATGTGCGCGCATCCGTGACTCGCCTCAACAGCGCCAACCAGATGAGTCTCACTCCCAACCATCAACTTGGCATACTCCTCGAGAGGAGGGAGGATCGATCGGTTCGGTGTCCGGAACCCGCCGCGATCAAGATGCACCGAGATGGCCGATTCCGAGGGCACACCAGCAAGCCACTCGACCAGCGTCGCTTCGTATTCGCCGACGATCGCCCGATCGAAGGCCATCGTTCCGTCTCCGTCGGTAGCCATCGCTGCGTAAAGACCGTACGAGGCAACCGGGAGACCCGGGCGTTGGGAGCGAATCTGCGTCACCGCGTCGACGGCGAGTCTGGTCGCGGTGTGCATTGGCGTCGAGATGGCGACTGCATCGGCCCAGTCCATCAATGACGCGTCCCAATGCTCGACTGCGAGGTCGATCGCACGCACATCGTGGCCTGCAGCCTCAATAGCTGTTGCAGGGCTTGCCACATGAAGTGGTTGGCGGCCCAGCTCATAAGTTGAGATCAGAAGGACATGCATGGACCAGAGATTATGCCGCCCCCGGGCACCCAAACGCGGCGCGTCAAACGAACTTGTCCGAACTGGGGGGCTTCACACGGTCCAGGGAGCTGGATCCTCAGGGTCAATCTCGTACCGTTCGATCGCGGTCGCGACGACATCGGCACCCAACTCGCCCTGCTCAACGAGAGACGCCAGTACTGCCACAGCAATGTGTGCGGAATCAGCCTCGAAGTACGATCGCAACGCATCTCTCGTGTCGCGTCTTCCGTAGCCGTCGATTCCAAGGGTTGTGAACGGCTTGCCCATGAACGGAGCGATCTGATCTGGGACCGCCTTCATGTAGTCCGTCACCGCAACGACCGGCCCATGGCGGAATCGAGGAGCCGCGTTGCAAGCGGGATGCGCTGGTCAGAACCTCATCAGGATTTCCAATCGGGACGTCGCTACCGCCGCTACACACTCCTACCGGTCCAAGAACTCGCACGAAGGAGGGGATCCCCGTCGCCGCACGGACCCATGCCATCGGTCCCGGCGAGGTGTGTAAACGCGACCCATGAACGAACACAACAGGCCCCCAACCTCTAACCCATGAATCATCTCATTGGCGTGCTCGCTGCGTCGATCAGATCCGTATCGGAATTGCTCGATCGCCCGGAGGCAGGCTGGGTGGAGCGTCCTTGCCAGAATCTCGTCACACTCCGTCGGCTAGTGTCACGGTTGTGACAGTGGACGTGCAGGAAGGTACCGGCCCAGAGGCGAAAGCTGACAAGGGCCATCGGACATCCTTGGCCACGCGCCTGGCCGTCGTTGTCCTCCTCATTTCTATATCCGCGATACTCGTGGCCGTGCTCGTTTCGGCGGACAGCGTCGGTGCCAGTGCTGATGAGATCATCGAACAGCGTGTTGCGACGCGGATGAACGCAACTGCATCTGAACTGAACGCGTACTTCGACGCAGCCCAAGCGGACGTCGGCGTGCTCGTCGCCAGTCCTTCCGTGGCAACGGCATTGACAGAATTCGCACGAACGTACGACGAGCTCGACGCATTGGGCCTCGACGCGGTGGCCGACGAGGCTGATCGCCTCTTCCAGTTCTACGCCGAGAGCTTCATCCCAGCTCTGGATGCCGTCAGGGGAAAGAGGGTTGATCCGGACGAATTGATTCCGCAAGAAGAACCGGCGCCCGTGTATCTCCAAGCCGCCTATATCGCCGACAGTCCGGTCGGTCCGATCGATCGCAGACTGATCACCGACCCTGGCGACGGCAGTTCGTGGACCGAGGTCCACAAGGTCTATCACCCCAGCTTGCGCCAACGTGTGGAAAGCCTCGGTTTCGATGATCTGTTCCTCATCGATGCTGGGTCGAAGTCGGTCGTCTACTCGACAGACAAAGATGTTGCATTCGGCACGAACCTTGTTGCGGGTCCACACAGCGGAACCCCATTGGCTGCGCTGGTACGCCGGGTTCTGAACGAAGGCGAGAAGGGTCTCGTCTACGCAGCTGACGTCGGTACGTATACACCGCTGTTGGATCTGCCGTCCGGATTCCTCGCATCACGGGTTTTTGATGGAGACCAGCTCCTCGGAGTCCTCGCTGTGAGCATTGACCTCGATGATGTGACCGGCATCCTGACACAGGATTGGAGAGATGGCCGCTTTGGGGAGACAGGTGAGGCATATCTCGTTGCGTCTGACAAGACGATGCGGTCGGACTCCCGTTCGTTCATCGAGAACCCAACTGCATACCTGCTTCGGATCGATGCATTGGGAGATGTGGCAGCCCAGGACCGTCGCCACATGGAGGTACTCGACACCACCGTGGTCTTCCAGCGGGTCGACAACGAGTCAGTTCGCGATGGTCTCGAGGGGCAAACCGGTGTGGCACAAACAACCAACTACCTCGGTGAGGATGTCTACTCGGCTCACACGCCGGTCGCACGGGACGTGTTCGACTGGGTTCTCATGGTCGAACAGGCGGTGAGTGAGGCGGAGGCATCGTTCAGCGACTACATCCAATCGATTCTGACGGTCACTGTTGTCTTCGTCGTGGGTCTCACCTTTGTCGCCGTCTGGTGGGCTGGGCGCCTGGTCGCACCGCTCCGCGGCATGTCAGCAGCGCTGCGCTCCACTCGAGAGGATGAGATCGTTACTCCGGTTCCGATGATCGGTGTGACCGAGTTCAGGGAGCTAGCTTCGCACCTCAATCAGATGGCGGACAGCCTGGTTGCGCGCAAGGAAGCGGTGCTGGGTGCACTCCGAGGCAAGACTGCCGTTCTGAGAACGCTGGTCCCAGCGTCCGCGATTGCCCATATGACCGTTGGGGACCACCAGTTCGTCGAGACGGTCCCGCAGGTCAGCGTCGCTGTGGTTCGGCTAGATGGGATCGATGCCCTGTTCAGTGGTGGTGACATCGATGAGAACCGAACGTTCCTGACTTCGCTGATCCAAGCTGCGGACGAGATCGCGAAGGCCAACGATCTCGAACGAGTGAAGGTCACCGGTGCCACCTACTACGCCGTGAGCGGGATGGACACCCCACATCTCGATCACGCCCCGCGGTCTGTGAGATTCGCGGCAGAGACCATTCGGGCAATGGCCGCGATTGCAGAGGACTCCGGTATCGAGCTGAGCGTTTCCGCAGGCGTTTCGGCTGGTACGGTCACCGCGGGGCTTGTCGGGGACGGTGGACTTGTTTTCGACCTGTGGGGCCAACCGGTCGACGAGGCTGGTCAACTGGCGTATCGATCTCCGGCCAGCACGATCTACGTGAGTGCGGCGGTTCGGCAACGTCTGCCCGGCGGCACAGGGCTCGCCGAGGTGGCCCTCCCTCATGATGAGTCGGCGTGGTCATTGAGTGCCGAGGAAGCCATGTCGGAGGGGGCCTCGTGAGCGTGTTCCTCGACGACCCACTCGCCGTCTGGGCAGCTGTGCTCGTCGTTGTGCTGCCCATACTCATCGTTGCAGGTGGCGAGGTTGAGGAAAGGCTTCGGCAGCGGCGCTCCCCGCTGACACAGCCAGTGGCAACGCTCCGGACATGGGTCCTGGGTCTGGCAACGCTCTGGGTGCTCGTCGTGATGGTGTTCGGCGTTTCCCGCGAGAAGGTCTTCGTCAGAGCTCTGTCCACGGCGGTCGTGATCGCGCTCATTGCCGCCGCCCTCCAGTTGCTCCAGTACCTGACCGACAGGGCCCGGCAGCGGGCACAACTCCCAGGTGGGCGAGGGATACCGCAGCTCGTGCTCCTGCTACCACGTCTGTTGGTGTTCCTGATTGCTGGCTGGCTGATCTTTGCTGTGGTCTGGAACGTCGACCTCACCGGACTGTTTGCAGCCCTCGGTGTCACGTCGCTGGTCGTCTCACTTGCTCTGCAGCCAACGCTCAGCAGCTTGGCTTCGGGTCTTCTCCTGCTCGGAGATCGTCCCTTCAGTCCTGGCGATTGGATCTCATTCGACGGGACCGAGGGTCGCGTTGTCGATCTGAGTTGGAGAACCTCGCGGATCCAGAATCGGAATGGCGACATCCTCGTCGTTCCCAACAGCACGCTGGCGGACTCGACGCTCACCAACTACGCCCAGCCAAATGAGCTCCACCGAGTCGTTGTGCCGGTTCAGGTTGCGTACTCGAATCCACCCACATCTGCGAAGGAGATGCTCCTGGCAGCAGCGAGGGCCACCGAAGGCGTCCTCGAGTCACCGCCACCGCAGATTCGTGTGAAGCAGATCGATGATCCGCTCATGGGGTACGAAGCTCAACTGTGGATCGACGATTACGCGATTGCGCCACGCGTGTTCTCGGATTTCGGCTCGCTCGTGTGGTATCAGTCACACCGGATGGGTGTTCCTCTGCCGAGTCCGGCATACGACCTGTATCACCACGATCCGATCCAGGAAGCCGCAGACGCCGAGCTTGGGATCGACGAACTCGAGGAACGCATCCGACTGAGTCCGATGCTACGGCACCTTCCTGATGAGGACATCCGCCGGCTCGCAGACTCGGCGCGTGCCGTTCGCTTCAGCAGGGGTGAGACGATGATCGAAGGCGGCCACGGCAACCGTGACACCTTTGTTCTCGTCGATGGCGATGCGCACATCATTGACTCCGTCGAGTCAGGGCGCTTCGTCGGTCTGTCCGCTGGCGATGTCTTCGGTATCCTCAGCCGTTCTGCCAGGACCGGTCAACCACCAGACGTGATTGCCATCACCGATTGCGAGGTCATCGTCGTTGATGCGGAAGCCGCTGGGGCTGTCACAAGTCGCAACCCTGACCTGACCGAGGCGATGAGTCAACTCGCGCAATCGAGGATACGTCGCCTCGATCCGTCAGAATCGATCTCGGCGGTATCGCTCGGACGGATCGGTGAGGGCAACGACGACCCGGTATCCGAAGTCGATGGGGGAGCGTCGCGCGATGGTGACTGACGAGAACCAAGCCCAGGCCACAAAGCGCGTCGGAGGTCGCCGAGCTCGCACCGACGTCGCACGAGCCATGATCCTCGCAGCTGTGGCGTCGGTGCTGATGATCGGTCTGTTCAACTTCTTCCAGAGCAGGAGCTTCCTTCAGACAGAGGTGCAACAGCAGCTCGAGGATGTGGGGGCTTCCCGTGGAGTCCGAGTTGAACGCGGCATCGAAGATCTGACACGGCTTGTCGAATCGATAGCTGCTGATCCAATCGTCAGCGACGCATTGGTGACGCTCTCAGAAGGCTTCAACACGACTGACGAGAGCCTCGATCCCTCCCAGCTGCAGGATCTCAAGGACTTCTATTCCGAGAGCGTCGTCGGGACGCAATTGCCTGGCGGCGCTGCCATTGGACCGGAGGTGTTCCCGTCGTCTTCACGGACGCAGTATCTCCAGTACTGGTACATCGCAGATAACCCATTCGAGGATCGCGCAGAGTTGGCCGATCCCGGTGACGGGTCAACGTACTCCGAGGCGCATGCCCAGTACCACGCAACTTTTGGTCAGCTTGCCAGCAACGGAGTCGTCCAGGACCTGATGCTGATCGATCGAAACGGAGACATCGTCTACACCATCGAGAAACGCATCGATTTCGCTGGCAACATCTTCGACGGCCCCCACGCTGACGAAGCGATATCGGGAGTCATCGGCGATCTTCAGGCTTTGCCGGCCGGTGAGGCAGCCCTTGTGGACTTCTCTGTGTACCCTCCTGCCGCTGGTGAGATCGAGATGTGGGTGGTCACGCTCGTGCGCACCGGCGATGAGTTTGTTGGCGCACTTGCCGCATCGATTCCAAATCAGGCGGTCGTCGACATCGTTACTGCCAGCGGAATGTGGGAGGAGACCGGTCTGGGCGAGACAGGCGAGGTCTACATCGTCGGCGCCGATGGCCTGCTCCGCACTGAATCACGTCAGTTCCTAACGGATCCGAATGCCTATGTCGCGGCCGCCGAGAATGCGGGCTATGGCACGGAGATGATCGATTCCATCGAGCTCTTCGGCACAACCGTACTGATCCAGCCGGCAGGTTCCGAGGCTGTTGCGGTTGCCCAACTGGGCGATGAGTTCACCGGTTGGACGTCCAACTACCTTGATGAGGCGACGCTGTCTGTTTCCGGTCCACTTGAACCGAGATCCCTCGGATGGGTCATTGTGTCGGAGATGCAGCGGTCGGAGGTGTCAGCTCCGCTCTATGCGTATCTGTGGAGGCTTGGGATCGCATCAGTGCTCGTGATCGCCGTGGTCGTTGTGATCGCCCTCTACGCGGCGTCGAGATTGCTCCGGCCGATTGACCCCATCGTGGACGCAGCCCGGAGGGTTGGAGAAGGGGACCTCGACGTTCGTCTGCCGGATGCGGGCAGGGATGAGTTTGCCTACCTCTCTGATCAGTTCAATCAATATGTCGATGAGCTCGTTCGTCGTGGTGACGAGGTCGCGGCAACGGAGGCCGAGACAACGGAGCTCCTTGCATCCGTCGTGCCCAGACGCCTCGTGGACAAGGTCATGGCCGGAAATCGGGACATCGCAGAAGCCATGAGCGACGCCACACTTGTCGCACTCACGATCAAGGGTTCAACGGACAACATCCGAAACCTGGAGCAGCTCGCAGAACACAACGCCGAGCTTGTTGGTGGAATGGTGTCACTGGCTGACCGCTACGGAGCCGAGCAGCTGAGTTCGTCAGCGGTTACCTTCCTCTATGCCACGGGCCTCAACGTAGAGGATCCGAGGATCGAGGACGCTGTTGAGTTCGCAGTGGCGGCAAGTGAGTGGTTGTCCGATGCCCTTGCATCTCAGGGCTACCTGCTCGGAGCGGCAGTAGGGGTTGCGTCCGGCGACGTCGTGACGGGCGTCATGGGAACCGAGCGTCTCGCCGTGGATGTCCTCGGCGCGCCTCGACAGGTAGCTGGTGCGCTGTCTGCGGCAGCTTCCCCGCGCCAGGTGCTTGTGGACGCCGAGATCGCAGGGGCAATGGGCGATGAGTGGCAACTCGAGCGCGTGCGCGACCTCGAGGACATATCGGGGTCGCCCCTCGATGCCTGGCAGGTCAAGAGCCGAACTTCGGTGTAGCTCCCTTTGATCCCAGAGCGTGTCGATAGAGTTGGGGGAAGCCAGCTGTTGTTGGGTCCTGATGGACGAGATATGGCCACAGATCGCGCTGATCGTGGTGCTCGTCGCCGTCAACGACATGCTCTCCGGGAGCGAGATCGCCCTCATCCCGCTTCGTGAGGCGGGTGCTAGGGACCCGTATCCGACGAGCAGTAGATCACACCGCCGAATGCGGGTCGCCTTCTTTGGAGATGATTGGGCGTAATACTCAGGCTATGCCATTCGACCAATCCCGAGAAGTCAACAGGGACAACTGGGATTCACGAGTCGAAATCCACTATGAGTCCACATTCAGCACTTAACCGTCGGGCTGCCTCGATCGATTCCATCCAAAAGTCCACTCCCTTTGCTTCCGCTCCCAGGCGAGCCAAACCCAATGTGTCAGGTCCGATGTGGCATTGAAGATGGATCAGTTCCTTGCCCGAAACATCCGGCATTTTCTGAGCGTCGAATGAAACGACCTCCCCCACGAAGCTGGAGTCGTCAACGAAACGGTCGAACCCGTACACCTCTGCGATCCGTGGCCAATGTTTGACACAGGTTTGACATGAGCGATTCTGGCGAAGCCGGACGCGAGAAAAACCCTCGGCACATGTACGAATGGGTCTTCTTCGTAGCGGGGGCAGGATTTGAACCTGCGACCTTCGGGTTATGAGACTGATTCGGTGATCCAGCTGTGTATGGCTTTCGAAGTCGAAACCCTTGTGCCTCAACTACTCTGATCTCCTCAATATCTCGCGTCAATTGATCACGTTTCGCGTTGTCACGCGGACCAGACGTCGACCAGACCGCCTACGGACATAAGCGGCTGATGCGGAGAGATTCGGGGTCCACTAGTCAGCCCATTCAAGCGGGGTGATCTCGTGGAGCCCGGGGAGGCCCTTGAGCTCGGCTTCGATCGTGTCACCGAACGCAAACTCCGAGCTCTCGCCCAACATGGCCTGGACGACACGTGACACGACGATCTGGCCACCATCAGCAGAGGAGGCAATCCGGGCTGCCTTGTTGACCGCGGTTCCGAGCAGGTCGTCATCCGTATGGACGACATCA
>Ga0209013_10006227_pt1 | contig 10159 bp, 8 predicted proteins | sample Cruoilmetagenom2_FD_187291 | JGI IMG/M metagenome (GOLD analysis project Ga0209013, IMG submission 187291) | Oil polluted marine microbial communities from Coal Oil Point, Santa Barbara, California, USA - Sample 2 (SPAdes) (version 2) | ecosystem: Environmental > Aquatic > Marine > Oil seeps ...
GAAAGAGGATTAGATGTCGCGCAACAGTTCATTGATGCCGACCTTCGATCGCGTTTTTTCATCAACACGTTTTACAATCACAGCGCAGTACAGACTGTAGCTGCCATCCTTCGAGGGCAGGCTGCCGGACACCACGACCGAGCCGGCCGGTACCCGGCCATAGATAATTTCACCGGTGTCACGATCGAAGATGCGGGTGCTCTGACCGATGTACACGCCCATGGAGATCACCGAGCCCTCTTCAACAATGACACCTTCCACAACTTCCGAGCGGGCGCCGATAAAACAATTGTCTTCAATAATGGTCGGGCTGGCCTGCACCGGTTCAAGAACGCCACCAATGCCGACGCCACCCGAGAGGTGCACGTTCTTGCCAATCTGTGCGCAGGAGCCCACGGTGGACCAGGTGTCAACCATGGTGCCGCTGTCGACATAGGCGCCAATGTTGACGTAGGAGGGCATTAGCACAACACCGGATGCAATATAGGAACCCTTGCGTGCCGTTGCCGGAGGTACGACCCGGACGCCACCTTCACGAAATTCACGTGAATTGGTGTCGGCATACTTGGAGGTCACCTTGTCGTAGTAATTGGTGAAGCCGCCCTTGATGAAGGCATTATCCTCAATGCGAAATGAGAGCAATACCGCCTTTTTCAGCCAGTCGTTGACGATCCACTGGCCGTCTTTCTTTTCGGCAACCCGTGCAACCCCTCGGTCCAGCATGTCAATGGCCTCCATTGTGGCCTCCTTGACATGGGTGTCGACACTGCGCGGGGTGATTTCTGCGCGGTGTTCAAAAGCGGCTTCAATGGTAGCTTGCATGTCACTCATGTGGGGGTGTCTCCAGGTGCGATAATAAAATGGTTGTTGCAGAAGGCGGCAATAATAACTGTCTACAGGCCGACAATATACGATTTAATGCGCTCTGCCGCCTCGATACAGTCTTCGATCGGTGCCACCAGCGCCATGCGCACATAATCCTGGCCGGGATTGAGGCCGTCAACCCGGCGTGAAAGGAAGCTGCCGGGCAGGACGATGACGTTTTGCCGGGCCAGCAGGCCCCTGGCAAAGTCGGTGTCATCGATTGGTGTCTGTGCCCAGAGGTAGAATCCGGCATCCGGTGACCGGACATCCAGCAGCGGTGTCAGAATGTTCAGCACGGCAGCAAACTTCTGTGTATACAGGGTGCGATTCCCGGCGACATGGGCCTCATCCTGCCAGGCCCTGACGCTGGCTGCCTGGGTGGCCGGCGGCATGGCGCAGCCATGGTAGGTGCGATAGCGCAGGAAGCTCGCCAGGATATCCGCATCACCGGCAACAAAACCCGAGCGCAGGCCAGGCACATTCGAACGTTTGGAGAGGCTGTGGAAAACCACGCAGCGACGGAAGTCATCACGGCCAAGTTCGGCTGCGGCCTGTAACAGGCCCGTGGGCGGTGTCGACCCGTCCGGATAGATTTCCGAGTAACACTCATCCGAGGCAATTACAAAGTCATGGGTGTCTGCCAGTTCTATTAACTGTTGTAACGCGGCTGACGGGATGACGGCTCCTGTCGGGTTGCCCGGGGTACAGATGTAGAGCAGCTGGCAGCGTTTCCAGACGGACTCGGGTACGGCATCAAAATCCGGTAAATAACCGCTCTCCCGGGTAGTATTCATAAACCAGGGCTCGGCACCCGCCAGCAGGGCGGCACCCTCGTAAATCTGGTAGAAGGGGTTTGGCATTAACACCAGTGGCTGGCTGGCGGGATCAATGATGCATTGTGCGAAAGCAAACAAGGCCTCACGTGTGCCATTGACCGGTAACACGTGTCGGTCAGGGTCCAGTGAGTTTTCCGGCAATGTGAAACGTTTCATCAGCCAGTCGCCAATGGCGGCACGCAGTTCCGGCATGCCCCGTGTCAGGGGATAGCGTGACAGGCCATGTAAATGGGTAATTACCTCCTCGGTAATAAAACCCGGTGTGGCATGTTGTGGCTCGCCGATGGACAGGGATATCGGTGCCAGCGCAGCGGGTGGTGTCACGCCGTCAAACAGCTTTGCCAGTCGTTCGAACGGGTAGGGGTGCAGTCGTGATAGATTCGGATTCATTCGATATATTCTAATAGCCACGGAATCCACGGAAGGACACGGAAATATTTTTAGTCATGTTTTTATTCTTTCGTGTTCTTCCGTGGGTTCCGTGGCTACAATGTTTGTCTTTAATATAGTGAAAAGAAGTGTCCTGGCTTCACGGCGTGTGTCGTGAAAGTATAAGGGAAGCCATGAATACGTCCAAACCGGATAATCGCCTGCTACCTGTCCTCAGTCTGCTGTTTACGGCAACCCTGTGGGGTGTCGTCTGGTACCCGTTGAGACTGCTTGAGGGGCAGGGTCTGGCAGGGCTGTGGAGTGCCTTGATCAGTTATGGCGCAATCCTGGGTGTATTTTTGTGGGTACTGGTCCGTGACCGCAAGTCACTGGCAGTGAATAGGGTGCCACTGGTGCTGATGGGGCTGTCTGCCGGCTGGTGTAATGTGGCGTTCATCATGGCGGTGCTGGATGGCCACGTGGTGCGGGTGTTGCTGTTGTTCTATCTGTCACCCTTCTGGGCTGTCTGCCTTGGCTGGCTCATGCTCGGCGAACGGCTGGATGGTAAATCCATGCTGGTGTTCGCGGTCGCGGTGACGGGGGCAGTCATCATGTTGTGGAATGAGGATGTTGGCATACCCTGGCCGCGTGATCATGCGGACTGGCTGGCGGTGTCATCCGGTTTTGCCTTTGCGCTGAGTAATGTCTTCGTGCGCCGCACACAGAATGTCAGCGTGTTGTTGAAGTCAACCGCCAGCTGGTCTGGTGTGGTCGTGGTCGCTATTATCTGGATTGTGCTGAGTCATACCGGTGTCCCCGAGGTGAGTAGCAGTGTGCTGCTTGCCGCGGTGGCCCTGGGCCTGTTCGGTTTTCTGGTGATGACCCTGACCGTGTTGTATGGCGTTACGCACATGCCGGTGCATCGCTCTGCTGTCATCCTGTTATTTGAACTGGTGGTCGGTGCTGTCTCTTCACTGTTATTGACGGATGAAATCGTGTTGTACCGGGAATGGCTGGGTGGTTTCATGATTGTGACGGCGGCCTACATGGCGGCTCACATTCATGCAGGGGATGAAAGTGGTTGATATCAGGGCCATTCACCATGTCAGTCTGCTGGTCAGTGATACCGGGCGTGCACTGGGGTTCTACCAGGATTTGCTGGGTCTGGAGGTCGACGGGTCACGACCGGATATGGATTACCCGGGTGCCTGGTTGTGCATGGATAATGCACAAATTCATCTACTGGAACTGCCGGACATGCTGCGAGGAACCGACCGGCCGGAGCATGGCGGCCGAGACCGGCATGTGGCGCTGAGCGTGGCTGACATGGACGTGTTGATGGCCGCACTGGAGGCCGCAGGTGTTGCGTATACGCTCAGTCGCTCGGGGCGGCGCGCCTTGTTTTGCCGTGACCCTGACGGGAATGCGATTGAGTTGGTTGAAGATAAGATTAGCAGTTTATAAGTGCTGCGTTTTTACCTGTCCGGCTTATCATCCATATCCAGATATTTGTGAATTGCTTTCTCGATGCACTCGATTCTCGAGGCATCAGTCAACGGCTTGTTATGCTGATCGGTGATGTAAAACACATCTTCTGCACGTGAGCCCAGGGTCGCGATCTTTGCATTCAGCAGACTGATATTGCAATCGGCAAAAGCTTGCCCGATGCGGGAAAGCAGGCCCGGGCGATCGGCCGTAACGAGTTCCATTATCGTTCGCTGGTCAAGTGAATCCAGTTTGAAGTCAAGGTGTGTCTTGATGGGGAAGTGCTTGTATTGACGTGGTGTCCGGCGGGAAACATTCCAGGTTCTGCGGTGCCCGGTATCGATCTCATTAAGCAGGGTGGATCTGATTTCTTCCAGGCGTTGATCGCCGCTGATGGGGGAGCCTGATTCTTCCAGCACATGAAAAGTGTCCAGGGCCTTGCCGCCCTGTGTCGTGGTGATGCCGGCTTCGACCACGTTCAGTCCGAGCTGGTCAAGCACTGCGGTAATCCGGCTGAACTGACCCTCCACGGCCGGTGCAAAGATAAAGATTTCAGTGCCGCCGCGCTCGGTGAGCGGCTGCACGTCGAGCAGGATGTTGCCTCCCTCATTATTCAGCAGCAGGCGGGTATGGTGTGCAACCTGTTCGGGTGCATGGCGCAGAAAATAGTCATTACCAAGATCATCCCAGAGCGCCGACATGGCCGGGGTCAGTTCTCCCAGGAACTTTGCGGCGTCCTGTTGTACCTGCTGTATGTGTTCGGCGCGTTCCATCGGATCCTGCAGGCCACGCTGCAGGGCACGTCGCGTGTTGTAGTAAAGCTGTTTCAGCAGGGCATCTTTCCAGTTGTTCCACATCTCCGGGTTGGTGGCGCGTATGTCCGCGACCGTTAACAGATAAAGATAGTCCAGATGAACCGTGTCCTTCATGGTTTTGGCAAAGCGATTGACAACAACCGGGTCGTCGATGTCTTCGCGTTGTGCCGTGGTGGACATCAGCAAATGATTCTCTACCAGCCATGTCACCAGCCCGGTATCGTAGTCGCTGAGATCATGTCGTGTGCAAAAATCGCGAGCATCCGTGCTGCCCAGTTCTGAATGGTCGCCACTACGCCCCTTGGCGATATCATGGAACAGGCCAGCCAGATAGAGCAGCTCGGTTTTGGGCAGGGTAGCCACGATGTGGCTGCATAATGGAAACTCGAGTGCGAACTCATGCACGGTAAAGCGCCGCAGGTTACGAACGACAGTCAGTATATGTTCATCGACCGTATAAATATGAAACAAATCATATTGCATCAGCCCGGTTATTCGTTCAAAGGCAGGCAAATAGGCAGCGAGAATGCCATAGACATTCATGCGCCGCAGTTCGTGGGTGATCCCCCTGGGTTGCCGAATGATTTCCATGAACAGGCTGCGTGCCCGGATATCCTTTCGAAAGTCATCATCTATCAGGTGGCGGTGTTCGCGGATGGCACGAATGGTGCCGGCACGTACACCCTTCAGTTCCGGGTATTGTTCCAGCAACAGAAAAATCTCCAGCAGTGCGTAGGGCTGGCGGCGAAACACCTGGTCATCGATAGCCTCGATGTAACCATTACAACTCTGAAACCGTTTGTTGACGACCGCCGGCACGCCCGGTCCTTCCGGGTGCAGGATCTTTTCGTCGAACAGCTGCAGCAACATTTCATTGAGCCGGCTCAATTCCATGATGGTGCGGTAGTACTGCTTCATGAAGGCCTCGACGCCCAACCTGTTTTCGTTGTCGTGGAAGTCAAAGGTTTTCGCCAGCGTGCGCTGGTAGTCGAATAACAGGCGGTCTTCACCACGTCCGGTGAGCGTGTGCAATGCAAAACGTATGCTCCACAGCAGGTCGCGGCCCCGGATCAGGGTTTGATATTCCTCCCGGGTCAGGAACTCACGTTCCACCAGTTCGTCGAGTGAAGCCGTACCAAAATGCCGGTTGGCAACCCAGGCGATCATCTGTATATCGCGCAGCCCGCCCGGGCCTTCCTTGATGTTGGGCTCCAGGTTATAGGCGGTGTTATGGAATTTCCTGTAACGGCTACGCTGTTCTTCGCGTTTTACCTCGAAAAAATCACGGCTGTTCCAGATTTCGGAGGGGCCGGTTTGTTGCTGCATGCGCTGGTACAGGTCTGCAGTGCCTGCCAGCAAACGTGCTTCCATGATGTTGGTGACCACGGTGATGTCGGCCAGCGACTGTTCAACGCAGTCATTGATGGTGCGTACGCTGTGTCCGACTTCAAGACCGATATCCCAGAGAAAGGTCAGCAGACGGGTGATCTGCTGGTCAAACTGATTGTTGTCAGTGTCGGGGAGCAGGATGAGCAGATCTACATCCGAACCTGGCATCAGTTCGCTGCGGCCATAGCCGCCGACGGCCACCAGTGCCAGGCTGTCTTCCGCCGTGCCCATGAAATGGGACCAGGCCCGCCGCAGCACCTGGTCTACCAGCCATGAGCGGGCATGGATCAGTGTCGGTACATCGATACCCCGTGTGAATTTTTCTGTGAGCAGTGAGTTGCCGTGTTTCAGACAATCCTTGTACAGCGTCAAAGGCGTGCTGTCGCTGCTACGGGCTTCGTCAAGGCCGTGCAGTCTGAACCAGGATTCAAAATTTGCTGCGTCCATGCCTTTGGCGGCAGGCGTGTCAGATGTCATCGCCGGGCAGGCAGGTCAATACCTCGTGGCCACTGTCAGTGACCAGGATGGTGTGCTCCCATTGCGTCGACAGACTGTGGTCCTTGGTGACAACGGTCCAGCCATCGGGGAGCAGTTTAGTGTAACGCTTGCCGGCATTGACCATGGGTTCGATGGTGAAGGTCATGCCTGGTTCCAGCGTCATGCCGGTGTCCGGCTTGCCATAGTGCAGCACTTGCGGGTCTTCATGAAATTCACGTCCGATGCCATGACCGCAGTATTCGCGCACAATGGAACAGTGCTGCGATTCGGCATATCGCTGAATGGCGTGTCCGATATCCCCGAGCCGGATGCCGGGCTTGACCAGTTCAATGCCAATCTTCATACATTCATGGCTGATGCGAGCCAGCCGCGCGGCGGCCACGGTGGGTTCGCCGGCAAAAAACATCTTGCTGGTGTCGCCATGAAAACCGTCCTTGATGACGGTGATGTCAAGATTCACGGCGTCACCTTTCTTTAATACCTTTTCACCCGGGATCCCGTGGCATACGACGTGGTTGACGGAGGTGCAAATTGACTTGGGAAAGCCACGGTAATTGAGTGGCGCCGGTACCGCCTGCTGTACGTTAACGATATAGTCGTGGCAGAGCCGGTCCAGCTCATTGGTGGTGATGCCTGGTTTGACATGAGGCCGGATCATCTGCAGGACTTCGCCTGCGAGCCGCCCGGCAACCCGCATTTTCTCGATTTCATCGGCTGTTTTTATCGTGACTGACATCTAATATCCTGAATATTAATAAAGAGGGAGCAGTGCCGAATGGCTCTTAAACCCAAATAACTTGCCACGGAAGCACACGGAATTACACTGAAGAAGAATGCGTTAAAAGAATTATTTCCGTGTTTTTCCATGTGCTTCCGTGGCCTGATGGGGTTTTTTTGATGACATCCCATAAAATTTAAGTGCCATTTGAGGCGGTACCCATCGAATCTCTGGCAACCTCAGCCAGATTGTCGCAGCGGTGAGTGTATGGTATAAAGGCGGGCTTGTTAAGTGCCCTTCAGAGGGTTGCTTTGCAAAATTCACACATGTACCGGCACATGCAGCAGGGTGCCCGGTTGGCTGCAGATATTCAATTAGTCGCAGTCTGGCGGGTTGTTGTTATGGAGTACATGGAAGACTAACCCTGAAAATTGGAGTAATACAAATGACAGATGTCACTATGCGCCAGATGCTGGAAGCTGGCGTGCACTTTGGTCACCAGACCCGTTACTGGAACCCGAAGATGGCCCCCTATATCTTCGGTGATCGCGGCAAGATCCATATTATCAACCTCGAAAAGACGATGCCGCTCTTCAAAGAGGCCCTGAATTATCTCGGCAGCCTGATTGCCAATGGCGGTACCGTGCTGTTTGTCGGCACCAAGCGATCTGCACAGCAAACCATAATGGAAAACGCCATGCGCTGTGGCATGCCTTATGTCAACCACCGCTGGCTTGGCGGCATGTTAACCAACTACAAGACTGTGCGTGCATCGATCAAGCGTCTGAAAGACCTGGAAGCCATGTCTGAAGACGGATCGTTTGACAAGATCAGCAAGAAAGAAGCCCTGATGCTGACGCGTGAAATGGAGAAGCTGGAACGCAGTCTTGGAGGCATCAAGAATATGCGCGGTATCCCTGATGCCATGTTTGTCGTCGATGTCGGTCATGAAAAGATTGCCATCAGTGAAGCCAGGAAACTGGGTATACCGGTCGTTGGCGTTGTGGATACCAATAACTCAATAGAGGGCGTTGATTACATCATTCCAGGTAACGACGATGCGATTCGCGCTATCAAGCTCTATGTCGAGGCAGCTGCCGATGCAGTCGACACCGGCAAGCTGAGTGTTGCTCACGCTGTTGCTGACTCCACGGATGAATTCGTTGAGCTGGATGAGTCCGGTCAGACCAAGCCTGCAAGGAAAAAGGCAGCAACCAAAAAGAAGACGGCAAAAAAAGTGACTGTGAAAAAGAAAGCAGTTGCTAAAGAAGCCACACCTGAAAAGGATGCCGCTGCCGCACCGGAAAAAGATGCGACTGATGCAGCGGTGGCCGAAGCTCCAGCAGAGGAAACGCCTGCAGCTGAAGTGCCTGCAACGGAGACTGGCGGGACAGACGAGACTGCGAGCAAGGAATAATACCCTGTCGATTGCTGCATTTTCGGTGCAGGGTTTGTACAGGCGAGAAAATATTCAGAGGATACAGATATGGCTATTACAGCTGCGCAGGTAAAAGAACTGCGCGAACGCACCGGTTCCGGCATGATGGAATGCAAGAAGGCATTGGTCGATGCCGATGGTGACATGGATGCAGCGATTGATGCGCTGCGCAAGACCGGTCTTGCCAAGGCAGACAAGAAGGCAAGCCGTATTGCTGCCGAAGGTCTTGTGGTTATCGAAGTCAGCGATGACAGCAAATCAGCGGCCATTGTCGAGGTCAATTGCGAAACCGACTTTGTTGCCAGGAAAGAGGATTTCCAGGACTTTGTGTCAGCCATTGCGAAACGTGTTCTGGCGGATAATCCGACCGATATCAATGCACTCATGGCCATGCCGCTCAAGGACGGTGACGCCGGCACAGTAGAAGATGCCCGCAAGGCAATGATTGCCACCATTGGCGAGAATATTTCCGTGCGGCGTTTTATCCGGGTGGAGAGTGAGAATCCCATTGCCAGCTACCGTCACGGCGTGCGCATTGGCGTACTGGTCGATGTTGCCGGTGGTGATGCTGCGCTGGGCAAGGATCTGGCAATGCATATTGCAGCACATGATCCGCGACCGGTGTGTATCTCCGAGGACCAGGTACCCGAGGACATGATTGCTGCCGAACGTGACATCTTCACGGCACAGGCGCGTGAGAGTGGCAAGCCGGATAACATCATCGAGAAAATGATCAGTGGCCGGATCCGCAAGTACCTGGGTGAGATCACCCTGCTGGGTCAGTCCTTCGTCAAGGACCCGGACCAGACCGTCGGCAAGTTGCTGGGTGGGGCGGGTGCCAGTGTTGTGCGCTTCGAGCGCGTTGAACTCGGTGAGGGTATCGAGAAGAAGGATGAAAACTTTCTGGATGAGGTGATGGCCCAGGTCAAGGGCGGTTGACCGGGCTTCTGGTCAATTGCAGTTGTTGCCCAAACTACAAGGGTCAGCTACAGGACGGGGTCGATTTTCGACCCCGTTTTTTTATGGCAATTCCGGGGAAAAAGTAAGACAATGCTCATCGGGTAATTTTTACTTATGATGTTTATAAGATGTTGTAATATAAGGTAATTATATGTTGTATAAACGGATATTGCTGAAGCTTAGTGGTGAGGCCCTGATGGGGCAGGGCAGTCACGGAATTGACCCGCAGGTGATTCAGCGACTGGCACAGGAAATACATACCGTGGTCGGCCAGGGGGTGCAAACAGGACTGGTGATTGGTGGCGGTAATATTCTGCGCGGCGCCGGCCTGGCCTCGCAGGGCATGAACCGGGTAAGCGGTGACCACATGGGGATGCTGGCGACGGTGATTAATGCCCTGGCCATGCAGGATGCGCTGGAAAAGGCCGGTACGCCCTGCCACGTGATGTCGGCCCTGACGATGAACCAGGTCTGCGAGTCATACAGCAGTCGCCGGGCGATCCGGCACCTGGAAGAAGGTGCTGTCGTCATCTTTGCTGCGGGTACCGGTAATCCCTTTTTTACCACGGACTCTGCAGCCAGTTTGCGCGCCATTGAAATTGGCGCCGATATCATGTTGAAAGCAACCAAGGTTGATGGTGTCTATAGCGCCGATCCGGTCACGCATCCTGATGCAACATTGTATCAGCGCATCAGCTATGACGATGCACTGGCGCAGAAACTCGGTGTTATGGATGCGACGGCACTGGTACTGTGCAGTGAGAATGCTATGCCACTGCGTGTGTTT
>Ga0209013_10006229_pt1 | contig 10151 bp, 10 predicted proteins | sample Cruoilmetagenom2_FD_187291 | JGI IMG/M metagenome (GOLD analysis project Ga0209013, IMG submission 187291) | Oil polluted marine microbial communities from Coal Oil Point, Santa Barbara, California, USA - Sample 2 (SPAdes) (version 2) | ecosystem: Environmental > Aquatic > Marine > Oil seeps ...
TTCCTCGGGATCGAACTTGGGGTCCTCCCAGACGGCCATCAATTCGGGCGCACCGATAGTGTTGGTCCAGGTCGCATTCGTGACATCAACCGTATTGCCCACCGCGGGAACTTGCCCATTAGCGTCAACCTTGCGGTCATCCGACCACACAACGTCGTAGACCTTCTCCTGCGTCTCGCCGTTGGTATCGAGCCACCCCTTGACGATCTGAATGCGATCCAGATTACCGCCGAGAGGATCCTTGCGCGCGGCCACTAGGAAAGATGGGGCCTTGCCCTCGGGGCCACTGGTGAGATCGCCACCCATGGGCACCCCCTTCGCGTATCCAGCGTTGGCCGGCAGGCGGGTGTTGATATCCTCAGGCGTAAAGTCCCAACCGCCGAAAAAGCGCACCGTCATGCGCGAGCCGGTGGTGCCATAGACCTCCTTGCGCTCCATCGCATCGAAGATTGCTTCTCTCGTGTTCTCTTTGGCCCACACGGCAGCAAGACCGGAAGCCACCTGCTCCCAGCCAAGAAGCTTCTGGTCGCCAAACTGGGCCACAACATGGGTCGGCCTTGTCTTGCTGGGTTCGGTTCCAGAATGCTTGCCAAAAAAGTTGTCCTCTTGGGCGGTGGCAAGCGAAGTGTGGCTGTCAGTAGAACCCACCATGCCGAATTTGTAGGGATTGACGTCGAGTTTTTCTTCTAATGCCAGGCCATTTTTCAAAGCTTCACGGGCGTATTCGCCAGCCAGCATCTCATCCTTTTTTACCTCGCTAAGATTGAGGTTTCCCTTGTCCCAGGTCTCATAGTCAGCAAACTCGTCATTGGGCGATAGAAACGGGTGAGTTTCACCATCGCCCTTGATCTGCGTTACCTCGTACATAGGCTCCCACTTTGCCCGCTCTGCAGCGTAAGTCGCGTCGACTGGAGCGCCAGTATACTGCTCGGTGACCGGGAACATGATGCCGTTGGCAAGGTTGCCGTTATGCGCAAGAGCCAGAATATCGCCGCCCGTTTTTTGCTCGTAGGTCGCCAGCCATTTCCAAAGATCCCGCGGATCGGTGCTGCCAATCGGAGCCTGGGTGGTATAGGGCTCCATCTGAAGTGCCTTGTTGGCATCATCGCGGTAGATCACGACACGATGCAGGTTGTTTCCGTTGACGAGCGATGTCCATTCATACCCGATAAAAGCTGTAAAACGCCCCGGATCGTTGGCCTCCTCCGCAGCATCAACAATCCGCTTCCACGTCGACTTGAACGGTTTGGAACCCGGTTCGACTGCCAAGGCGTCAGAGATTTTCTCACCTTTGGAAAAATTATCGATTAGCTCAAGCGACGCCTGAACGGCCGTGTCACCGCCGGCATGGATCATGTCGTAGATCCGTTTACCCTCCTTATCGCCAAGGATCTGAGGGTCACCTTCAAAGATCATCGTGAACAGACCCATGTTGTCGGAATGGTCGGCAACAACGAGGAAGTCTAGAGGTCGCGATAGTTTTGCCGGCGAGCCAGTCGTGGCCGTGACTTCCTCACCCTTTGCGAATCGATAAGCGTCGGTTGGGTCTAGACGATTACCAAAAGCTCCGGCGTCGAAGGAGAGCGTTGTGTGAAGGTGCGTGTCGCCCCAGTAGACATTGCTGGGAAAGTTTCGCGCGGCGTATGGGGAAAAAGACTTCGCCGTATGGGTCTTTTTGAGGCTTTCGCCCGCGGGCGCAGGTTCGAAGGCAAGAACGTGCGGAGACATCAATGGTAAAAAAGCAAAGCCCACGGCGAGCAAGACTTGGCGCATCACAACTTAACCTCCCAAACTCAAGAGCTAAGAAATCGTAGATTAAGAACAGGCCCGCCTCGATTATCCTTTCGGACTAGGCATCTTTCTGCATAGCTCAGCGCGGAACTCTATCCAACAGAGTACTCTGCGGCAATTGTGCTTTAAGAGGCAAGTGGGCGTCCCTACCCCATACCCCCGAGGCCGCTTGTGCCAAAACACGGACATCGGCCCGAGATTCAGCCAACGCCGGTGGATGACTCAAAACCTGCTATCGGGACAGGGGTAGGGAAAACAAGCGAAGGGATATTATGAGCAGAGCGAAATTGAGCGTGCTTGTGTTTGGTTTGTATCTGACTTTTGTTGTCGGGATTGGTTTTATGATCGCCCCGCATGTTCTGTTGAACCTAGTCGGCTTAAGTGCCGGAGATGATTTCTGGGTACGCTTTTCTGGAATGCTCGCTTCCATTATAGGCGCTTACTACTTATTGGCGGCCAAAGCAGGAATTGACCAATTCTATTTATGGACCGTGCCCGCACGTTACTATGCGGCCTCGTTTATGCTGCTGATGGTTGTTTCGGGCAAAATGGGACCCGTTCTTTTGCTATTTGCGGCCATTGATGCAGCTTCTGCAACGTGGACTTGGATCGCGTTACGAACCTCACAATAATGAACAGCCTGAACGAGCTTAGCCAGTTGGAAGACTAAACTGGTCGTGCCTGGCGAGTTAGGTGCGCGGTGCCTATTTGTGGCAATCACCCAGCAAGATAGTCAGGTGCTCAGCAAGGGCGCTCTGATGACGGCCATTAGAACTGACTGACCATATGGTTGACCTTACAGAAAGGAGTGGCAACGGGCAGCTTGCGTTAGTTGAAACTCCTAATAAGGTCAGCATATCAAACATGCGATAGCCAACAGAGGAAAATTATGGAAAGCGGTGTCGGCGGGCAGCTCATCGACGTGATCGCAACGTATGGACTGCGAGTCATCGGCGGAATTGTACTCCTTATCCTTGGATGGATGTTGGCGAACTGGATCGCCAAGATCACCAAACGGCAGCTCGAAAAGACCGATAAGGTGGATGATACGCTTACGGGTTTTTTCTCGAACCTCGTCAAGTATGTTGTCCTGGCTCTTGTTGGAATCGCCGTCCTGAACCAATTCGGGGTTCAGACAACCAGCCTAATCGCAATTTTTGGTGCGGCCGGTCTAGCCATTGGTCTCGCCTTACAAGGCACGCTGTCCGATATTGCCGCCGGTGTAATGCTTTTGATCTTCAGGCCATTCAACGTCGGACAGTATATCGAGGCTGGCGGCAAGGCTGGAACCGTCAAGGAGCTGTCACTGTTCACGACCGAACTCGCAACACCCGACAATGTCCAGGTCATACTCCCAAACTCATCCGTTTGGGGTGCGGCAGTCACTAATTACTCGCACCATGAGACCCGTCGCGTCGATTGGACAATCGGTATTTCGTATGATGACGATATTGGCAAAGCTTTTGAAGCGGCTCGCCGCGTGATCTCTGCCGATGACCGCATCCTGGCTGAACCAGAGCCTGACGTCATGGTCTCGGAGCTTGCCGACAGCTCGGTCAACATAACCATACGTGTTTGGGTCAAATCGGGAAATTATTGGCCGGTCAAGTTCGACTTGTCGCGGAAGTTCAAGGAAGAGTTCGATAGCAGCGGTCTCGTCATCCCGTTCCCCCAACAAGATGTCCATATGATTCAAAAATCCGGATAAACGGCAATCGCTCCACTGTTCAGAGACCAATGCCTGATCTGCGCTTACCAGTTGATCAGCGACTTAAAAGCGGTGATAAATTTCTGTCCCCGGTTGCAACCGGCCACTGTGGTTGACCGTATCGGCAAGCGTAATCACTAAAAGCCACCACCCGTGTCGAAGTCCCGGCCACCGCGACGGGACGTTCTGCTTGTCCAACCACCTCCCGTGCTCTGGGGCCATTGACCGATCGGTGGGATTCCGGACTGCCGCCGCCACGGGTCGGCCGGCCGCGGCCGCCACTGCTGCTGCCCCTGAGTGCGCGCCCAATACTCAGCCGAACTGATCGCGCCTTGGAGCAATAGCCTTAGTAGTTCTTGAAGGTTTGGGTTGTCACTAAATTCAGAGCCAACGTCATCATACCATGACCGACGAAACTTCGATGACAGCTGAATGAGCTCCTTCTTTTTCTCGTAAAGCTCGTCCAGCTTTAGGCGTCTCGTCTTGCCCTCTTTCTGCAATTTCTCGACTTCGCGTCCCAAATCGCGAACGCGAGCGACAATTCCGTCATCATTCGATGCCACGGTCCCAAAAGCATCTGACATCAATTTGCGCAGGCTCTCGTCCTTCAGAAATTCAGCGTAACGATCGACCGCATCTTTGAAGGGCCGATCCTCACCGTTGGCATATTGTTGGAGTTGGCTGCTGGTTTCCGTCAGTTCAGCCGCAACGGCATCAAGTCGCTCTGTCGATGCCGTTTGCAGATCCCGCGCTGTCTTCAATTCGTTAGTTAGATCCATGCCAGCGAGCTCGTGGATCTTTCCAGCTTCAATGGCATCAAGCGCGCCTTGGGCCTCGGAGACACGATCTTGCAGACGAATGGCGTGAGCTTTGAGCCGGGTTGGAATCTCCGTAAGCATGGCATAGTTGGCGCGTGCGTCAGTATACCTGATAAGGCCCGCAACCCATTCATCGAGGAAACGGATTAGACCTGTGGCCTGATAAGTCGACGTGCCGAACCCCCGCTTCCAGAGATACATAAACAAAGAATCGCTGCGGTAGGGTGCGCTTTTCTCCCGCTCCTCGTGTGCTACCTGCTTGGCCCGAGCCTCTGCCTTTTCAAGCATCCCACTGAGTTCTTCGTATTGCGCCTTCTGCTTAGCAAAGCCTGCATCCTCGCCTAAGGCCGCTTGTGCGGCCGTGGCGAAATGATCAAGTTTTTCTTCGAGCACTGTGATGGTGCGGTTCAGGTCTTCTAGTTTTTGGGTCAAGTTCTTCCGCTCGAGTTCAGCCGCAGCATCGCGTTCTTGGAGTGCGGAGATGCTCTTCATACGTGCTGAAAGCAAGTTGCGAACCTGGTGCGATAGCTTGTCTGCTTCATCAATGACACCGTCTGCTATGGCATCATGAACGCGGACATTAGCGAGATCCTTGAGGGACGCCAGACGCTCTGCTGCCAGCGATGCGCGCTCCTGGTTCACCCGTTCGAGACCACGCCGAAGCTCACTCTCCTGGTGTGTGATATCGCTTAACGCTTGCTCAATGGAGGCAAGCGTCTCGTGCCCAGTACGCATTCTGTCACCAGTCTGTCAGAGCGCCGCCCGAAACGGGAATGCGCCAGGAGGGTTCGAGACGACCAAACTCTTTCTCGCCAACGACGGCCTTTTGGATGATGCCGTCATCGAGTTTATCAGCCTGGATCTCTTCAAAAGTCGCCTTTGGCACACGAACGGCCCACTTCTTCACGCGGTCGAGCCGACCCGTTTCCTCATTCAAGATCTCGCGTTCGATCAACTTTCCATTGCCATCGACCGCCTCGACAACAAGATAGTAGTTGCGCTGATCTGGATTAACGCGCGGCACCCTCCACAAACCCGAAACCTCGCCTTGCCGATTGATGATCCGAACATCGAACTCACGCCGCAAAACTTCCAGCATTGCGGAAAGCTTTGTCACGGCATCGCGCGCCTCAGCGGCTTGGCCACCGGAAGCCGCAGAGATCCCGCTTTGGGCAATCTTTTCTGCCTCGGTTTTCACTCGCGTCGATTGTGCTTCGTTTCCAATCTGGGCCGAGAGCGTATTGATCTTCTTCGGCAATTCTTCCGTCAACTCGCGGTGCAGGGCAGCCTCCTGTTGAACACGCGGTCGTTCATAGGCGAGATACCAGCCCGCATACGCAACAAGCATCGCTGCTAGACTGTAACCCAGCCAGCGACCCCAGGTCTTTCGTGTGACATAGAGCTGCGCAAGTCGAACAGGGAGCGTTTTAAGTGCTGGAGTGTAGACAAAGCGCTTTTCTTCCAGAGCCTTTACGCCCTCTTCTAGGATCGCGTCAGGGACATCGATCCCTTGGCTCTTGTAGAGATTACGGAGACGTTTGATCAGCTCCGAGCGCCGCCTTTCATCGTTGAGTTCGCGCTCAACGAGACGGTCGTCGTGGCGAAGCACGTCCACGACGTCCATTGCGATCATGACGTCGTCTAGCGGCCGCTCGGGCTCTGCCGCAGGGGTCGCCATGAGTTTAGTGCCTTTATGAATGCAGCGCAGCAACGTCGGCTGCAAGCTTGGACATGCGCCGTTTTCCGTCCTCGACGGCGTCCCGGATTTCTTCCGAATTGCGCGTTGCCAATGCCCGCATCTCGTTAATGATCTCGCGCGATCGCTCTTGGAAGCTTACCACAGAGTCCACCAATTTCTTGACGGCATCAGCCCGAACTGTTGGACCGTAACCCGCCTTGATCGCTTCGATCTGAACCTTGTCTCCGACATCAGAGATGGTCTCGAGGCTATCTGAGACGCCCTTCTTCATAGCTTCGAGGGTCTGCGTTGATTCATGTAGACCGAAGAGACCGGTGAATGAAGCCTTGAGCGCTGTCAAGACAGCCTCATTCGTTGAGAAAAAGGTGATCGCCTGTTGGTAGACGCGCTCCTTCGCATTTGTCGTCTGCAATAGTCGGGTCATAATAATTTCGGAGGTATTGTACCCAACCGTCAGATTGTCGGCGAGGTCCTTGGCAATCTGGTAGCGCTTTTCTTCTTCCTGCAAGTCGCGCAATTTCACGTCGCGGGTCAATTCCAGCTTGGCGCGCTCCGCCGGTTCGCTCCCAGCAAAGTTAGCAACGGCATCTGATGCTTGCGTAAGAGACTTTTGCCTAGCCTCAAGCCGTGCTTCGGCACTCTTGAGAATGCCGAGCGCCAGTATCTGAGCCTGCTTGTAGGCTCCGCGATAGTCCTGATACGCTGATAGGATCCGCTGCTCGCGCTTTATCTGATCTTTGCTGTCCGCAGCAACGTCGAGGTACGTTTTCTGAATGTCGTCGAACCGTGTGGCGACATCCCCGCGAGCCACCTTCATCCAGATATTGTTGGCCCGCTCCCAAGTAGAAAGCTTGCCGTCCTCCAATTGATCGACCAACATTTTCGCATCGTCGCGGATGGAATTAAACTGATCAACAACGTCATCGTAACGCTCTCCGATCTTCATTCCCGCAATCTCATTGCGAACAATCTCATTGAAGGTCGAAGCTTCCGCAAGCGTACGCGCGATTATCGTGACCTTGTCTTTGTCGAGTTCAGTAATCTGGTCAAGCAACGCGCCAATGGGATCTTCACCCGAACTTTCCGGCTTTAATCCCATATCCTGAACGGTCTCGAGTGCCCGATCCAGGTATTGCAGTGCGGGAAGGTTAGTCATCCGTGTCTCCAATTACGCCAGCCAATCAACTGGCTGCGGACGTCGGCTTTCGTTGCCTTCGGCTCTTAGCCTTCAGCCGCCGCAACCAGCAACGTCAACAACTTCCAAATAGGATGCGGTCAGCTCAGGACGAGAGACGCGACTTAAGAAAGCCGATTACAAGAGCGGTAATCCCACCGCTGACGCCGCCGGTCAGGAAACCCGAAACGATGGTCCCGATATCCAGCCCAGAGGCGGCGGCGGCTCCGCCTAGTCCCAGAACACTGTTGAGAAGCTGTCCTCCGACACCACCGCCGAGCGCTCCAGCAATCGTGTTGCCGAGTGTGCCTAGGCTCGTGTCCTTCGCAAGCCCGCCGGCGGCATTGCCACCGATCGCACCGCTGATGAGCTGAATGATCAAGGAAGAGACGTCCATGTCAAAATCTCCATTGGGCTCCGAGGGGAGAGTGTGAGCCTTGCAATAGATTTCGCCTGTCTTTGTAAGGTAAGCAAGTAATAATCTGCGTTGTTTCTGCATCTGCCGAACGATTATTTATAAAGATTAATTAGAGAGCGCTCCTCTCCGATCCGTCCATGGCTCCAGGCTCCAGCGCAATCATTCCATGTTGTGCACGCAACCAATTTCTGGTTCGAGCACCTAGTCGACGTGCCGTGCACACGGCAATATTTCTGCTCTTGGGACCAAATCAAACATGTGGTGCCCTCCGGGCTTGGTGCGCTGCAAGGGGAGGACAATCGTCGCTCTCAGATGACAGTCTTGCCAGGTGTCTTTGTCCCGGCCTACGCTCCATCCCAACGATATGCGACACCGCCGAGCACCCAAGTATCTGGCCATCAGCGACGTCGAACATCTAGAGATAAGACGCAAAAAGAAGCGAAAACACACGGATGGGACAGACGCAATGCCGGAAGGATCAGATCAAGCTTTGAGTAAGCGCCTACGTCAGGACGTAATTGAGAGGCTCACAGAACGAAAGGACGATATTTTTTGGAGCGGCGCCGCAATCTCTGTTGTCGGCATTTTGGCGCTACTGTTCCCTGCGTTAACGACGTTCACAGTAGAGCTCATGATCGGATGGGTGCTTATCTTGGCTGGGGCCGCAACATTATACGGTGCCTTCTCTGTGGAAGGTACCGGTCCATTTTTCGGTGAACTCCTATTGGGTCTCTTAAAGCTCGCCCTGGGCCTTTTTCTTGTGACGCACCCTAACGTCGGCATCGTCGCGCTCACGATCATTCTAGCGTTCGTTTTCATGATTGATGGAGCGGTACAGCTTGTACTTGCATTCGATGTGAGGCCGAGAGACGGATGGATCTGGGTGCTACTCTCGGGGTTAGTCAGCATCGGTGTCGGCCTCCTCGTGGCAGCCGGACTACCAGGGAGTTCGCATGTTGCACTTGGGATCCTTGTTGGCATCAACTTCCTGAGCACAGGCATCGCATTCATCATGTTTTCGAGAACTCTTCCTTCACCCTCTGCAAGTTGATGAGCTACTGCTTGAGATTGCCCCCTGAGACGAGAACCGCAATTCTCGTCTCAGGGGGCTTCCCATTGGTTGGTGCCCACGTGAGCTCATCCTGTATCGGGATATCCGACGCAACTCGGTCGATTGGGCCCAACTGGTGAGTATTTACTGCGGTCTAGAGGGCCTTTTTTAAACGCTCGTAGCCATTTTTGAGCTCATTACCAAGTCTGTTGAGAGCGTCACTCACATCCTCTGTAGTCTTTTCGACTTCGGCCTTGGCCGCAAAGTCGTTCCACTGTTTCTCCAACTCTTCCCATTGTTGCTTGGCCTCCATGGATCCCAAGCGAGTTTGAACCTCAAGCTCATCGCGCTTTTGTTTAAGCGCTGCCAACATCTTCTCAACTTCAGACATTCCGTAACTCCCGACCAACAAGTGAATGCTTCGACCCACGGCACGATTGGGCGCGTGTCGGAGCCAACCTTAGTGCGAGCAAAAACGTCCCAGAGCGTCTAATTCCCGATTGAGCCGAGGCCCCTGCAGTCCGAATTGCAGTGCTGATGGGACGCCATTATCCATACCTGATATTCGCGGACCAGCGTAGCGTCAATGCGCTGTAGTCTTGGTACGTGTACTTGCATTCGACCCTGCAGGCGGGCAGATCGGGCTGAAAATTGATGTCTGAAGACGAGACGTTAGAAGCGGAGATCGCCGCACTGAGAGCGGAGATTAAAGCGCTGAAGTCCGAAAAAACGAAACGGACACGCAAGGCTTCCGAGGAAGCATCAAAACATGAAGCCCCTAACACAACGCACCCCGAAGTAGAGCCAACCAAGTCGCCCCACGACCAGCTGAAAGAGTTCGAGATGGCAGTTGGGAAGCTATCTGAAACGCTCGAGGAAGAAATAGCCGAGCGGCCGATCATTGCGGTCGGGGCCGCTCTTCTGCTTGGAATGCTCATAGGACGGTTGTCAGCGCGCTAGCGGAGCTGAATACATGAACCCAATTGCACGCAACGTCAGCACCTTGTGGCGCTTACAGAGGTCGCTGAACGAGGCTGAACTACGGCGCACCTCGAAACGGATCACTATGACGGTGATCGCCGGCGCTGTATGTTTTCTTGCGCTCGTCATGCTCAATATTGCGGGTTTCTCCGCGCTTACGAACAGTTACGGAAATACCTTTTCCGCTCTCGCCGTAGCGGCAGTTGATGTATTGGTCGCAGTCATCCTCATTGTTGCCGCTCAATCAATAAAGTTGGCTCCAGAGACCGACACAGTGCGAGAGCTGCGCGACTCGGTGCTGGCTGACATCGAAGAAGACGCGCAAACGGTGCAAAATGAATTGGTTCAACTGCGCGACGACGTCAAAAGTATTGGCTCGCAGGTTTCAAGCTTTGCGTCCGACCCCTTGGGCAACCTTCCATCGTTGCTAATACCCGCAATCAATGCGTTCACAAAGGTGGCGCGTTCCTCAAAAAAATAGCATGCAGCATATCCTCGCATTCCGTCTTCA
>Ga0209013_10006230_pt1 | contig 10151 bp, 5 predicted proteins | sample Cruoilmetagenom2_FD_187291 | JGI IMG/M metagenome (GOLD analysis project Ga0209013, IMG submission 187291) | Oil polluted marine microbial communities from Coal Oil Point, Santa Barbara, California, USA - Sample 2 (SPAdes) (version 2) | ecosystem: Environmental > Aquatic > Marine > Oil seeps ...
GCAGGCACACATGCTCATTCCCTCGTGCAGGCATACAAGAGTGAATATGAGGCGTTTCATGCATATGCAAGACGCCATAAAGACTGTGTGTTCCTGGTCGATACGTACAATACCCTGAAAATTGGTGTCCCGACGGCGATTCAGGTCGCAAAAGAACTTGGGGATAAAAACAATTTCATCGGGATTCGACTGGATAGCGGGGATATTGCATTCCTGTCTAAAGAGGCAAGACGCATGCTGGACGAAGCAGGATTCACAGAAGCCAAAATTGTCGTATCTAATGACTTGGATGAATACACCATCCTGAACTTGAAAGCACAAGGTGCGAAAGTGGATATGTGGGGAATCGGCACAAAGCTGATCACCGCATACGATCAACCGGCCCTTGGAGCTGTATACAAAATCGTGTCGATTGAAAATGAAGAAGGTGTGATGGAAGATACCATTAAGATTTCATCCACAACCGAAAAAGTGACCACACCAGGCCGCAAGAAACTGTATCGGATCATCGACCGTGAAAATGGCAAGGCGGAAGGTGACTACCTTGCAATGTACGATGAAGATCCAACACATGAAAAGCGCTTGAAAATGTTCCATCCGGTCCATACATTTGTTTCGAAATTTGTGACGAACTTCGAGGCCAAGGAGCTGCATTCAAAAGTGGTTGAAAATGGACAAGTCATCTACACCAATCCTACTTTGTTCGAAATGCGCGATTACGCAAACTCGAATCTGGAATTGCTGTGGGATGAATACAAACGTTCATTGAATCCTGAAGAATACCCAGTGGATCTTAGCCAGAAATGCTGGGACAACAAAATGCGCAATATCCAGGAAGTTCAAGAAATGGTCGACCACATGTATTACGCTTAAGGAGGCACTATGATGACAAACTTACAACAAACCATTATTGAAGAATTGAAAGTTAAACCATCGATTGACCCTCAAGAAGAAATTCGTACATCCATTGATTTTTTGAAAACTTATCTGAAAAAACACCCATTCCTGAAAGGATACGTTCTTGGTATATCGGGTGGCCAGGATTCTACACTTGGAGGAAAACTTGCCCAGATGGCAGTAGATGAAATGAATGAAGAAATCGGTTCGCAAACCTATTCATTCAATGCCGTCCGCTTGCCTTACGGTGTTCAGTTCGATGAGGACGATTGTCAGGATGCACTGGATTTCATCCAGCCATCTAAAGTCTATACAGTCAATATCAAAGACGCGGTCGATGCCAGCAAACGCGCATTGGATGCCTCTGGTATCACCTTGACCGATTTTGCTAAAGGCAATGAAAAAGCACGTGAGAGAATGAAAGTTCAATATTCCATCGCTGCCATGCACAGTGCCGTGGTCATCGGAACGGATCATGCTGCGGAAGCCATTACGGGGTTCTATACCAAATATGGTGATGGCGGGGCGGACTTGGTGCCGCTTTTCCGCTTGAACAAACGACAAGGGAAGCAGATGCTGAAAGTACTGGGTTGTCCGGAACATCTGTATACCAAAACCCCTACGGCTGACTTAGAGGAAAACCGTCCAGCCTTGCCTGATGAGGTGGCGCTCGGAGTATCCTATGAACAAATTGATGATTACCTGGAAGGAAAAGAGATTCCAGCTGAAGCTCGGGAAAAAATCGAAGGATATTATTTACGCTCCCAACACAAACGTCATTTGCCAATCACTATTTTTGATGACTTTTGGAAATAATATGGAACACAAAAGCTCACATAGCGTCCTGCTATGTGAGCTTTTGTATGTTCGAATAGTTGTTAAATCGGTAAATTTTAGTTAAACTATTGTTATAATGTGTCAATTTTCTAACTAGTAAAACAATTAAATAGAGCAATTGGGGGAATAGAGAGATGAGAAATCAAGAGAAAATCCATGCAATTGTAGACAATATTGAAAAGGTAATGATAGGGAAACGAGATATCGCGGAACTAAGTGTAGTAGCTCTTATCGCCCAGGGACATGTTTTACTGGAAGACGTTCCCGGTGTCGGCAAGACGATGATGGTCCGGGCATTGGCAAAATCAGTAGGGGCTCAGTTTAAACGGATTCAATTCACCCCGGATTTACTTCCATCCGATGTAATCGGTGTATCCATCTATAATCCGAAGGAAATGGAATTCCAGTTCAGACCAGGTCCAATCATGGGAAATATCGTCCTTGCAGATGAAATAAACAGGACTTCCCCTAAGACCCAATCCGCTCTACTAGAAGGAATGGAAGAAGCCACAGTTACAATCGATGGTGAAACCATGATCATACCTAAACCGTTTTTCGTCATGGCAACCCAAAACCCAATTGAATATGAAGGGACGTACCCACTTCCTGAAGCCCAATTGGATCGGTTCCTGCTTAAGCTGAGAATGGGTTACCCAACACATGCAGAAGAAATCGAAGTGCTGAAACGTGCTGAAAGATCTGCTCCGATTGAAGACTTGAGCGCGGTCATTTCCCTCGAAGACTTGATTCTCCTTCAAAAAGAAGTGAAAGATATATTGGTAGACGATACGATCAAAAACTATATAGTTGACCTGGCAAACCGCACAAGAAAAGATTCCTATATCTACTTGGGCGTCAGTCCGCGTGGATCATTGGCATTGATGAAAGCTTCCCAAGCCTTGGCGATGTTAAAAGGCAGAGATTATGTGACCCCGGATGATGTGCAATATTTGGCTCCGTTCGTCTTCAGTCATCGGATGATTTTACGTTCGGAAGCCCGGTACGATGGAATCACACCTGAAGAAATTGTGGAACGCATCTTGGCGAAAACCAATGTCCCGATCAAAAGGCTCGTTAAACAATGAAGCGGTTTAAATTTTCGTGGGCATTGGGAGGACGCCTTGTGTTCGTCATCTTGCTGGTGATCATTTCCTTTGTATATGCGATGTTCCAAGGCGGCTTTGTCAGCTGGTTCATCTTTTATACGTTGCTCCCATTCTCACTTTACTCCATTGCGTTTTTCTTCAGTCCAATTTCAAAAATTGAAGTGGAACGCTATATCCAAACTGCTCAAATACGAAAAGGCGGAAAATTCATCGTTACCGTGAAACTGAAAAGACCATCTCGTTTTCCGATGCTTTATTTAGTCATAAAGGAAATCACGTCAAGTCCATCACTCCTCGTCCATGCTGAAAAGCAGTTGAAAACGGTCAAAATGGCTGGATTTGACCGGACGATTGAATGGACGTATGAAATCGATCAAATGCCACGTGGCGAGCATCGATTGGATGGGGTTGAAATAGCGGTTAGTGACTTCTTTGGGTGGGTGAAAAAGTCACATGTAATCCCATTGAAACATACGGTCATGGTATATCCAAACGTGACGGAAATGATTTATGTACCCATTGAAACCCGTTACGACCAAGGGGCTGCCGCTTCTCCGTTCACGGTTGTGAAAGACACCACCATGGCGACGGGCATCCGGGACTATCAACCAGGGGACCGCGTTTCATGGATTCATTGGAAGTCTTTCGCCAGAACGCAGACGTTAAGAACGAAAGAATTTGAAGACCGTCAATCTCAGGATCTATTCATTCTGGTCGATCGAAAAGCTTCGAGTAATTTTGAAGAACAAATCGAATTGACGGCATCGGTGCTGCAAGCAGTCGTTCGACATCAGGCGAGCGCTGCATTTTTATCCCTTGGAGCGAGTCGTTTTTACTTGCCGGCCGTTCAGAGTGAAGAACATCTGCAGCGCACGATGTTCCATTTGGCGAAAGTAGAAGCTGATTTAAAACAGCCAATTGAAAAAGTATTGCCGAAAGATCCAGCCATGCTGAAAGCCAGCTCGATATTACTCATAACCGGGGAGTTGACTGCCGGCATGATAGAAGCAATCCCAAGGGCCGCGAAAAACATGCGCCAGTGCGTGTGTTTTGTCGTGGTGAAAAAGGGAGAGAAATTATCCAAGCAAGCAATGACGCTGCATCAACTTGCTCGTTCAAGAGGAATGATTATCCACGTGACTAGCCAAGATCATTTCGCAAATGCCTTTACCGAGGTGAGCCGCACATGAAAATAAGCCTTCGTAATAAATGGCTGCAAGCGTTATTTTATGTCCTCGCGTTCTTCTTATTGCGTGAGTGGCTTTTACCGGTCATGGAGTTGACAGATACGAATCATTTGTCCATCTTCCTGGCTTTTATTGTCCTGTGCTTTGTGTTTAATTTTTTCTCGGTTCCTTGGTGGCTTTCAGGACCCGGAAAGTTGCTCTATATTGCCTGGCTGCTAATTTATATTTATGCAGGTGAAGTATTTTTCTCAAGCATAGGGATCGTATTCCTGATAGAAGAAATGAAGATAAATATAGGTGCGCTCATAAACTCTGATTTGTCGGGAGTCACCGATTCGTTTCGTACCGTCCTGTTCTTCTTGCTATTATGGATGACGGCTTATCTGATCCACCATTGGATCACGGTTCGATTCAACATCTTCCTGTTTTTCTCTATGACCGTCATCTTTATTGCAGTTCTTGATACATTCAGTGCCTATGATGGCGATGGCTCGATTCTACGTGTCATGATTTTGGGACTATTGCTTTCGGGGTTATTGAAAGTGGCAAGTATTCTTGAAAGCAACCATATTTCAGCAGTACGTGGAAAGTATACATCGCTTATCATTCCACTAATCGTCCTGATCGGATTCAGTGGGGCAATTGGCTATCTACTTCCAAAAGCGGGACCTGTATGGAGCGATCCCGTTCCTTTCATGCAATCATTTGCCGAAGGGGCAGGTAGTGGACCGGGAGGAACCGGCGGTGTCGGAAAAATTGGCTACGGTGAAGATGATTCCGCTCTCGGAGGTGGATTCTTATCTGATTCGACCGTTGTATTTGAAGCGGTCGTTCAAACACCTCAGTACTGGAAAATTGAAACGAAAGATACCTACACTTCTAAAGGGTGGGAACAATCTGTTGCATCGAATGAAATAAGAAACTACACAATCGGGGATCCAATTGATACGGGTATACCGACTGGTCCGGATGAGGACAAGGATATTGCACATTTAACTTTCGAGTTGGAGTATCCGTTCTTGATGTATCCTTATGGATCGGTGTCTGCAAATGCAGCGGAAGGAACTACCTTCTCGTTTTCGAACAATACCCAAAAAATTGAGACGTACCAGCAAAATAATATGGTGAACTTGAAGGAATACAGCATTGCCTTTAGTGAACCTTCATACAGCCTTACCGCTTTGCGCGCAACGACTGTGGAATCCTTGGCGCTCTTATCCCAGGATTTCGAGCGTTATTTGCAGCTGCCGGAAGCATTGCCGGAGCGTGTCCGGGATCTGGCAGTCTCCATAACGGAAGATAAATCAGTTCTGTACGATAAAGTTCGTGATCTTGAACGCTATTTCGCCCAAAACGGATTCATTTACGATCAGACGAATGTGGGAATCCCAGAGGAAAACCAGGATTATGTTGACCAGTTCCTGTTTGAAACAAAACGAGGGTATTGTGATAACTTCTCTACATCCATGGTGGTCATGCTACGTTCACTTGATATACCGGCCCGTTGGGTAAAAGGCTTTGCCGAAGGGGAAGAGATACGAAAAGGTGATGGTGACCGGACGTATCAAATCACAAATAACAATGCGCATTCCTGGGTAGAGGCGTACTTGCCAGGTATTGGCTGGATGCCATTTGAACCGACAATAGGATTCACTGGAACAGGGAATATTGAATTCGATCTGGAAGCGAATGCAGCGGATACACCCGAAGAGCCGCCTGTCCCGACCAAACCTGAAAAACCACAACCTAGTGATGGAACGGGTGATAAATCAATTTCCGAGAGATTTACGGAATTCATGGAAGCATTTGTAGATTGGGTTTCTGATAATCGGATTCGCATCATTGTATGGAGTGTGGTCGTTGCTTTGATTGGCATCATTTTGTACCGTATTCGAAAGAGATGGATCCCGAAAGTATTGATCCCTTACTATCGTTTGCGAAAAGGAGATTGGAAATCCTTTGAAACAAGCTATCACAGCTTGTTAAGACAACTCGAGCTGTTCGGCATTAAGCGGGATGAAGGACAGACGCTGCAATCCTATGCCAATTATGTGGATGGATTCTTCGGTTCGAGAGATATGAAAGTGTTGACTGCTGCATATGAAAAAGGCTTTTACGGCAAAGAAATCGAGTCACATGAATGGGCACAACTGAGAGAAAGTTGGGAAAATTTAATCAATCGGACAAGCGGTTGATTTTACACACCACAACCTGTAGAATTGAGGAAAATTATACAGACCGGTTTGCCCTCATATATGTCCGATAATACGGTTCGGATGTCTCTACCAAGTTGCCGAAAATGACTTGACTATGAAGGCGGATGCAAACATGTCTATTTATGGACATCTATTTGCATTCGCCTTTTTCAATGTAGAGTGCAAAAGAACGCGTAGAAAGGTTTTCTTTCGTACGCGTTTTTTCTTTATGGGGCCCGGAAATCTTAGTGAAGAGGTGGACGCATTGTCAGCAACTCCGATGTTGAAAGAACAAGAAAAAATCGTCGTACTAGATTTTGGTAGTCAATACAATCAGTTGATCACTCGTCGTATTCGTGAATTCGGTGTATATAGTGAATTGCACCCACATACAGTTTCCGCAGAAGATTTAAAAGCAATGAATGCAACAGGTATCATTTTTTCTGGTGGACCGAACTCGGTATACGATGAAAATGCTTTTCACGTGGATCCGGCAATATTTGAGTTGAAACTGCCAATATTGGGTATTTGCTACGGCATGCAACTAATGGCGATGCATTATGGCGGGAAAGTCGAAAAAGCTTCACATAGAGAGTACGGAAAAGCTGAAATCAATGTAGTAAAAGAAAACTTGCTGTTTAAAGATTTACCAAACGAGCAAGTTGTCTGGATGAGTCACGGGGATCATGTGACAGTTGCGCCTGAAGGATTCGAGGTCGTTGTGACGAGCCCATCTTGTTCAGTTGCGGCAATGGCCGATGAATCTCGTGGTTTATATGCAGTCCAATTCCATCCTGAAGTGCGTCATTCAGTTTACGGAATTGATTTATTGCGACAATTTGTCTTTGGAGTTTGTAAAGCCAAAGGTGATTGGTCAATGGAAAGCTTCATTGATCTGGAAATTGAAAAAATCCGTCAAGAAGTTGGCGATAAAAAAGTATTATGTGCGTTAAGTGGTGGAGTGGATTCGTCCGTAGTAGCGGTATTGATTCATAAAGCAATCGGCGATCAATTGACGTGCATGTTTGTCGATCACGGGCTTCTTCGTAAAGGGGAAGCGGAAGGTGTAATGAAAACTTTCGCTGATGGCTTCAATATGAATGTTATTAAAATTGATGCACAGGAGCGCTTCATGAACAAACTAGCAGGCGTGTCCGATCCGGAAACAAAACGCAAAATCATCGGAAATGAATTCATCTATGTATTCGACGATGAAGCAGCTAAACTAGAAGGCATGGACTTCCTGGCTCAAGGAACGCTGTACACGGACATCATAGAGAGTGGAACGGCTACTGCCCAAACAATCAAGTCCCACCATAATGTAGGTGGTCTTCCGGAAGATATGCAATTTAAATTAATCGAGCCTTTGAATACGTTATTCAAAGACGAAGTACGTGCACTTGGAACCGAGCTTGGTATGCCGGATGAAATCGTTTGGCGCCAACCATTCCCAGGTCCTGGCTTAGGAATTCGGGTATTAGGAGCAATCACGGAAGAAAAACTTGAGATTGTTCGTGAATCTGACGCAATTCTTCGAGAAGAAGTAAGAAAAGCAGGTCTTGAGCGCGATATTTGGCAATACTTCACCGTCCTTCCTGACATCCGCAGTGTTGGTGTAATGGGAGACGCACGTACGTATGATTACGCCATCGGTATTCGTGCAGTAACCTCTATCGACGGAATGACATCCGACTGGGCACGCGTGCCTTGGGATGTATTAGAGAAAATCAGTGTTCGTATCGTAAACGAAGTACCAAACATCAACCGCGTACTGTACGACATCACGAGCAAGCCACCAGCTACGATTGAGTGGGAGTAAACATCAACTAGATTTCGATGAGCCCCTGCATCGGAGAAATCTCTTGCGCCAGCAAGGTTGATGTTTGCGTCGAAAGCAAAGCAGCAGACGCACAACTAACAATAGGTAATATTGAGTTAGACTTTATAGTTATAATATCCAAGTTTTTGGTTGCTTGGTGGGTGCTTGTTTTAACCCACTTGCAACTATTGAATTCTAAAAATTACTCTCTTTTATTTGCGATATTTTGCAGATAGAAGGGGTTTTTTTAATTTTTTTCGCTAGGAACTCAGTGATCCCGATATTTTAGGCTCTGGGTACTGATCCCGTTGATTTCCGTTTCATGCGAACGCTTTCCGCGGGCGAGGTCGAGCCTCCTCGGTCGCTACGCTCCCTGTGGGGTCTCAACTGTCTCGCTTTTCCCGCTGGAGTCGTCGCATTCCACTACAATCAACTAATTTGTTTTCTATTAATAAAGGATGAAAGACTCAAATGATAATGAAGTATGTGCCTATAATGCCATGGTTTTGATCTAGCAAAAGTCAGTCAAATGCTGTCCGGAAAAAGAAAATGGATTCTGAATTTAAAGTTCGCTTACGATTTACTTGAATGATATGGAAGTGAATAATATTTACCAGCTATTTGCACATTGTTCATGATATATTTGTGGATAAATCTTACATTTTAGATGAATCAATTTATCGAAGAGGAATTAACGGAAAGGATGTAGAAGTAGTAAGAGTTATCTAATCAAATGCTTTATTAAAAATTACATCCAAATGTATGAGAATCCACTTCGTAGGATTAAGAATCTGAAAATGGGGATAATCGAGTCATTATCACATTCAATTATGACAAGTTGATACTTATTTTGCTTTTCGATTTCGAGATTCGAATATCTAAGTTGTCTGATATAATAACAAATGATATTGCAAGAAAGCATATTAATTTCATGTTAAAGGTTCAAAGTATTGACTTGTTTATAAACAATATATAAACAAGGTTATATAGTGTTAGTGCCAACCTTAAATTTAATGGTTGATCAATGGCGTGTTAAATTTTCATAAGTGATTCCGACATATTGGGAATTTGAGTAAAGTATTAATGATGATAGATAATGCACATAGAATCGAGTGAGGGGGAAGAGTGTTGAATGAAAAAATAATTGAACAGTTTGAAAAGGATAAACTAAGATATGAATCTTTAAAAGATAAATGTAAAACTCTTATCTCAGATCTTTTAAGCAAACAAAATATTAAATTTCATAAAATTGAGTCGCGAATTAAAGAAAAAGAAAGTTTGATCAAAAAAGTAGAATCAGAATCAAAAATGGAAAAGTATCATTGTTTGGATGATATCACCGATATTTTTGGAATAAGAATAATAACTTATTTTGAAGATGATGTAGACAAAGTGGCGGAATTGTTGGCAAAAGAATTTAAATTTGATCCAATAAATTCAGTAGATAAAAGGTGGGGAAATAATCCTAATGTATTTGGATATGCATCTTTACATCAAGTACTCTCAATAAGCGATTCAAGAATAGTTTTCCCAGAATATGAACATTTAAAAGATTTGAAATTTGAAGTTCAAATTAGATCGATTTTGCAACATGCTTGGGCTGAAATTGAACATGATATTGGATATAAAAATAAAAGCTCTATCTCCATTCCTGTCCATCTAACAAGGAGTTTTTCAAGAATAGCTGGTCTTTTGGAGTTAGCAGATTTAGAGTTTAAAAGAATAAGAGATGAATTAGAGGTTTATACCGAAGAAGTAAAAAATAGAATCTTAAATGAAAAATATGACCTTCTAATTGACAATGTAACATTCAAAGAGTTTCTATTAAAATCGGAAATAGCGAAGAAAGTAGATCTGAACTTGTTGCATTTACTCAATCCTAAATCTAACTTATTGTTTGAAGATACACCCCTAGAGCAAACGTTAGATAAATTAAGTTTTTTAAAAGTAGAGACTATATCTCAGTTAGACGATTACTTAACTGAAAAAGAAAACCAGATTGTCACATTCGCCGATGCTTGGTTTGATAAGCGTGGATTGAAAAAAGAATTTCAAAACATTACTGGATGCCCAATTGGTATTTCAACCTTTTATCTATCATTAGTAATGG
>Ga0209013_10006231_pt1 | contig 10151 bp, 12 predicted proteins | sample Cruoilmetagenom2_FD_187291 | JGI IMG/M metagenome (GOLD analysis project Ga0209013, IMG submission 187291) | Oil polluted marine microbial communities from Coal Oil Point, Santa Barbara, California, USA - Sample 2 (SPAdes) (version 2) | ecosystem: Environmental > Aquatic > Marine > Oil seeps ...
CCGGCAACGCCATGCCGGCAGCCGCGATCAGGAGCCACCGAAGAGTAGCGCCCAGCTTTTCAACCAATCGATGTTGCATCAACACTACCACTCGCGAATGGTCAGTTCCGGTTCCGGCGTGTTCTCACCCGGTCCCAGCTGCAGTTCCAGGTACTTGCGACCGGGCAGCTTGGTGATAGTGATACTGCGCTGCTGGTGAAAGGCCTTGTTCCCTGCCTGTTTTCCGGTAACGGATACTTCCAGTACATGTTCGCCATCACCGAGCCTGCCGGTATATAACCGGTGTACCCCACCCTCCTGCAAGGCAGCACCCTCACTACCGGTATAGGCATGCTGGCTCAGGGTATGCCCGTCCAGCTGCAGCGAGATACGCTCCGGATTGACCGGGCTGTTATTCACAACCGAAACCAGGATGACCAGCTGCTGGCCATGGGGATACAGCGATAACTCCTCGAGCAACAGGATATCCCGGTTAATTTCCAGGATTTCCTCCTTGATCGCCTGTATCTCGCCATCAAGTTCGATGTAGCGTTCACGAGTATCACGTGGCTCGTCCGCCTGCGATGCAGTCCCGGCACCGGTCAGCAAAACACAGGTCACACAGACTGTGAACAGCAGCCTGACAGACTGCCAGTATTGTTGTGAGCGAGAAATATGCATCATCAGGAAAACCGGCGGCCCTGTACAGGCTATACACATAACCTGCAGGACAGCATTTGTTTTAGTCTGCTTTAATATAAATCTAGACCCACCGTCAAGGGGTGTCAATAAACAGATGGCTCAGGTCTGACAGTGTCAACCTTGTAACCGGTACGGCAATTCAGGCCCAGGCAGACCAGCGCCTTATAAACTAGACTCATACAATGAATGTCATTCATTCGATAGAGAATCTCGAATGAATCAGTGACGATTATGTAACAAGAACGAATCATAGACGCGCTATATTGTTATGGATAATTACAAAGTGGCTGTCGTGGCGTTACTGCTTGCAGGGTTGCTCAATGGCTGTACTGCACTGGTGGTGGGTGGTGCAGCCACAGCTGCGGGCGGTTACTATGTCGCCACGGACGAACGCACCGTTGGAGCAATGTACGATGATGTCGGCATCACCGCTTCAATCAATACTAAATTCCTCAAGGATGATCTGGTCAGTGCCATCGCCGTCAATGTAGATACGGACAATGGCGTGGTGACCCTGAAAGGCGCGGTGGACGACCCGTCGACGGCAAGGCGTGCCTATGACCTGGCGTACAGTGTTGAGGGCGTTACCCTGGTGGTTTCAAATCTCACCATACGTTCCGAGCCCATGACATCCTGGGGGCCGGTTAATAAATAATATTCACGCGCAATTATATGACGGGGGGGCTTTCGCAGAACCCGTCTACGGGGCGCTCCACCACAATTGTTTCATCCCCCAGTTTAATCGAAATACCGGCATCGAAACCGGTTGCCGGATCCATGATAAATTTAACCATGTGACTAAGGGAGCCAGCCCAGTCCCGTACCTTTTTCTCGATATTGTCAAGGTTGTAGGCATAGATAAAGGCACCCTGATCTCCGGATAGCTCGACCAGTTCATCCTTATCAGCATGCAGGCCGCCAAGCATGATCATTACTGTCTTGCTGTTATTGATGATAGGGAGCAGCGTGTCCTTCGTATACTTGAACGAAGCATTATTGGCACCATCCGTGAAGACGACCAGCATGTGGGCAGGCCGGCAGCGTTCGACCAGTCCATCATTATCCAGCGCCAGGTCACGCTGCAGAGAGAAGCCGAGGGCATCATAAAGCGCGGTTCTCTCCTGAACGAAGTTATTGTCACGCTGGAACGCCGCATGCAGTAACGCAGCATCCTCGGTCCAGTCCTGCTTCAGCTCTACCTTGCTCGAAAAATTAATAACCTCGCCCTCCATTATCTGGGGCAGATTGGGCGGCGTCAGGCTATCGACGATAAGCGAATAAACCCCGGAGATTGCATCCAGTTCGGCATTGGAGATGCTGATTGAATAGTCGGCAATAAAACCTAAAGACAAGACATCGTCACCAGCAGCGACGGGCTCGACCCGCCACAGATTGTTGTCTGCCGGATTGCCATCGATCAGGATGGTCGCTGTTAAGAAGTCGTCCAGTCGCAAGGGATTGCCATCACCATCTATGCCATGGGCAAAAATGCGCAGGTCACCACTGGCCTGATCCACCTGGGTACCCAGGATGAAAATCCGCCCCGACAGGTTGTCTTCGGGTACCGGCAACTGCAACAGGCATTCGGGCGGAAGATCGTTGACATTGTCAATCGCCTCGAGTTGCTCGGCAGTGAGCGTGCACCCGCCAGCGCTGCTGCTGTTCGTGTCCGCTCCACCACTGCCGTCATCACCTCCGCCACCGCCACCGCCACCGCCACTACAGCCTGCCAGTGACAAAGCAACCATCACAAGGAATACCATGCCACCAAGAGCCCTGGTATAGCCACGCGATCCTGTATCTTCCGTTATCTCCTTGTCCATCTCGATCCTTCTCCTATCTAGCTTCCTTGATCCAACGCTGTACGCCGGTTGACACATGTGCGTGTAATATGGAATAACTCTATTTTAGCCGGCGGGTGACAGTGCGACCATTGTACGGAAGTAGGTATTCCTTCAGTTTTCATTGAAGGTCCGAACTGCCTTCAATGGTTGTAGAAACGGGGTGTGGCTTGCAATACAGACCCGCCTCAACCCGAAATCGGGGGGCATACTAGCATACTAATTGCATGGAAAGAACTTTCAGGGATTGTGTGTTGGGTGAATAGTGTCTACTCCATGCGGCACACACATTTCACAAGGCGCAGCATGCGAGCCTGCTGGATAAACGGCGTTATTGTAACGCTTGCCGCCCTGGCAAGTGTCACAGCCACTGCAGCTGATCTGTCTGCGGGGCCCGGTGATTATCGTGTCACGTTGCGGGCACTACAACCCGGAGATACCTTGCGGCTACGAGCCGGCGTTTACACAGACGGTCTGCCGATTGCTTACCTCAACGGTACACAGGGGGCTCCGATCGTTATTACGGGACCGGACAAAGGTGCCCCGGCCATATTCATGGCACGTCGGGCACATAATACGGTTAGCATCGTCAACTCGAGTTACGTAACGGTCAGGCATTTGATACTTGATGGTCAGGGACAACCGGTGGATGGTGTCAAGGCCGAGGGGTATTCTGACTGGGCGCATCATATCGTGCTTGAGGATCTTGTCATAAAGGGCCATGGACACAATCAACAAACAGTTGGCATTTCGACCAAGTGTCCTGCCTGGGAATGGATACTGCGACGTAATGTGATCAGGGGCGCCGGGACCGGCATCTATCTGGGCGACTCTGATGGCACGGACCCGTTTTTCGCCGGCCTGATCGAGCACAACCTGGTCGTCGACTCGCTTGGCTACAATCTACAAATCAAACATCAAGCCGGGCGAGTCCTCCAGGAAAATCCAGTGACCACTATTCGCCACAACGTGTTCAGCAAAGCACACCATGCGACACCGCCACCCAACGCGCGCCCGAATGTGCTGCTTGGGCACTGGCCCGGTGATGGGCCCGGTGTGAACGACTATTATGAGATTTACGGCAATCTCTTTTACCAGAATCCGTATGAGGCCCTTTTTCAGGGCGAGGGCAATCTGGCTTTATATAATAATCTCTTTGTGAACGAGCACGGTGATGCTATTCATATTCAACCGCACAATGACGTCCCGAAAACCATTGACATCTTTTTTAATACAGTACTCGCCAGAGACAAGGGCATTGTGATTCAGGCAGCAAAAGGTACTCCCGCCTTTCAACAGACCGCAACTGGCAATGCGGTATTTGCGGAGATTCCTGTGACAGGGGGAAATCAAGTGTACAACACCGTGGGGCAATTGAATGACGCAGTAATGTTTTTGCAGCAACCATCCGGACGGCTCGGCGAGCTCGACCTGCGGCCACGGCAGGGGCGTTTGCAAGGACCACCGATTGAAATCGACGGGCTGAGCAAGTATGAAAACTGGCACCGGGATTTCGATGGCGATCAGCATGACTTGACCACAAGGGGCGCATACGGCACTGATAATACAAGTCCCGGTTGGCGGCCACTGCTTGAGCGAAAACCGGTGGCTGTACCAGGGCCTTAAGATCACGCAGGTAAAAAAACAATGGTGACAGGACTGTGTTTGTATCTCTGAGAAACCGGATGAAGAATCTTTTACAAAGAAAATTTCAAGCGCTTACAGCCATTTATGATGGATTCCTGTGAAATATATGGGTTATGCTTCTATATGTATTTCCAGCTCATAAGACAAAAGAAAGGACTAACCCTATGAAATTGTTAAAAATAATAATTGCCGGATGCATGCTTGCCGGCATGAATTCCGCGTGGGCAAGTGTGGATGATGCGGTGCAGGCGTACCTGCGCGGAGAATTCAACAAAGCAGTCACGATATTACGTCCGATTGCAGAACAGGGTGATATCCAGGCACAGACCTATATGGGTGTCTTGTTTGAAAGAGGTCAAGGTATCCCGCAGGACTATGTGGAATCTGAAAAGTGGTACCGCCTGGCTGCTGAACAAGGCAAGGCAGATGCCCAATACTATCTGGGCAATATGTACCGTGAAGTCAATGGCTCAAAGGACTACGCAGAAGCCGTAATCTGGTACAAGAAAGCCGCAGAACAGGGTAAGGCGGAAGCACAGAATAAGCTGGGCGAGATGTATGCCAAGGGACAGGGCGTCAAAAAAGACCGGGTAAAATCCTATATGTGGTTCAATATAGCCGCCATCTCGGGGCATGAACCTTACATCCAGGGCCGGGACAAGGTTGCCAAAAAAATGAACAAGAAAGAGATTGAGGAAGCCCAGAGGCTATCGAGGGAATGGCTAGAGACACATCAACAGTAGATCGCTCCGCGATCCGGCATATTTAAAAACCAATAAGAATCCAGTGAGCCAGACAGTTTCGTGTACCAACCGCTAGAATCTTGCCGTTACAAGCTTTACGGTTGCCACCTGCAATTGTCAGGAACCACTGACGGAGGTAAGTTGCGTGCAGTCAGATAACACGACAGGGAATTCAAAACCGACATCCAGTAATCGTTCATCTTCCCGATCCCGCCGTTCACGATCATCCTATCGTTGTGATGCCAGGATCAGGCGCTACAAATATCTACTTGCAGGCATAGCCATACTCTTTCTTATAATCTATATCTTCACATGGTCTCACGCCACCAAGAAATCAATAGAACATGAGCAGACATTGATTGAGTTTCGCAAACAGGAACTGGCCATGGAAGTGCTTACCAGTGAACTGGAAACCGTCAGAAACGAAATGGATATGCTGGTTCAGGACCGGATTCCGGGTTTACTGCCACTGAAATTCGACGAGGCGATTAACGTCGAGGACAAGTACATTCGCAACATCATCTTCACCCTGGTAAAAAATGGCAAGAAACGAAACTATGAATATCGCCTGGTAATGCACAACGACACACTGTCGGTCATCCGTCCAGTTGTAGAGATATTGCTTTTTAACAACATCGGCATTCAGGTTGGTGTGGCGCAAGTAAAATATATGGACGCATCTCCCGGGACAGAACGTCCGGTGCTTGACCCCGGCGAAGTTCGTTCCTATTCATCTTCCATCGAGCTGATACGTGATGAAGAGCCCAGCTACTTCCTCCTTGCTGTATCAGAGGCTAGCCAGGTTCCTACTGACAGGCTGCGGGAACAATTGGGTAATATTATCTCTCCCCAGGAGCGGTGAGACAGAGAATCATCGCAAGAACCGGATTGAGTCTGAAAATCAGCAGGGCCGACCATCCAGTCTGACGTAATGCTTGCGGTCCGAACGCCGCCGCCCGGCCTGCTGAATAATAATACCTTCAATAGCAGAAAGGTCTGACATCTCAATGATTTCATGGCCGTCTGCCAGGGCCTGGAGATAATAAACACCTTCCCCGAATACAAGCTGTCTGAATATGTATCCATCATTATGCCGGGCAAACACGTATGACCCGTCCGCAATTACGCCTTCCGGATCAATTATAATGATGCAGCCTTCCACGAACTCCGGAGACATACTGTCGTCCAGCACACGCAACGCGAACGCTTCTCTGCCGCAATTACCATCCTGCATGTAGTTTATCCGCCTGGTTTGGGAAACTGGACTTCATATTTTCCCATTATATCCTGTGGTTGCGCTGTATTTATAATGTTTTTTATGGGGTTTTCGGTTTATTCCCGGTAGTAATCCCGATACCAGGCAACAAAATTGGCAATACCCTGCTCGACGGACATATCCGGCTTGTAACCAACATCCCGCACCAGGTCTGCTACATCGGCATAGGTCGCCGGTACATCGCCCGGTTGCAGTGGCAGCATATTCTTCTCCGCCTTCTTTCCCAGACAGTCTTCGAGCACTTCAATGTAATGCATCAGTTCGACCGGCTGATTATTTCCGATATTATAAAGCCGGTACGGGGCTGTGCTGGTTGCAGAGTCCGGCGTATCGCCTGACCAGTCCGGATTGGGTGCCGGTATTTTATCAAGCACGCGCACAACACCTTCGACAATATCATCGATGTAGGTAAAGTCACGGCGATGATTGCCATGGTTGAACACATCAATGGGTTTACCTGCCAGTATATTCCGGGTGAACAGGAACAGCGCCATATCCGGGCGTCCCCACGGACCGTATACAGTAAAGAAGCGCAGTCCCGTGGTTGGTGTTTGATACAAATGGCTATAGGTGTGCGCCATCAGCTCATTGGCCTTCTTGCTGGCAGCATAAAGGCTAACAGGGTGATCAACATTATCGTGCACCGAAAACGGCATATTGGTATTGGCGCCGTAGACAGAACTGCTGGATGCGTATACAAGGTGCTCGACATGATTATGGCGGCACCCTTCCAGTATATTGGTAAATCCCACCAGGTTTGTATCGACATAGGCATGGGGATTCTCGATTGAATAGCGCACGCCGGCCTGGGCTGCAAGATTAATCACCCGGTGCGGTTCGTGTTCCGAAAATACAGCCGCCACGCCATCCCTGTCCTCCAGACTGACACGAACATCTGTATAGCCATCATAATCTGTCGTTCTGGCAAGGCGCGCCTTTTTTAGCTCGACATCATAGTAGTCATTAAGGTTATCAACCCCGACAACCTCATCACCACGCGCCAGCAATTGCAATGACAGGGCAGAACCGATAAATCCGGCTGAACCCGTAATAAGCACTTTCATAGTTAGTCTTCCTGAAAAGGTTTGTTATAACCGGCCGTCCACCGCATCTGCAGGCAGCAGGTATTTAACGTCATAGAGGATTCCATCAGGCTTACAGTAGCCACGCAAGCCAGTCTCGCCAACCTCCCGGTAGCGCCCGTGCCCGACGGTTATGATCACAGCATCATAATCGCCCTGTAGCGGCTCTTCGACCAGGTCGATGCCATATTCTTTTTTGGCTTCCTGCGGGTCAACCCATGGATCATGAACATCGACATACACATGGTATCTCTGCAGTTCCCTGATCACATCGATGGCACGGGAATTACGCAGATCCGGGCAATTCTCCTTGAATGCCAGACCAAGCACCAGGACCCGCGAATCGAACACCTGAATCTTGCGCAACAGCATCAGCTTGACGACTTGCTCGGCCACATAACGGCCCATATCATCATTGATACGCCGGCCCGCCAGAATAACCTCCGGATGGTAACCGATTTCCTGCGCCTTGTATGTAAGGTAATAAGGATCGACCCCGATACAGTGACCGCCAACAAGCCCGGGGCGAAAAGGCAGAAAATTCCATTTGGTCCCGGCAGCTTCAAGCACCTCTTCAGTATCGACATTCAATCGATTAAATATCAATGCGAGCTCGTTGATCAAGGCGATATTCAAATCACGCTGGGTGTTCTCAATGACCTTGGCCGCTTCTGCAACACGTATGCTACTCGCCAGATAGGTACCCGCTGTAATCACACTGCTATACAGTTCATCCACAAATGCCGCTGTTTCAGGTGTAGATCCTGAGGTGACTTTCAGGATACTGCTGACCTTGTGCTCCTTGTCACCCGGGTTGATCCGTTCCGGGCTATAGCCTGCGAAAAAGTCCTTGTTATATTCAAGACCGGAAACTGACTCAATAACGGGGACACACACTTCCTCGGTAGCACCCGGGAATACAGTGGATTCGTAGATCACAACATCGCCGTTTTTTATCAGCCTGCCGACCGTTTCACTGGCACTTTCGAGATACGACAAATCCGGTCGCTTTTGAACATCAATGGGTGTTGGCACAGTGACAATAAATACATTGCAATCAGCAAGTGCTTCGGATGATGAGGTAAAACTCAACTGCTTTGCTGCAGCGAACTCATTACCTGTGACCTCCTGGGTACTGTCCTCTCCTGAAGCCAGTTCCTGAATCCGCTCCTCCTTCAGGTCCAGGCCAATCGTGGGATACTGCTTGCCGAACTCGACTGCCAGCGGCAACCCGACATAGCCCAGGCCGATAATTCCAATTTTCGTGTTCTTGAGATCAAGCATCTTGTTAGCACCTTGTGTAATCAGGCCTGGTTGGCATGAGGCTGCTGTATAGTTGAAGAACCGCATTCTAGCAGAGCGAATGAATGAATATAAAAAGGCCCGGGCATCACATGCCCGGGCCTTTACTCAACAATTGTGATCAATTAACAGGCTGATATTCTAACGGCATTTGGCCGGTACATACATTGCAGGGACATCATTGCCATTACAATTCCATTGCAAGACACCATTTAAACTGCTATCCGGCGAAATAAGTATGGTATCGCCGCTGTTCACCTTGCCTGTTGATATCAGCTTATATTCTACCGAAATTACACCGGTACTGGCTGCGACTGACACACTGGAGACATAGGATCCGCTGATTTCACTGGCTGTTGGTAATCCGTAACTGCTATTTGCCGGATCAGTCGCTGGATATCCATTGGTAGTAATGTACGTTTCAGAGACCGCAAGTTTTGCAACCTGGGCAAGGCTCAGTCCCTCTGCAACCTTTGAACGAATGGTGTAGTCCTGGTAGGAGGGTATGGCGATAGCAGCCAGAATTCCGATAATCGCTATCACGATCATCAGTTCAATGAGTGTAAAACCCTGCAGTTTCTTCATGTTTAAATCCTGGTGCTGCAAACCATTACCCTTAAAAGACGTCCCTGACACGATATCGGCACTGCGTCACATTTCTTGAAAATCTTTTAAACCGGAATGCCGGTACAACCCCGGCTAGCATGAATATATAATATATGTTTAATTACATAATGTTATATTCTTCTTATTATCTATTACATGAGGTTTTCTATAAAACCTTGTAACGACCGACAGGTATGTTCCCCAGTTCCCACTCCCCCACCTGATGACGGATGAGTCGCAGCACGGGATAGCCAATATGTGCAGACATGCGTCGCACCTGCCGGTTACGGCCCTCGCTGATTGCCAGCTTCAACCAGCTTGTCGGGATTGATTTTCGCACACGGATCGGTGGCTCACGCTGCCAGATGTCGGGGGCGGACATAAGTTCTACAGAAGCCGGCCTGGTCATCCCGTCCTTGAGCCTGACACCCTTGCGTAACTTCTCCAGATCCCCCTCGCCCGGTTCCCCTTCAACCTGCACCCAATAACTCTTGCGCTTGCCGTATTTTGGATTTGCAATGCGCTGCTGCAAATTGCCGTCATCCGTCAGAATCAGCAGGCCTTCACTGTCATAATCAAGACGGCCGGCACAATATACTCCCGGGATATCGATAAAGCCCGCAAGCACGGACTTGTCGCTTTCTGTTGTGAACTGCGACAACACCCTGAATGGTTTATTGAACAGGATAATCACAAGTTTCCAATAATGCGCACATCGCCGGCAGACCACAAGCCAGAAAACAGTGCCTGCAACGCTATGCAATCTGCCAAAATCCGCACAACTCATCACCCAGAGTTGTCATCAGGAGATAAGTTACGTAGCATCAGGATCATATATTTTCATGGGCGATTAGCTCAGCGGGAGAGCACTGCCTTCACACGGCAGGGGTCACTGGTTCAATCCCAGTATCGCCCACCAATTAAAGACAGTAAATAAAGGGCTTTTATCACTTTCACCCTATTCATAGTAACC
>Ga0209013_10006232_pt1 | contig 10149 bp, 7 predicted proteins | sample Cruoilmetagenom2_FD_187291 | JGI IMG/M metagenome (GOLD analysis project Ga0209013, IMG submission 187291) | Oil polluted marine microbial communities from Coal Oil Point, Santa Barbara, California, USA - Sample 2 (SPAdes) (version 2) | ecosystem: Environmental > Aquatic > Marine > Oil seeps ...
CGAGCGTATCCTGCATTGGCGGTTGAAATCCAGAATGCTCTGGGTATTGAGGGTTTTGGTTTTGATATAAACGTGGCCTGCTCTTCTGCTACATTTGGAATACAAACTGCCAGGGATTCTATTTTGTCAGGGTCAGCAACTTGTGTTTTGGTGGTGAACCCGGAAATTTGCTCGGCACATCTGGCCTGGGAAGATCGAGACTGTCACTTTATATTTGGTGATGTATGTACAGCGATTGTGTTAGAGAAAGAAGAAACCTGTTCAATCAAACATCCCTGGGAAATTGTAGATAGTCAATTAAAGACTCAATTCTCGAACAACATTCGTAACAACTTTGGATTTTTAAACCGTTGCGATGAAAGTGGTATTGGAGCCAGAGATAAATTGTTTTGTCAAAATGGTCGCAAGGTATTTAAAGAAGTAGTGCCAATGGTTTCAAAGGTGATAAGCAATCATTTAAGTGATTGCAACATTGAAGTCAGTGAGGTAAAACGTCTGTGGCTTCATCAGGCTAATCTGAGTATGAATCAGTTTATTTCAAAAAAGGTGCTTGGTAGAGATGCTTCGGCAGAAGAATCCCCCGTGATTCTGGATACCTATGCTAACACCAGTTCCGCAGGTTCAATTATTGCATTCCATAAATACAGTGAAGATTTTGATGCTGGAGATATTGGTGTGATTTGTTCTTTTGGAGCAGGTTATTCAGTTGGTAGTGTAATTGTTAAACGTATTTAGGGTTTAGTGCCTTTTTTATGTCCACCAGGGCAAAAGAACTAAGGCGGTGATTATCAAGTGAATTTGCCGCGTGCTTTTTCATGCCCAGGCCGATAAAATAAAATGGATCAGGATGCTGTGAAATAGGAGGAAGAAATAACCAAGGATGATGTACATTTAAAAAGGCATCGGATGCTCTTGCCTCAATAATTCAATATCTTCCAGTACATCGTTACCTAGTTGAACATTAATAGCATCGATATTCCTTTTAAGCTGTTTCATGGTAGTAGCGCCAATCAGTGTAGAGGTAACAAACGGCCTGCTGTTAACAAAAGCAATGGCCATTTGGCTGGGGTCAAGCTGGTGTTTTTTGGCTACATCAACATAAGCTTGTACTGCATTTTCGGTTTGGGGCCTGTCTCGGTGTTCCACTCTTGTTTCTATACTCAGCCGACTGCCTTCTGGTCGTGCACCGCCTAGATACTTACCACTTAAGATTCCTCGGGCTAAGGGTGACCAGGCCAATAAGCCGCAATTTTCAGAAAGAGCAATTTCCTGCAGGTCAGGCTCAAACTGGCGGTTCAGCAATGAGTATTCATTTTGTATGGATGCCATGCGGGGTAGATTGAGTTTTTCGGCAAGCTTTAGCCAATGCATCAAACCCCAGGCGGTTTCATTTGACAGCCCCAGGTGTCGAATTTTTCCAGCAGTTATGAGTTCCTTGCAGGTTTCAAGTACTTCAATGAAGTTAGCTTCAACAGCGCTGGCATCAAAGTCAGGTGCAAATTTCCATTGCTGACCAAAATGATAGGAGCCCCTGTTAGGCCAGTGCAGTTGGTAAAGGTCTATATAATCGGTTTGCAATCTCTTTAGGCTACTATCAACTGCTTTTATGGTATTTTCTCTGTCAATTGAATTGCCTTCGCGAATCCAGGGCAGACCGGGGCCGGCAATTTTAGAAGCAAGAATGACTTTGTCCCGGTTTTTTCGGGAAGCGAACCAGCTACCGATAATGTTTTCGGTAGTGCCGTAAGTGTCAGCTGTGGGGGGTACAGCGTACATTTCTGCGGTATCAAAAAAATTGATGCCCTGATCAATGGCGTAGTCCATTTGCTCATGGCCTTGCGCTTCAGTATTTTGAAAACCCCAGGTCATTGTACCCAGGCCAATTAAACTTACATCAAGGTCGGTTGTGCCTAGTTTTCTGTATTCCATTTCATGGCCCTAAAAGTAAGAAGTGCCCTAAAAATAATAGGTAAGCTCAAACTGAATAAAATCATCCTGTTCGAAATCACTTAACAACATGTCGTTAGTAAAATTCAGTATATCCAAAGGTGGCTGGTTTGAAAATACAACTGCGTTAAGGGTAAGTTCAACTGTTTCGTTCAGCATTGTGGATGATTCGATAATAATGCTTCGCGCGGATGTATCCAAATCTTTTATAGCAATAAATAGTATTTCAGTACTGCGTAGATCATTTAAAGCCCAGCGTAAACCTGTAGCAAGATCTGATTCGCTTGTACTCAGGGATGCATCTTTGCGTGTATCGTAACTGAATTCCAGAATCAGGCCAAGATCCTGCACCGTTCCTGCAAGGCCATAAAAACTGTATTCAAAGCCGCCAGTAGCTGACCAGTAATCTTCTTCTTCAAAAAGCAGGTTAGGCTGACCAGTTCGGTAAATTGATTCCCATTTTAGCAACAGTGCATCAAATATCCCCTGAACTTCAACACCGGTTTGACGAATTTGTGGGTAGTAGGGAATTATCTGAATACCGTTTAGCGTTGGCTTAAATATAAAGCTGGGTTGTCTAGATGTTCCCTGGAAGTGTGAAAGTGCGAATTCAAATTGATTAACGCTTTGGCTGAGGCGAACTCCAAAATCGAGGTGGTTTTCTTCATCTTCGTGTTCAAAAAGGGAATCATCCTCATCTATAACACTTCTAAAACGTAATCGTCCTTTTTCACCAGGATATTGCTGTTCTCGAAAGTAAGGCAGCAAATAAAAATCCAGCAAACCTTTGGCCATTGGAAAAGATAAACTGACCATGGGTTGGCCGAGTTTATCTTCCCGGTCTAATGATTCAAGCATGTCTGTTTGGGCAATAATATCAACCTGGTGATCAGATTCGGTCACACCCCAGAATACCTGATTAATGCCTATGCCTAATTCAAATTGATTATATACGCTGAGAAAAAAAGCTTTGCGGAGGTCTGCATGGCTTCGGTCTTCATCGCGAAAGTCTTTGCGGACAAAGGGTTCAAATTCAAAGCTCCATGTTTCAGATAAGTTAGTGAAATAAACAAATGAGCCCGCTACTGAGCCATGTTGATCTGCTTGACCAGGAAAAGCCGGATCATGAATAAAGTAGCGGCCCTCTAATGACAGTTCGCCTTCAAAGCTTGCCAGTGCAGTGTTGATCCATAGTAACTGAATTAATAACAAGCCAATAAATAAAAATGGATTTCGACTCACTGGGTTTATCATCGTGCACGACGTAAGCTGGCCTGGCTAAAATCACTGGGTGTCAGTTTATTTTTGAAAGAAAGTTCCCCCATGATTAAATCGGTACTTTTCCCATCGATTTGATTCACCATTTTCAAATGGTGAGGGCGCCAGTGTTTGTTCAGGTATTGTTTGTAATCTGAAACGGTAAGTCTTTTTATGTTGGCATCTTTTCGATCGTAAAAATCAGCCTGGAATATACGATATTCTTTTTTGTCTAACCAGAGTACCTGACGGGTGTAACCGGAGTCCTCGTCTTTAGGGATGCGCTCAACTACAAACATGTCCATGTTATTCAGGTTTTCATCGCGAAGGTATTTATAGTTGTAGTCGTCTACTTCCTGGGGTGCAAGATCTTCGTAGGCGAATTCGCTGCCCAGGAATGAGCCGGATTTTGATGACCCACTGATGCGTTTAACACGGCCTAGCTTGGGTAAATAAAGCCATTGGTCATCTTCTCCTTCGGTGTGGGCATGGGTAAGTAAAGCAGTGCCGCGAACTTTTTTTGGCTCCCGAAAAATGATCAGAGTTTTGTCTCCGTCAGTATTGTCCTCTAATACGCTTTGATCCATTACGCGCCGACTTTCCTGTCCTGATTTATTTCGTAAGACCATTTCCTGTTGCCCACTGAAATCCTTAAAACCCATATCGCGACGATCCATTTCAGCAAATACTTCACGGCCTTTTTCTTCTGGAGTCATTCCATTAAAGGGTTTTTCTTCGGTCGCCTGGGAAAAGCCAGGGAATAATAGTAGTAAACTTGCTGATAGAGCGCAGGGCAATAATAATTTATGAGGCTTCATGTTTTGGATCCTTCTGTATTAATAACAACAAGCTTGGCAAGATAAAATAGGTGATGGCAAGAGAAATAAGCAATGACATGGCAGTCATTTCACCTAAAAACTGGTTGGGCTTTAATGCTGAAAACGCCAGCACTATGAAACCCAGAATCAATATGCTCGAAGTAACTCCTAGCGCAGTGCCTACTCGTTCAAATGAATAGTAGATGGCTTCGGTTGTGGTGAGATTTTTTTCTTTTTTAGCGCGTAAATATTTACTGAGGAAGTGGATAGTGTTGTCAACCACAATGCCAAATGCTACTACCACCGCAGGCGCTGCGGCTATGCCCAGATAGCCACTGGTCATGCCCCAAATACCAAAACCAATAATGCCTGGAGTCAGGTTGGGTACCAGACTTAATGCGCCGAGTTTTATATTGCGTAAAGCAATAGCAATGATAATTGAAATAAGTACAATGGCCATCAGACCACCCGCAATCATGGATTGGCCGTTACGTTTGCCGGCATGGCCCAACATTACCGAAGGCCCGACACCGTCCACTACATGCAGAGCTGGCAGGTTCTTTTTGGCAAAGGCCAGTGCTCGGGTATCAACATCGGCAATATCCTGAGATTCCACATTACCCATGGTTACGGTTAGCCGGGTCATACTTTGATTAATATTTACCAGATTGGTGACATCCAGGCCATAAGGTAAGGACATTTCATAGAGCAGGTGGTATTGGGCTGCCAGTTCCGCATCACGCGGTGGCTGGTAGTAAAGTTGATCACCATTGTGCATGGTACGATTCAAACGCAGCATAATGTCGCTGTAGGATTCAACATGAACCACGCCCGGTTGGGCCTTGTACCATTGCGTGAGTTGGTTGAGTTGATCCAGATACTCCGGTTCAAAAATGCCTTCTTCGCTGCCAGAATCTACAGCATGGTGAACCAGCATAACGCCGGTGAGGTGTTCACGGATAAAGTCGGTATCTTTACGAAATTGCATTTGCGGCCCGTACATTTCAGTAAATAAATCGTTGAACTGGTTCAGGCTCATGCCGTGGGCAGTGAAGACCAGAATTAGAGCAAAGGCAACACCGAATTCACTACGGCGACGAATGGACAGATCGGCAATTTTACGCATAAAACCCTGGCTTTCTACGGCTGGGCTTTTAGCTTTCAATGGAAAGAAACTAAGTAGTACCGGCAAGGTAGTAACCGAAAAGAAAAAGGCAAATACAATGCCCATGGAAACAATGTTGCCCAATGCATGAAAGGGCGGCGACTCACTGGAGTTTAAGGATAAAAACCCAATACCAGTGGTTAGACTGGTAAGAAATATCGGTTGCATATTCACTTCAAGGGATTCAATAATTGCTTCATGCTTGCTTTTTCCGGCTCGAATTTCCTGAAAAAGCGTTACCAGAATATGTACACTGTCAGCCACTGCCAGGGTAAGAATAACAATCGGTGCGGTACCGGTCATCAAGCTTTGTATGATTCCTACGTGACCCGACATTCCAAGCGCAGACACAACCGATAAAATAATAACCAATGTGACCCCAATAACGGCCCAGATTGAACGCAAGAAAAAGTAGGTAATTAAAAGAATCAGGGCGAACATAATTGGGAAGAGAGTAGTGCCATCTATTTTACCGCCTTCCATAAAAGACTGACCCATCATGATTTCGCCGGTCAGATAGGTTTTTATGTGCGGGTATTTTTGCTCCGTTTGCTTCATTAATTTTCGTGCATAGGCTACTGCATCGCCTTGTTCATGAGAGCCGGCCTGGGGCAAATGCATGGTAATATTAACCGCGGCTACTGAGGCATCACCGGCAACAATGCGATCCACCATCAATGGTTCATTCAGAGCAATAGATCGGGCTTCAGCAATGTCATCTTCAGACAATTTGCTGGCATTTTTAACCAGAGGTTTTACCAGTAAGTCATCACCAGTGGCATAGGTATCCTGAAAATTGGTGAGCGAGTCTACACGTTTGGAGTACGGGGTTTGCCAGGCTAAGTCTGTTAGCCATTCAATGGCTTCAAGGGTGTCTTTAGTAAAAACATTTCCGTTTTCCGGTGCCAGCACAATCATGATGTTGTCGCGCTGACCAAAAATATTTTGCATTGCGTCAAAAGCGATTAACTGGGGGTAATCTTCACTGAACATAACCCGATAATCGGCGGTGACTTTGATTTTTGGTAAACCCATGCCGCAAGCGACAATGACTAAAACCGTAGCAATTAATACCAGATAACGATAACGAAGAATTGATTCGGCAAAATTTCGAACAGATAGGAAGGAATTAGAAGTTGTCATTGCAAGTGGCGTTCCTTTGTTCAATATTATTTTATAGTTATTTTTTTGTGTAGTATCTTAGGGTTATAATGTAGAGCTAGTCAAGCTCATTAGCCTGAATTATATCTAGCAAAATAGTCAGATTATTTTTTAACATTAATAACCAGGTTTCTTTTCGGTGTATTTCCTGCCCTAAAGTAGCTTACAATTTTTTTATTTCCAGTATCGATCATCACAACTTCATTGGTATCCTTCAGTGCTATAAAGGCAAATCGGTCATCAGGGCTAAAAGTAAGCCAGTAGCCGTCGTCTTTTAGAATAATATGATGAGTTTGTGGAAATTTGGACCGTCTGTTTTCTTTATCTTTTACATTAATTTGATTGTTATCAAGCGCAGTTAAATCGTGAATAAATAAATGGTGTCCGCAGGTAGACCATATTTCTGTTTGACCAGGGCGAATGTCCAGGCCATGGCAGCGATGAAAGCCATTAAGGTCTAACCAGCCCAGTCGATTAATACCGGTAAAAACCCCCAACGATTCTGAGTGCAGAACCCGTGCTACATTTGTCTTGCTGGGTATATGGGCTACTTCAAAACCAACAAGCCCATCTACATGCTGAAAAAAATACTCCTGATTTTTTAATAGAGCGGGCGGGCGGACGGAGTTGCTGAAGGGAAGGGTGGCTACAACTTCATGACCTTGTTTTATACTGACAACACTAACCTGATGTTCACCCATGGCCGAAAGATACATAAACTGACCATCTGCTGAGGCGCGAGTATTATGAGGCCGACTTCCTGTGTAGATTTTTTTAACTACCTTTTTTTTAAACCCATCAATCACCCAATAATAACCGTCACGACAGGGCACATAAATCCATTGTCCATCAGGTGTAGTGGCAAGAGCCTGAGGTTCTTTACCTACCTTAAGACGATGGGTGATTTGGAAAGTTAAGGGATCAATCCAGATGAGTTCTCCCTGGGGTTTCCATTTGTGCTCAATGGAAACATACACTACGTCGGCATTTTCGGGTGCTGTTATGCCATGAGGTTCGGGTCCAACGATTAAATGTTTAATCAGTTGTTGGCTTTCAATATCGAAGATATGAATATCATTACCAGATGCATTGGTTTGCCAGAGCTGGGTTTGACCGTTTACAGTTGAAGAGAAAAAAGCAATTAAGAGGAGTGAAAAAAAACAATAAAAAAATTTGTTCAGATGGGTTTGAAAAGAGTTTTTAAAATAAAAACGAAAATGGGCGCTTCGATGAATATCGAAACGCCCATAGTCAGCTGACATGATAAGATCTAGCCTTCCAGATTTTTAGCTACAAAATCCCAGTTAACCAGATTCCAGAATGCTTCAACATATTTGGGGCGAGCATTTCTGTAATCTACGTAGTAGGCATGTTCCCACACATCGCAAGTTAATAAAGGTGTTTGGCCTTCAGTTAAAGGGCAGCCTGCATTGCTGGTGCTTGCCAGTTCAATAGAACCGTCGGCATTTTTAACCAACCAGCCCCATCCGCTACCAAAGGTAGTGATGGCGTTTTTGCTGAACGCATCTTTAAAACTTGCAAAGTCGCCAAACTTGGCATTAATGGCATCAGCCACCGCACCTGTAGGTTCACCACCACCGTTGGGGCTTAAGCAGTTCCAGTAAAAAGTGTGGTTCCAGATTTGCGCCGCATTGTTAAACAGGCCGCCAGAGGTGCTGGATATTAATTCTTCCAGAGATTTGCCTTCGTTATCTGTACCGGCAATCAGGTTGTTCAGGTTGGTCACATAGGTCTGATGATGTTTGCCGTAATGATAATCCAGGGTTTCAGCTGAAATATGAGGTTCCAGGGCGTTTTTTTCAAAGGGTAAGGGTGGAAGTTCGATGCTCAATGGTTTTCTCCAGTTTGAATTTTGCTTGATTAAAGAAAAGGATTTAAATCTATGAAGAAGGATTTTATCCCTTGAAGAAAAAAAACGCGAGTTTTTTGCAATAATACAGAGGATATTTTTAAAGGATAAAGCCCTTAATTTTTGGAAGGATAATGTGTCAATATCATCGTATAAGGTAAGGGATATTGCAAAATTAGCTGATTTTAATTTCCATCTCAGAGGAGCCGGGTAAGGCGCAGATGTAATTGGAACCCATTAAGTTTGCGGGAGTGTAATAACCACCCCGACTGACCTCAAACTCCATTAAGTACTCCATAATACCCAGGGCACTTTCAACAGTAACGTCATAAGGGTCTGCAGTGGTCATTTCTACAATGACATTTTTACCTGTCAGATTTTCAGCATTGCCCCAAATTTGTGCATTCGTTTTTGCACGAGCTTCTTTAGAGGGGCCAGGCCGTTTGCCAACTTTATTTTTAATTATTTTCTCAAATGGGGGGAAAGCTAAAAGATATCGTGCATATTGCATGTATTTTAGTTTCTTGTTTTTTTCTTCTGACAGTGGGATATAGGTTTCTATATTAGTGATATTCGTTGTGCGATAAGCTGTGGCCAGGTCTGCCAGAGGGAAACAACTTACATCCACTTCAGAACCTTGAAAAGAGATTTTACGGGTTTTTGTGCCTAAAGGTACATTCTCAAGTTCTCCCTCTCGCCTTACTTTACCACCCTTTCGAAAAATTTCTACACCGGTTTTGGCTGTGCCCGCGCTAATACCCCCCTCGGTTTTAAAGGCAAGAGTAAGGTTTTGGGCATCGGGTAAATTTTCTTTTAATGTGGCAGCTACGCAATCCGTAGGGACAACATCAAATCCGCAACCAGGACAAATAACAACTTTCTTTTTACGAGCTTTTTTATTGAGTGTAAAAAGCTCTTCAAACACACTAAGTTCACCCGTGATATCAAGATAATGAATGCCTGCAATCAGGCAGGCCTTGGCTAGTGGCATAGCTGTTTCTGAAAAGGGGCCAGCGCAGTTCAGAACACCATCAACATCCGACAGGTGCTGGGCAATAGTTTGTGGAGATGTGTCCAAAGAAAGGATTCGCGCAGGGAAGCCGGTTTGATCAGAGAGCTTCCTCAGTTCTCCGCCATTTCGTCCTCCCAGCAACAATTTTAACTTTCTTGTTGCGGCTTCACTGGCAATTAAACGGCCTGTATACCCGTTAGCCCCGTAAATCATCCACTTTCCATTTTCCATCGTTCAAGCCTTCAAGTCATTAATTGTATAGAGATTAAGGTTACACCTCTTTTAACTAATATTGAGTTGATGGGATCACAAAAAAAATCAGTGAGAAAATTAAAAATAGAGAAGGCAGATGTATAAGCTTGGAGAATGAGCAAATATTAGCCAAAGGGTAAAAGTTAAAAATTCTAGTTTCTAATCGCCCAGCCCTGATTTTTTACTTGAACATAGTGTGTAGCCGACGTACTATCGGGCGGCCAACACAAATATACGGCTTTACGTGTTTAACCACCTTTAGCTTTTATGCGTGGCTCAGATTACCTTGATTAAAGGTTCCAAAAAATATCATTTATATTTGTTTGAACGAAATAATATTAAGTTAATAGGCATTATTTAAATTGCTTCTTTATTTACCAAGTTCCCAGGACCAGAGTCTAAAGCTTGATCGATCAAAAAGTGATCTGTTATTTATGAGCTTGATACACAAAGGTAATGGAAAAAAGTTGTAAATAAATCAAACAATTAAACTGGCAGAAGATCAAAATATAAACTGAAAGTCATAACCTAAACAGAAAGGAGCTCATCATGCGCGATGTAGTGATTGTAGACAGTGTACGAACTGGCCTGGCCAAGTCTCACCGGGGAACATTTAATAAAACACTTCCGGCGGATATGTGTGCCCATTTGGTTAAATCCTTATTAG
>Ga0209013_10006233_pt1 | contig 10148 bp, 5 predicted proteins | sample Cruoilmetagenom2_FD_187291 | JGI IMG/M metagenome (GOLD analysis project Ga0209013, IMG submission 187291) | Oil polluted marine microbial communities from Coal Oil Point, Santa Barbara, California, USA - Sample 2 (SPAdes) (version 2) | ecosystem: Environmental > Aquatic > Marine > Oil seeps ...
CATGGCCGTCAGGATCCCGGTCAGCTCCGGTGAAACCCGCCGGTGTTTGGGCGGGATATTCCTGACCACGGTGCCCCCGCCGATGGTGATGACCGGTGAATACTTCCGGATAATAAAGTGATCCCCGGGAAGCGTGAAGATGGGCTTTTCGAGCCGCATCTGCGCAAGGCAGGATCGGCCCGGTTCCAGGGAGGCGCCTTCCAGCAGTTTCACCCGTCCCATGATTTCCCCGGTTCCGGAATGAAACCGGATGCGGGTGTTGTTTTTCAAAGGTTTCTTCCGGTTCGCAAGCAGGTACAGCTCCAGGTCCACAAGATAGGATGATTGGAACACGCCTTTCTCAGTCAGCACCTCTCCCCGGCTCACCTCTCCGGCCTCAATACCCTGCAGGTTGATGGCCGCCCGCTGCCCGGCAAGGCATTCTTCCACGCTCCGGTTGTACACTTCAACGCCGCGGACGGTGGTGGTAATCCCGGAGGGGAGCAGCTCTACCGGCGCTCCTCTGGCGGCAGTTCCGGAGATCACCGTACCGGTGATAATGGTGCCGAACCCTTTTTTAATAAAAGCCCTGTCCACGGGCAGGCGGAAATGTACGCCGGGCTTCCTGGGCTCGATCTTCCGGCAGAAATCCAGCAATGTTTCCTTGAGGCCTTCGATCCCCTCCCCGGTTCTTGAACTGACCGGCACGATCGGGGATCCATCCAGAAAAGAACCGGCCGTGAGCGCCTCAACTTCTTCCCGCACCAGTTCCACCATCTCCTGGTCGACCAGATCGGTTTTGGTGATCACCACCATGCCATGAGGGATCTCGAGGAGTTTACAGATATTAAAATGCTCTTCCGTCTGGGGCATGACCGATTCATCCCCGGCCACGATGAGGAGCACGAAATCGATCCCGCCGATGCCCGCGAGCATGTTTTTAACGAATTTCTCATGGCCCGGCACATCGATAAACCCGATCTGGATATCCCCGGCCAGCCGGAGGGGGGCGAATCCGATGTCTATGGTGATGCCCCGTTCCTGCTCTTCCGGGAATCTGTCGGTTTCCAGTCCGGTCAGAGCTTTCATGAGCTCTGTTTTTCCGTGGTCAATATGACCGGCTGTGCCGCCGATGATGAACTTCATGATGGAACTCTCTTTCATGACCTGTCCTGGCGTTTTTTCGGTATTCAGGGAGAATCTCAGAATCCTTATTGTATTCAATCTATTCCCCTTTTGCAATACAGCAAGACCCCCCCCTGCAATCCCTGCCATACCCATACCTTTCTTTTCATGAAAAGCTCTGCTAGAATAATCCAAATGAATTTCCCCGAGAAAACAAGAACAGGCGTCACTTTCTTTCTGATCTTTCTGGCTCTTTTTCTATGCATGGCCCTTACCGCCCGGGACGATATCACCCTGGCCGGAAACGAAGCCTCCCGCCTGGCAGCGGTCCAGTCCCTTGTCGACGAGGGCACGCTGCAGATCGACCGGTCCATGTTCAGGACGGTGGACAAAGCCCGCATTGACGGCCACTTCTACTCGGGCAAGCCCCTGCTTCTGACCTGGTGGCTCGGGTTTGTTTACTGGCTTATAAAAATTTTTTCTTCTCTGAGTTTTCAGAATGCTTACCACGCCGTTATTCACCTGCTCAATATTTTCGGTACCGGGAGCTTCACCATCCTGCTGGTCTTCCTTTTTCTTCATAAACTGAAATGTTTCCACGGGGCTTTGTTTCTTCGACTGCTGATCGCCGCGGGCATGGTCTGGACCACCTGGATTTTCAGCTTCGGCACTGCCCTGAACAGCCACACGCCTGCAGCCTGTATCGTTTTTGTTTTATTCTGCGTCCTCGATCAGTACCGGAAGAAACCGCACTGGGGCAAAGCGCTCGCAGCAGGCCTGCTTGCCGGTCTTCTGTTCAATGTCGATATCCCCACGGGCGGGATTTTTATGGCAGCGGGTCTGGTGGCCCTCTTTTCAGAAACGCCTTCTTCGAGAATGAAAATGACCCTGTGGTATGGCGCGGGATTTGCCGCACTGGTGGCCGTTATGGGCCTGATGAATTATTTCGCGTACGGGCATGTTCTGCCTGTGTACCTCATCCCCGGCGCCTATGATTATCCGGGCAGTCTCCATACAGCCGGCTACGGGGGGCTCCGAAAACCGCTCCATGTACCGGCCTATTTCTTTCACATGACCCTGGGAAACCGCGGGTTTTTCTCCTACATGCCGGTTTTCCTGTTTATCATTCCAGCCGTGGCCATGCGGCATCGATTGAAAGATAAAACCTCGATTATTTTTCTGGCCACCGCCATTCCGATTTTCTTATTTTACGGCACACAGACAGGAGATTACGGCGGGTGGTCCTATGGATTCCGGTTTCTCATCCCGCTGATTCCGGTCTTCTGGTGGTGGATGTCCGGCTGGTTTTTTAAACATTACCGGTCGCGCTGGGTCCTGTTATTTTATCTCTGCCTGGCATGGGGGTTTGTGACAAGCCTGGTGGGTGCGTATAATCCGTGGCCTGTGGTGTATGAAGGGGCCTCCACCCATCCCGGTGTGGTGGAGGAGGACGTGCACTGTCCCTTCACGGCAAACCTGCTATGCATGGCTTTTGAAGAGGATCCGAAATCCGGATTAACCCGTTATCTTGTCGAACGTGTGTATGGTCCCCATCTGGCCTATGCCTATCTGAAGCGGGCCTATCGCAATATGAACAGGGAGGATCTGGTAAAAAAAGCCGGGTTTTACTCCCGTCTTTCTGAAAAACCGGCAGGTATCAGCGGCGATACAGAAGATAGGTACTTTCAGAAGGTGAGAATGCCTCCTGTACACGGAAAGCATGCTGGAAAAGGTCCGGCCTCATGCTATCGCCCCGCCAGTCATGCTGCAGGTTGATGACCTCCATCTCTATCTGTCTATCCTTGATTGTAGAAAGCATCGTGCGTGTATTCTCCAGTGCGCGCCTGTGGAGCACAGGATCATAAAAACGGGGGGGCGAGCCAAACGAAATGACGCAGTCCGGCAGCTCCGGGGGAAAAAAAAGGTAGGCGGGATAATTTTCAAATCTCCGCGCCTTCCGGTCTTCTGCCTCTAACAGGCCGATGAACAGGTAATCAGGAAGCAGATATTGCAGTGAAGCCCGGTCATCGCCTGCCACGAACAGATAGGCCCCCGGCTTCAGCCTGGACCGGATATGGGAAGCGATCTTTCCGTAAACAGAAGCCGGCGGATGCACCAGCTCCCGGCAATACTCATAAAGATAGATTCCGGGCGCCGTAAAGGAAAGCAAATTGGTAAAAACAAGCACGATCAAGACAATCGCGCCTGCTATCTTTTGAACATGACGGTAGAGATAATAAGCCGCCCCCGCTGATACAAAAGAGAAGAAGGGCAGGAGGTGCACAATATACCGGATATCGGCATTGCTCTGTACCGCCCATGGTGCCGGATAAGGGTCCAGAAAGCTGATGATCAGAACCGATGAAAAAATAAAGAACAGGGCATAATAAAAATAATGCCGGATAGCCTGATCCCTGCCTCTGAATAAGTAAAAGAAACAGAACATAATTATCAAAACCACCCACGGAAGCATGTTGAGTTTGTTGATATCTCTGAAGTAGGCGCAGAAGGTGGCGCAACCGTCATAGACCACATTCCCATAGGTGATGCCGCGGGTCACGGACCGTATATTGTCGGTCTTTCCATAAGAAAGAAGGAGAGGCAGAGCCACGATGAAGGCAAAAACCGGTAAACCGGCAAAAAGAAAGAGGGCTGTCCTCTTTTTTTTCTGAAGCCATGCCCGTCCCGCCGTGAAACATATAAGCGCCGGCAGCAGCGCGCAGGCAATTAACAGATTGGTATATATCATTGCGCCATAAATGATGCCCAGGGCCGCATAATCCCTGTTCCGAAGCGGATCGCGGGAAAGAACCGCCACAAGGAGCAGGGTTTCCAGGATGGCAAAAGCATAATAATACGCGCTCCGTGAATAGAGGATAAAGGAGACGGAAAAGCCGAGGTGAATCAGCGTAAAAAGGGCCAGCAGGCTGTCCTTCGTTCTCTGCCGGACAATATGATAGGCGAGGAAGAGAGAGAGCACGGAAAAGAAGGCCGGGAAAAATCTTGCCGCCCCGGCAGACTCCCCGAACAGACGGAAAACAAGGGCAAAGAAATAGAGCGGCAGAGGCGGCAGGGCCCAGATGTTCCCGTTCCGGTTTATTTCTCCGGCCAGGAAAAAATAGAGGTTGGTGCCGTCAAAAGCCCTGGGCACGCCAAAATGCAGAATATTTCTTGCGAGAATCAGGCTGCTCGCCTCATCTCCCCAGGGTGGCTGAAAGGTCAGACGGAAAAAAACCAGGAAAGCAAAGCAGGCGAGGATCAGAAGCACTGCAATGCGAAGATAAATGCAGGGCCTTTCTTTTTCCACATGGCTCAGGTTCATGAATGGTCCATCCCGTCAATCCGGATATTATTCTTGCACCACCGCGCCGGCACCTGATTATAAAAAAAAACAGGGGCAGATACCATTGATTTCCTCTCAAAAAATAGTGTCTGTCCCTGATTAAATGGTATAATCACGGGACATGAATCCATTCTGCAGACTGAAAGCCGCCTTCCAGGGATTGAGGGGGGCACGGTACCTGGACCGGGGAGACCCGGAAAAAGCGTTGCAGTGCCTGGACGCTGCACTTTCCGCCAGGCCCGGAGATTCCCGGAACGTCATTCAATATGCCCTGGCCCTCACGGAAGCCCGGGAGCATGAAAAAGCGCTCGGACTTCTGGATACATTCCAGGATAAAGTCAAAAGCCCCCAGGCGGCCTGCATAAAGGCCCAAATCCTCCTGGATCTTCAAAGACATGAAGAGGCGCTGAAAGCGATTGAAAGGGCCCTGTCCCTGGACGAATCCAACCGCCTCGCCCGGTCTTACCATGCGCTGCTCAGTCTCTATCTGGGGAGGGAAAAAGAAGAAGCCCTTGCCGGGCTGAAAAGCACCCTGCCCCTGGCCGGCAGCGCACTTGGCGGCCGCTTCCTTCTTTTCTGCAGCGAAGGATTGAAAGGAGAGGGTGAAGTGTTTCCCTCTGCCCTGAGCCGGGTCCAGGTGGTGAATGAAATACTCGGCACCGAACTGCCGGAGGCCTCTCCCGGCAAAACATCATTTTCTCTTCGTCTTTCCCGGGCCTTGCGCCTCGCCCTGAGCGCGGTAATCCGGGCACCCTTCCCTCGAAGAAAATCGCTTTATGCCCTGCACGTCAACGCGGGTTTTGAATTCTCCGGAGGAAACCCGGAAGATGCACGGAACCTGTACCGGGACATTCTGGCCCTGGCGCCTGACGATATGGAAGCTGCTTTTAGCCTGGTGCTGGCTGATTTTCTGACCGGCGCGGATACCTCCGCACGTACCGGATTAAAAACCCCTCCCCTCTCCGGCAAGGCCGGAAAATGGCCTGTCCTGGCACAGACAGCGGCTGTCGTTGCATTTCACCTGGGTCATTTCGAGGAAGCGCTGGAATACCTGGAGCCCGGGAAAACCCGGGGAGACATGGATTATCTCTCAGACTATTACGCCGGCCTGTGCTATCTGAATCTAGGAGCAGAGAGACAACAGGTGCTCTCCCATTTCATCTCCGCCGTTCAAAAAAATGGGGAGATCGCCACGAGGGCATTTGCCTCCCTTTCAAAATTCCTTTCAGGCTAGCCCGCAAACAGAAGGGGCCGGTTGATTTCCTCCCGGCGGGGCGCCACCTTCTCTTTAAAGACCGCCATATATTCGTCCAGCGCAGGAATCCTTCCCAGCAGTGCGGTCAGGGCGGCCACATGAGAAGATCCCAGAAAAACCTGCGCCCCCAGGCCCATACGGTTGTCAAAGTTCCGGGTGCTGGTGGAAAAGACGGTCGCTCCCGTAGCCACCTGTGCCTGGTTTCCCATGCAGAGGGAACAGCCCGGCACATGCAGGTTGGCGCCCGCCGTGACAAGGTCGATCGTGATGCCTTCCTGTGCAAGCTGCACATTGCTCTCCCTGTCGGGCGGCACGACCCAGAGCTTCATGGTATGGGGGAGCTGCTCGCCTTTGAGAATGGCTGCAGCGGCCCGGAAATCGGTGATATCCGTCATGCAGCTTCCGATGAACACTTCATCGATGCGCGTGCCGGCGGCCTCGGAAAGGGTCACGATTTTATCCGGATCATTGGGCGCTGCAAGGAGCGGCTCCTTGACGGCGGCAAGGTCAATCCTAACGATATCGGCATACTTTGCTCCTGCATCCGCTTTAAAAATAACCGGATTTTTCAGCCATTCCTCAAAAACAGAAATGACCTCTTTCACCTTCGGCGACGGATGGCGCTTCGCAAAGTTGTTCTTCAAAAACCGGAGATTGTTTTCAACGTAAGCGATCATGTTTTCCGGCTTGACCGCAATGGTCGAAGCCGCTGCCGACCGCTCGGCCGAGGCGTCGGTCAGTTTGTAGGCTTCCTCCACGGTCAGATCTTCCAGCCCTTCGATCTCGAGGACGCGGTCTGCAAACACGTTGGCCTTTTTATCCCCTTTCTCCAGGTTGACCTGCCCGGTTTGCAGCGCCGCGTAGGGGATGGCGTTGACCAGGTCCCGCACGGTGATGCCGGGCTGCATTTTTCCTTTAAACCGGGCAAGCGCTGATTCGGGCATGTCGAGGGGGAAATAACCCTGGCTCGCGGCAAAGGCCACGAGGTCCGAGCCGGCCGGAAAACTGAGGCCCACGGGAAACCGTGTGTGGCTGTCGCCGCCGGTCCCTACGAAGTAAGGCAGCACGAAGCGGTTGCCCATGGTGTGGATCACGCCGTCCCCGGGCCTGAGGTCGATGCCGCCGCATTCGGCCATGAACCGGCCCAGGCTGACCTGCATCATGGAATCCTTGCTCTTGGGTCCCGCTGCCGTGTGGCAGAAGGACTGGATCACAAAGGTGGAGAACCTGGAGCAGGCCAGCTCCTGAATTTCCTGCTGGGTCATCCTGCCCGTCGTGTCCTGGCTGAAAACCAGGTGGGCTTTCGGCTCCACGTAATCGCCGGGCAAAACGCCGGGATATCCCGCTGCGTTTCCCACCAGTTTCTGTCCCAGTGTATAGGGCGTGCTTTCATCCTGTTTCAGGGCGATGGATACATCGAGCGCCGGTGCGCCGTAGTCGATATTACGCTCTTTACAGCCCGCCTGGGCGTCCCGGGTCAGCTTTCTTCCGATGATCAGGTTGTTCCTGCCGCCGGCCCTGGCCTCATCCAGGATGGAGACCGGATCCACCGGCAGGTCGGCCAGGACTTCACCGGCTGCAGAAAAAACTTTTCCTTCTTTGAGATCAATGACGATCTCGTCCCCTTCGTTGATCTTTCCGGTGGAGCACCGCACCGGGACCGCACCGCATCCCCGCAGCGTATTGAAGAAGATGGGCGCGATCTTGGATGCCAGGACAAATCCGCCGCGCCGCTTGTTCGGAACGTGGGGGATATCATTGCCGATCCACCAGACCAGGGAATTGGAAGCTGATTTCCGGCTGCTGCCGGTGCCGACCACGTCTCCCACAAAAGCGACGGGCTTGTTCTTCTGCTTCAGGCCGGCCATCCTCGGGATGAAATCTTTGTCGTCCGGACTGGTGGAGAGAATCTTCCTTGCATGGAGGGGGATATCATCCCGGGTCGAGGCCTCCTGGGCAGGCGAGAAAAAGTCCGTGTTGATCTCTCCGGTGGTCCGCACCACGACGGCTTCGATTCTGTCCGGCAGGGGCGGCAGGCTTTTGAACCAGAGAGCGGATGCCCAGCTCCTGAGAACACTCACGGCATGGGGATTTCCCTCCCCTGCGAGTGTTTCCATGCGTTTGTACTCGTCCCGGCTGATAAGAATGGTCAGGGACAGAATGGATGCTGCATCGGCTGCCAGATCTTCCTGGTTTTCAAGCGCATCGATCAGGTAAGAGATGCAGTAGCCGCCGATCATCTCTCCCAGCATGTCCAGCGCTCTTTTCCGGTCGATGAAAGGAGACGTCTTCTCCCCCTTTACAATCGCTCCGAGAAAATCCGCCTTGACCTTTGACGCCGGATACACACCCGGAGGCACGCGATAATCCAGGAGCTCCAGGAGAAAATCCGCATGTCCCGTATTATTCTCATCTTCCAGCGCCCCGGCGACGACGGCGGTCTGCTCTTCGTCCAGCGGCAGGGGCGGAATATCCTCCTGGAGACGCTCTTCCCGATGTTTATTATAGGATTCCAAAAATTGAGCCAACCCGTTTGCGGCCATAAGCCCTGTCTCCTTCCTTTAAAATATTAAAAAATGTCTTTTCATATTACGGATGATATCCAATCAAATACGGATTACATGATCCGGATTCCCTGTGAAAGCAACATCCCAAAATAAAATAGACTCCCGGCACCGGCATCCGGTTATCCGCCGGGCTGACCATTATACGCCAATTGAAAAAACCCTTGCAACCCACCTAATTCCATAATGATAATTGTAGTGCATTTTAAGCCATGGAATTAGGTCCACCTAATTCCATAATGATAATTGTAGTGCATTTTAAGCCATGGAATTAGGTCCTTCGCACCTACAGCAGGACCGAAAATCTGATAGCCGCCACTTTTTTCTTAACAAAATGCCCTTCCCGGGCTATGATGAGAGGACTTTTTTAAATCCCTGGAAGCGGCGATTTTCCCGGGAAAAAAGAATTTGCCCGATGACAGGACCATAGCATGAAAAAAGACATGGGATCGGTGCTGGTGACAGGTGCAGCCGGTTTTGTAGGTGGGAATCTTGCGCTTCATCTCCATAAAAAAGGAATTCCCACACGGGCCATGCTCCTGCCGCAGGAAGATGACACACCGCTGCGGGATGCAAAGATCGAGGTGATTCGGGCCGATGTCTGCGATCCTGCTTCACTGGCAAAATCGGTTGAAGACATCAGGACGGTCTTTCACTGCGCCTCCCTCGCGGTTTCGACCAGCCGCGAGGCCTACTTTGCCGTGAATGTGAAGGGTACGGAGAATCTGCTGGAGGCCTGCGGCAAGGCGGGTGTTAAAAAATTTATCTTCCTCAGCTCCACCGGGGTGTATGGCCACGGAAGGCATGTGAATGCGAAGGAAATCCAGCCCTATGCACCGGATACGGGATACTCCGCATCCAATGTGGAAGCGGAAAAGCTAGTCTTCTCATACCATAAAAAAGGCATTTTCAGCGGTACGGTCATGCGGCCCCGCCTTGTTTACGGGCCTGGAGACCAGTTTGTAGTCCCGTCGATCGTCAGGGCCATTCAAAAATTTCCATTCCTGATCAGCGGAGGACAGGCGGTCAACGACCTGGTCCATATGGACGATCTTATGGAAGCGATGGTGCTGGCTGCTGAAAATCCTGCTTCCGGCGGAAAAGCATACCATGTCACGGACGGGACAACCACCACCACGGCCGAGCAATTTTTCACCATTGCCCGCCACTTCGGCTTCAAGCCCCCTTCAAAGAGCCTTCCATACTGGCTGCTTTACCTGATCGCCACAGGAAGTGAGCTGCTCGCCCGTCTGAAAGGGAAATCCCCATTGATCACGAAGATCCGGGTGAAAATGCTCGGCAGGCACCATCATTATTCCATCGAGCGCGCCCGCCATGATCTGGGCTTCGAACCCAGGGTGAATCTGGAGGAGGGGTTAAGAAGGACATGGCCTAACAGGCAATTAAATCAGTAAATTATAAGGTAGTGAGATGTTTCCGATATTACTGAAATTTGCAAAGGTGTACGCATAGTGTACGGATTGTTACCTCTTTCCCCTGTCTGTATATTCCTGATCATCTTTTCAACTCTCATTTGCTGGCAGACACAAATGTAACACTCAAACTTATTTGGAATTCAGTCGTCATTCTGGTCTATGGGCCTCCGGAGGCATTCTATGGTTTCCTCCTATTGCAATAATGCTCTCTGCTAGCTCTGAGATCCAGGTTTATCATTAATAATAACTTACTGCAGTGATCCAACACCAAATCCCTAATAGAATGTAGTAGACCATGGAAGGGGATACTCCCCCAGCTTTTTCTGAGGCCCCCCCCCCTGCCATCCCATTATCGGTCGCACAATTTTTTTGGTTTGCCATAATTCAAAACTTATCTCCGGAAAAAATTGACAGCTACCGGAATCAGGGAGTATAATTTCTTCAGT
>Ga0209013_10006234_pt1 | contig 10148 bp, 13 predicted proteins | sample Cruoilmetagenom2_FD_187291 | JGI IMG/M metagenome (GOLD analysis project Ga0209013, IMG submission 187291) | Oil polluted marine microbial communities from Coal Oil Point, Santa Barbara, California, USA - Sample 2 (SPAdes) (version 2) | ecosystem: Environmental > Aquatic > Marine > Oil seeps ...
CACTTTACACTTTTCAGTTTTTACGTGCCTAACGTAAGACTAAAAGTCTAATAAGTAAGATCAAGGGTGTGGGGTAGACAACTGAGCGGGAATTGCTGGTAAAATGGCAGAATTATTGACAGTTCAGGATGTGGAAGAGATCCTTCTGGGTAATGCTGCCAAAAAAGGTGATTACGGAAAGGGAAATCCTGAAAATCATCGAAGAAAAGAATAGGGCGCGATATTCCGCAAGAATGTCGCACCATCGTAAAAATGGTTAACCGGGCAATGCCTGCGGGCAATGCAAAGCGAAAGTGTAATTTCAGAAGCGTCGGAAGCGTCTGTTTCAGCGGTAGCTTTCTGTGTAAGTTTCGGTGAATGGGGGATTGCAGTGTTCGGATATGTAGATTCTTCCATGAACGGTTGGTTATGGGGTGTGATATACACTCAAAAGAGTGTAGTGTTGGGGATGAAATTGGGTTGAGGCGAGGGGAATGTTTGTAATGTGACAAAGTCAAGCTAAACACATACGTTTTATGTATTATTAAATCTCATTAAAAGAGCGATGGCACAATCATTTGACCTATTCGGAATTAAAAAACAAAAAACTCAAATCAAAGAACTGCAACAGCAGATTAGGGAACTGCGTGCAGAGAATCAGAAATTGGGGACGAAACTGGACAGAAGAGCCGAAAAGACAAAAATGGCAATCGCAAGGAAACAGGACGTCGAAGAGAGACTGAATCGTGACCAGCAGAAGATAACGACACTTGAAAACGAACTTGCGACATTGAAAGAAGAAGCATCAAAAAACATCGCATTCAGCGGAACATATTTGCTGAATAAGAAGAGTTTTGAGAATATCGTGGTCGAATTGGGTTCAATACGCTCGGAATCCAAAACCTTCCACTCTGTTTACCTCAATGCGAATGCAGACGTGTCTGATTTCGAGTTTGGGGATTACATCGATGAGACCTGCGTGTATCTGTTTGATCAGATCAAATCGCACAACGGAAAAGCGTTGTTTTATGACGAGAACCACGTAATCGCTCTTGTGATCGTGCCCCCTTTTCAAATCAAGCGATCGGAGTGGACGACAGATGATGCGCTGAATCTTGCCCCCTTAAATGAGATGCTTTCGTGTGAATCCGTAATCTGCGCCGTGCAGGCGCATGCGGGACACACCACAATTGGGATCGTAGAGGGGCGGGAGGTCGCCCATGCCGAGATCGTGCGCACCGGTGTTCAGGCGAAGCATACCAAGGGTGGATGGAGCCAGCGGAGGTTCGAGCGCGGTCGTGATGAGGATATCGAACACCATGTGAAGAAAGTGCAGGAGAAACTCCGGTCGATCATTGATGACCGAATCGAGATTGCTATCGCAGGCGGTGATCTCAACCTTGCAAAAAAGATGCTCGCAGATGTTACGGTGCAATTGATTGAGAAAAGGGTCGATGTTAATGGAAATGCGGAAGACATCGCTTTCAAGCTGGTGTGGGCTGGCAGATTGTACCGGCTGTGACTGCTGCTTCCGGACACTGTCGATTTTTCCAGTGGTACGTGTTTAGTAACCACAAGATTGCACAGTCTGCTAAGCCATCTCCACAAGATTTCCGTGTTAATCTCGTGAAATCTCGTGGTTTTTTCGACTCGCTAAACACATGCTTCCAGTGGAATCGCCATGCCAGTAAATTCTACCGCGGAGTGCGCAGAGGGTTGAAAACGGTCTCAAAACCCTTGCGTCCCTCTGCGGTGGCAACTCACCTGATTTTCAGACGGTGCCTGCGGATCACAATCGAAAGAAACTATTGCAAAGACTGCGATCTATCTATATCTACCATCCACGCGTCTGCAAAGTCTCGCCTTCGGAGAGCGTCCCGATATCGATCCCCTTCATCTGGGCTCCGAGACCTTTCGATATCTCGGCGAGCTCAGCAGGATTTTCGTAGTTGTTGACCGCCTCAACGATTGCAACTGCCATCTTTTCCGGGTTCTCTGCTGTGAATATCCCTGAACCAACGAAGACGCCGTCAGAACCAAGATGCATCATCAGTGCAGCATCGGCAGGGGTCGCAACACCGCCTGCTGCGAAGTTTACGACAGGAAGTCGCTGGAGCTCTGCGGTCTCTTTAACCAGTTCGACGGGCGCTTCGATCTCCCGCGCCACTCGTGCCAGTTCCTCGCTGTTCTTGCCTTTCAGCGACCGGATGCTTCCCAGGATCAGTTTTGTATGTCTAACCGCTTCTCTCACATCGCCGGTGCCTGCTTCGCCCTTTGTCCTGATCATCGCCGCACCCTCGGAGATGCGCCGCAGCGCCTCGCCCAGATTTCGTGCGCCGCAGACAAACGGCACCGTGAACAGGCTTTTATCAATGTGAAACTCATCGGCGGGCGTCAGCACCTCTGACTCATCGATCATGTCCGCGCCGATCGACTCGAGGATCTTTGCTTCTATCACGTGCCCGATTCTGGCTTTTGCCATGACCGGTATACTCACCGAATCGATGATCTCGCAGACGATCTGCGGGTCCGCCATCCTTGCAACACCGCCCACCCGTCTGATCTCGGATGGAACCGCATGCAGCGCCATCACAGCAACCGCGCCAGCATCCTCGGCAATCGCTGCCTGCTCTGGTGTCGTCACGTCCATGATCACGCCGCCCTTCTGCATGGCAGCAAACCCCCGCTTCAGCAGTTCGGTACCGTGCCTGAGTTCATTCAAATTTAGATCCATGTATCCGCCTCAAGAAGTGTAATTCATATAATTTTTGTCGCTCCCTTTAAATCGTCGCTCGATCTTGTCGATTATGGAAAAGAGTCGTACTTCGAGTTCGTCAAATGACAGTTCATTGCTGTGCACGCTGATCTCGATGTCACCGACTGTTATTGTGATTCCGTTGTCGAGTTGAATGTTGGACGCCAATTCGTCCAGCAACTGCACCTGCTCTTCTTTGTCACACAAATTGATCACCGTTCTGATAACTCTGCATCGATCGATTTATGGAACCCGGACACATTAAGCTTTCTGACAATTGCAAGGGTCAACAGCAATCCCGTTACGAAAAGGTTATATGTCAGGACTACTATTAACTAATTGATCAATAGCTTATCGGCGCTGTCTGTTGGATCTGTGTATTTCAGTTCTATGTGCGTTTTTTAAGTTGGTTGAATCAAAATAGGAAGGAGAGATAGATTTGTTTGAACGAAACTCGTACGACGCACCTGTTTCTGCAGATGCAGAATATGACGTAACCATCGAAGACATCGCCAGAGAAGGCGATGGTATAGCCCGCATACAGGGCTTTGTGATCTTTGTTCCAGGCACTAAAGTCGGAGACAATGTTAAAATCAGAGTCGAGAAGGTCATGAGACGGTTCGCAATAGCATCTGTTGCAGAGTGAACCTAGAAATACTATAGAACTTACTATAGTGACAGTTTGTTTGGGGTGTGCGCTTGCGCACATCCAAAGCTTTTTTAGAACCTTTTTTAAGAATTGGGGTGGCGTCTTGCAGTGCCATTCACGAAATTTCATATATCTTGAGCGTGGAGTAGTACCATTGAGAGACATAACCGAGGAGATTGCATGGAATTATCTGATGTACGAGGTAAAATTGAGACGATCGATGAAGAGATATTACACTTGATTGCCGAGCGCACCGATCTCGCAAGCTCAGTTCTGAAGCTGAAGAAGGGAGATGGAAAAAGTATCAAGGACGTTATGCAGGAGCAGTTTGTCCTGAATCGAGCCATCGATCGCGCAACCGAACTGAATCTTGATACCGGTTCAATCAAGCAGATCTTTGAGATCCTGATCCGGATGAATATTGAACGACAACACGAACTGAGCGGCGAGGGGAATTTGCCATAATGCCAAGAATTGCGATAATTCTGGGATCCGGGTCCGATATGGAGATCGCTGATCAGATAATCAAGGCTCTCGACAAATTTGATGAGGCGCACGATCTCCAAATGATCTCTGCACATCGCAATCCCGAAGAACTGGACCGGTATATGAGAGAGAGCGACGCGCTGGTCTTCATTGCGGTTGCCGGCTTATCTGCTGCGCTTCCCGGCGCAATCGCTGCAAGGACGGACCGACCGGTGATCGGGGTTCCGGTGGCAAAGAAACTCGGAGGGCTTGACGCGCTGCTCTCGATTGTGCAGATGCCACCTGGCGTGCCTGTGGCATGTGTCGGAATAGACAACGGGACTAATGCCGCGCATCTTGCAATGCGGATGCTGCGGATGCATGACAACACTTAATACCACAGGAATCTTTATGTGTTTGCGATCTAATATTTTTAATTAGAGGTACGATATATGGGCGTAAAGAAAAAAATGGTTGAACGTGTTCGGGACCTGATGGACCAGCCCGAGCAGATCAGAAACATAGGTATAGTTGCACATATTGATCACGGCAAGACAACGCTCACAGACAATCTGCTTGCGGGCGCTGGCATGATCTCAAAGGAACTTGCAGGTACGCAACTCTTCATGGATTCCGACGAGGAGGAGCAGGAGCGAGGCATCACAATCGATGCTGCAAACGTATCGATGGTGCACGAGTTCGAGGGCGAGCCCTACTTAATCAATCTAATAGACACTCCCGGACATGTGGACTTCGGAGGCGATGTCACACGAGCGATGCGCGCCGTTGATGGCGCGGTCGTCGTGGTTGATGCGGTCGAGGGCGCGATGCCACAGACCGAGACTGTGCTCAGGCAGGCATTAAAGGAGAACGTGACACCTGTACTCTTTGTCAACAAGGTCGATCGACTGATCAATGAGCTGCAGGTCGATTCCGAGACGATGCAGATCAAGCTTGGGAAGGTGATCGACAATGTGAACAAGTTGATCAAAGGGATGAGCGAGGAGAAATACAAAGAGTGGCGTCTCGATGCGGCGAACGGAACCGTAGCATTTGGATCAGCATTGTATAACTGGGCGATAAGCGTTACTTACATGAAAAAGAGCGGGGTAGGTTTCAATGAGGTATTCCAATATTGCAAGGATGGCAATATGAAGGCGCTTGCAGAAAAATGCCCGCTCCACGAAGTTTTAAACGATATGATTATCAAGCATCTGCCAAACCCACTCGTATCTCAGAAGCGACGGGTTCCCGTGATCTGGCACGGCGACGCGGATTCCGAGATCGGGGCGCAGATGGCTGCATGCGATCCCAACGGCGATGTTGCGCTCATGGTAACAAAGATCACACGAGATCCACACGCAGGCGAGATTGCAACAGGCAGGCTCTTCAGCGGAACGCTTCAGCGCGGCCAGGAACTGTACGTATCAGGTTCGGCAAAAACGGATCGGATTCAACAGGTCGGAGTCTTTATGGGACCGGAGCGGGTCGATGTCGAGAAGATTCCGGCAGGAAACATAGCAGCAGTAACAGGTCTCAAGAGTGCGATTGTGGGCAGCACTGCAACATCACTCAGGGAGATGTATCCATTTGAGACGATCACGCATGCGAGCGAGCCTGTTGTCACGGTCGCAGTCGAAGCAAAGCACATGCGAGACCTCCCGAAGCTAATTGAGGTCTTGAGGCAGGTCTCAAAGGAGGATCCGACGCTGCAGGTCAAAATTGACGAGGAGACCGGCGAGCACCTGCTCGCGGGAATGGGCGAACTGCATCTCGAGGTCATCGGTCACAGAATCGAGAGAGACAAGGGTGTCGAGATCACGGCGTCCGAGCCGATTGTTGTCTACCGTGAGACTGTGACTGGCAGAGCCGGACCGGTCGAGGGTAAATCACCGAACCGGCACAACCGGTTCTATATCGAGGTTTCGCCGCTGGAACAGAGTGTCGTCGACCTGATCAAATCAGGCGAGGTCACCATGCGCATGGACAAGATCGAGAGGCGCGACAAACTGATTGAGGCAGGACTGGACAAGGACGAGGCAAAAGGCATCACCGCAATCTCGGAGTCGAACATACTGATCGATGTGACCAAAGGTGTTCAGTACCTGCGTGAGACAATGGAACTGATAATTGAGGGATTCGTTGAGGCAACGACTGCAGGTCCGATGTCAAGAGAGCCTTGCCAGGGTGTCAAACTGAGACTGGTCGATGTCAAGCTCCACGAGGATGCCGTGCACCGCGGTCCTGCGCAGGTGATCCCGGCAGTGCGGCAGGCGATCCAGGCAGCGATTTTGATGGCAGATGTGACACTGCTCGAGCCATTCCAGAAGGTCTTCATCCAGGTACCGCAGGATTACATGGGTGGAGCAATATCAGAGATTCAGGGGCGGAGAGGCGCGATTCTGAACATGACGCAGGAAGGCGACGTCACAGACCTTGAGTCCAAGGCACCGGTTTCCGGACTGTTCGGATTCGCGGGCGATATCAGATCCGCGACCGAAGGTAGAGCGCTCTGGAGTACAGAGTTCGCAGGGTTTGAGCCACTCCCGAAGAACCTGTTGCCTGATATCGTGAAACAGATCCGAACAAGAAAGGGCTTGAAGCCAGGAATACCGAAGTCGAGTGACTTTGTCAGTCAGTAAATGACTGTGTGAATAGCCCCATATAAAACCGCGAGATTACACAAGATTAACACGGAAATCTTGTGAAGATGGCTGCGCCGCTGCTTCGCAGACTGTGTAATCTCGTGGTTCTTACCACAAGTTATTGAGCGTGTACCCTGTGTCTGTGGATGCGACCGAAGAACGGATCATAACAGCAGAGGACGTGTACGAACCGGCAGAGGACTCGTACCTCATGATCGATTCTGCGTTTGAGGCAATTGAGCAGCAGAATCGGATCGATCGAATCCTGCACATCCTTGAGATTGGTACCGGGTCCGGAATCGTATCCGGCGTTTTGATGCGCCGTGCGCCAGAGCACGAGTACATTGCAACCGATATCAGTCCACACGCCGTGGCATGCGCGAAGAGAAACGGCTTGCAGGTGATCAGAGCAGACCTCTTCGTAGGGCTTTCGGGACGATTCGACCTGATCGTCTTCAATTCGCCGTATCTTCCGACTGCGCCGGACGAGCGTATCGATGGCTGGCTGGATTATGCATGGAACGGCGGAGCTGATGGGCGCGCAACGATCAACCGATTCATAGAGCAGGCACCAAATTTTCTCGCAGAGAGCGGGAGCGTTCTTCTGCTGGTCTCGTCACTAACCAACATCGAGAAGGTGTCTGAGCGCATGAGGTCGGTGGGATTTAATGTGCATGAAGCAGCGAGCATCAGGTGTCCGGGCGAGCGGCTTGTTGTGCTGCGTGGTTCGCTCCAGCCATAGCTCCAGCTCCCGCACCATCCCCGGCTCCGCCCCCGTCCCTGCTTTCACTTTCACCCCACTCATGCCAAACGGTTAATACTCCTTGAACTGGAATTTGACGTGATTACCATGAACGAAATATCCATAGAAGATCTCCCTGGAATCGGTCCTGCGACAGCCGAAAAACTGAAGGACGCCGGATTCAACTCGGTCGATGCGATCGCCGTCGCGTCACCATCCGAGCTTGCAGCGACCGCCGAGATCGGGGAGTCGACCGCAACCAAGATCATAGCAGCCGCACGGAGATGTGCCGATGTTGGTGGTTTCGAGACCGGAGACGCCATTCTCAGGCGCCGGGAGGAGATCGGTAGGCTTAAGTTGGGGTGTGACGAGGTCGACACGATGATGGGTGGGGGATTTGAGACGCAGGCGATTACGGAGGTGTATGGCGAGTTTGGGTCTGGAAAAACGCAGATAGCGCACCAGCTTGCAGTAAATGTGCAGTTACCGGTCGATATGGGGGGGTTGGACGGATCCGTAATCATCCTCGATACGGAGAACACTTTCCGTCCGGATCGGATTGCAGGTATGGTGGAGGGACTATCGAAGCGATATGATATGAATTACGATCCCGAGGACTTCCTGAAGAACATCCATGTTGCCCGTGCATACAACTCCAACCATCAGATCCTTCTGATGGACACAGCATCCGAACTCGCTGATTCGCTGAGAGATGCTGAGAAGCCTGTGCGCCTGCTCATCATTGACTCGCTCACAGCGCACTTTCGGGCGGAGTATGTTGGCAGAGGCACGCTCGCTGATCGGCAGCAGAAGCTGAACAAGCATCTGCACACAATCATGCGATTCGCTGATCTGAACAATGCGATGGTTTTTGTGACAAATCAGGTGATGTCCAAGCCCGATGCATTCTTTGGTGATCCGACAAAGCCGATCGGTGGACACATCCTCGGGCACACATCGACATTCAGAATATATCTGCGGAAGTCGAAGGGCGACAAGCGTGTTGCAAAACTGGTCGACTCCCCAAATCTGCCCGACGGTGAGGCACTCTTCACGGTGACGCCAGAGGGGCTCTTCGGAGACCAATGATTGAGGCAATCGCAATCGATATCGATGGCACGCTGACGCACAGGGATAGAAGCATCGACTGTCGCGCTGTTGCGTGCCTGCGAACCCTTAATATCCCGATCGTGCTCGCTACAGGGAACGTGCTCTGTTTTGCACGGGCGGCAGCAAAGCTGATCGGAACCGGTGGGCAGATCATCGCAGAGAATGGTGGCATAATCTCGCTTGAATACGATGGCAAGGAATACTACGACGGGGATATCGAAGCCTGCGAACGTGCATTCGATGCATTGAATACGCATTTTGACGTCCAGAAGATCGATCCCGGCTACCGGAAAACCGAGATTGCGCTTCGCAGGAACTTCGATTCCGCTGATGCGGAGCGTATCGTCGGTCATGAGATTGAGGTTGTGGATTCCGGGTACGCCATTCATCTGAAGAGTGGAAGCGTGAACAAGGGAACAGGTTTACGCAGGATGGCAAGTCTCATGGGACTTAACGCAGGAGACTTTGCAGCAATTGGCGACTCGAGAAACGATATCCAGATGTTTGCTGCGGCGGGATTTTCTATCGCCGTCGGAAATGCGCACCCATTGCTCATGGAAGTTTCTGATATCACGACATTTGGCGAGTATGGGGCAGGAGTCGTCGAGGCGATCGAATATCTTGTGCAGAATTCGATGATTGTGGATTAGCTCTTCACATCTTCTTCTGATAGACCCGTGCGACGATTCCGAGCATAGCAGCGAGTACTGCCGCTCCGAACGCCCATGTGAGTTTCATGCCTATCGGGATTGTGATTCGCGCACCCTCTGCAGAGGCACTGATCACATCACTCCCGATGAGATACGGGAGGTTAATCCGGAACGGGACGAGTCCTGAGGACTGATTCGCAAGAGTGATTGCAATCAACAGGGCAGCGACAAACATTATTATGAGATACATCAGTTTCGTGGATCCGAAGCGTATCAACTCATCTGCTATTGCTGTGTGGTCGTCAGATGCGATGAGTACCGAGCCTGCCAGAAGCACCACTCCGACATAGATCACTCCGAGTTTGAGCCCGAGGCAGAACCACCAGAAGAGCGGAGACGTCATCTTCTCTCCAAAGATGCTTGTTACGACCTCAAACGGCGCCGCAGAGACGACCAGTGCGTCTGTTCCCAGTGTGAGGTGCCACCACGCCCCGAGAAATGGCAGTGTGATTGTGAGCAATCCCGCAATTACACCGGGCACGTTCACCCGGGTCATGGTATTTCCGCCATTTCAATTATTATTCCTCCGATCTCCAGTTTTATGGTCAGGTTGGGGGGTAATTGTGTAGTACCCATCGTCGAAGGAGTCCCATTGAGCAGACCCGCAATCTCGAGGGTTGCGGACTTGTTAGGAAGGATCTTCACTTCGTCCTGTAGACTAAGCCTGCTGGAACCGCCATCGGCTGCGATATCCGCAGAAAGTTCCTTTACCGTCACAGGCACATTCAATGGCGAGCGAAACTCGACTTCAAGCGAAATCTTTCGTCCATCGTCGGAAATACTGATGTCTGATACCTTGAAAGAATCACCTCCAGCCATAACATCCGGAGCTATGAGATTTTCCATCTTCCTGGCAGGATCCTCTGCAAAAAGCGTCGCCTCCACATCCCAGCCGTGTGCTGCAAACGCTGCCGCAACCATTGCCACGAGCAAGATCATCGGTACCAGAGGAAGGATGATTCTCAGGGTTTTTACATTCATCAATTAAATATGAGGCACTATCTAAAAATATAGTGATAGTCAAACTTTCCATTTTATCGTCTAATGTTTTTAGTTCTGTTGCATCCAACCAAAAACCATGAAAATAACCAAT
>Ga0209013_10006235_pt1 | contig 10147 bp, 7 predicted proteins | sample Cruoilmetagenom2_FD_187291 | JGI IMG/M metagenome (GOLD analysis project Ga0209013, IMG submission 187291) | Oil polluted marine microbial communities from Coal Oil Point, Santa Barbara, California, USA - Sample 2 (SPAdes) (version 2) | ecosystem: Environmental > Aquatic > Marine > Oil seeps ...
ACATCACCGCCCGCTACAAGTACTCCGGATACGATGTCGTTGGCGCTGCCGTCCGGCGTAGACGTGTATAGCTCCGCAACATCGTTTTCATCCTGATCGGCAGTATACGCAACCCGTGAGCTATCAGGGGCCCATTCAAATCCAAGAACATCACCACCCGCCACAAGATTGCCGGAGATCTTGTGTACCAGAGGAGCGGCTGGACGTGTCGTAAATAGTTCTAATACATTAATGCTAAGTTCATCTGCAATATATGCAATCCTGGAACTGTCGGGCGCCCAGCCAAAGGAGATTACCTCACTGTCTAACAGCAAAATTGAAGAAACAAGGACATTGTTGCTGTCATTTGGTGAGGTTGTATATAATGCAAATCTTGAAACAAGTTTATTGGCAATAAAAGCTAGCCTGGAACTGTCGGGCGCCCATTCAAATCCGGTCACATTGCTGCCTGCCACTAAACCTGCCGAATTTTTCAAAAAGCTCCCGCTGACATTTGGCAAGGTTGTATATAGCTCGACGCCGGGGTCATTTATCTGATCGGCCAGGTATGCAATCTTGCTGTTGTCCGGTGCCCACACAAATTCGTCAACATCTCCGTCATTTCCCATCGGACCTGATAGCTTTAGATTGCCGGCGCCGTCAGGAGTTGACGTAAAGAGTTCGAATATATCCACTGTCTCCTGATCGGCAATATAGGCAAGACGGGAGCTATCTGGAGCCCAACCGAAAAGATATACTCCCGAGGGTACCGGAGGCGTCTCTCTCACACCTCTGCCGTCCACAGGAATCCCGGAAACCTTACGATTACCAATATTAGAATCCGAGGGAGAGGCATATAGCTCAAATTTATCGTCAGTATCCTGATCGGCTACATAAGCAATCAAGGTGCTATCAGGTTCCCATTCGAAATCTTTGACGTCACGGCCGGGATCGGTTAATGGATCAGGCAAATCCGAAACAAGGTCATTCGCTTTACCGTCAGGTGTGGAAGTGAAAAGCTCGAAAACATTGGCTGAATTCTGATTAGCAATATAGGCAACTCGGGAACTTTCCGGTGCCCACCCGAACCTATACTCTCCGGAAGGTAAACGTAATATACCGCTGCCCGCCATGGTGAGCCCTGAAACTTTCACAGCGGTATCACCAGTAGTTTTATCCACGAGAACCGCATAAAGTTCAAACACACCATCGGTATCCTGGTCAGCCACATAGGCTACGAAAAAACCATCGGGCGATACCAGAAAAGCAACCACATCACCTCCGACAACAAGCTTATTGGAAAGTTTGACTATATTGGTGCCATCGTCGAATGCGGCATACAGTTCGTCGATCCCGTCCAAATCCTTATCGGCTATAAACACTGCGGGTGGAAATATCGGTGGATCCTGATCCTTTTCATCATCATCACCGCTGCTACCACCACAGGATAGAACCAGCATAGACAGCAGCGCTGTCTCAACGACAAACAGGAGAATATTTTGGAGAGGCGTTGGTTTCATAGAAATTCCCTTTCACAATCAAGAATATGAAAATCAAGTAACTCTACTAGTTGGCGGGAAGTATTGTTTTCTGTACTTGTAGATGGCAAGTTCCTGGTAGATCCTTAGGGTGGTAGACGGGTTCTTCTAAGAAGATTTCATTAATTTATAGAACGCTTTCACTTCTGATATCAATAACGAACAGGCACTACCATCTTTTTGTCAGGCAATACGATTCAATAGTTCATATAGTTTGCCAAAAAACAAAAAATCACCCAAGTGTAGATTGAGAATAACACAAGGTGACGCAGATTACAAATATCCTAAATATCACAGCCTTTTAAGCTGGCAAGTTTTTTCCGATGTGGAGATGTCTTAATGAAAAAGCAGAGTCATTTCTGACCCTGCTTTTTCCAACCTTCAGTTCGTTTGAGCCGTCACTACCTTAGAGTGTGGAGTCTCACGAAACTGATTCTATTAAGGCGATGCACTAGCTACTTTTGTAGCACATGCCAGGGTTCAATTCATCTTCGTATGATCGATTCACCACAATTATCTCCTATGGTGATTAAGTGTCAACAGCTGATATACTCACTTTATAAATCGTCCTATCAACGGCAGATACAATCGATTATATGTTCTATAAATTTAAGCTACCTTGATGCTTTCCGACAAATACTATTTTATTTGATTGCTTCTTTAAAGCTCCAAAATTGTTTTGAAAAACATCCCTGCCAAAGGAATAGATATTATTTAAGTCTTCAGTGTGAATAAAAACTTGATTCGACTTGGGAGCGTGTTTTTGTATCGCCGTTATCAATTCATGAGCCGAAGTACCATCAAAGTCTCCACACATTTTCATGTGAATACTATCTCTGGTTTCGTGCAAAAAAAGTTTGAAGTTTGATGCCATTGATACCCCCCCTTTCTTTACATCATACCGGCCGCCACCGTTTAAAAATAGTTATGTAACAGTCAAACCAGGCATATAGTATAGAAGCCGACTTAACTTGAATGATTGTACAAAATCAGCTATTTAAAAAACCTGGCGATTTTTAAATCCCAGAGATAAACGCTGGACCACTTACTTACCCTTACCCAACCTTTTCGGTTTTCTGGTTGCGACCTTCTATTTTTCTTACCCCTTCTTTCTTTTCCGCTGTAATAAAGACAATGTAAATTAATAGCCTTCCGTCTATCTTTTATAGAACGCCTATCGCTGGATGAACGTTTTTCCATATGAAGACCCTAAAACTGTCCCACACTCAACTTAATTCGAATTTACGGCCTATACCGGCAGGAAGACGTACTTTGAAGGTCTGCGCATTAGTAAATGAATCTCAACGCGAACTGGGAAAATAGCTGAGTGCTCTAAATACAGTAACAGCAAAAATCATGCAAATTTAAACAGTGGCATCTGATTGGTGATTTTCCTTTAAAAATTAAGCAGATATGATAAAATCAAAAAATACATGATTTTAATTTTATGAAGTTAATTACCTAAAATTGAGAAAATTTTGTTATATTATGGCCTTAATGTCACAATGTCGTATAAAATGGATGGCGATTAACGAGGGCTGATTGTGCGGTTCAATTTTAAATTAACTTTGCTCCGTAACCGATCTGATAGGATGATCTCTGCAGGTCTCGGCACCACATGATTTTGACATTAAAATATTGATCGGTTTTCTCTAAAAATTGTGCCGGTGGTTCTTTTATCGAGATGGAAATTTCATCTCCTTGTAAAAGGTCTTCACTAGATTCGAAATACAATCCCCTCTCACTAAAGTTGTACATCGTACCACTATAAAAAAAATCAGGTGGGCTCGTATCATGCATAATAGCCGATTTATATTTTATCCGTTCACTATCTCGACGTTCAGTGTTTTTGTGCATTTTGTCTATCTCCCACTTGTATCTTAAAAATTATTTTTTTGCTTTTTATGGCAAAATCTTTTTGTGTAATAATCAAGTTACCCCAAGAAATGCCTAAAAACAGAATGCCTAAAATGCACTAAAATGCCTAAAATGCCTAAAATTATGGTGTCGCTTCGCTCCGTCTTTTGTATAAGTCGTTGACGCTGACCGTATGGGAGGCCAGAAATCAGAACAATGAAATGACAACTTAGTGTGAGTTTCTATTTTCATAAAATAGATAGAATACATTTACTTTAGGCATTTTAGGCACTTTAGGCATTTCCTTTTCTCAGGCACTTTAGGCATTTCTTTCCTCAGACATTTTAGGCATTCTCAGTTTTATCAGGGTTAAGTTAATCTCACACAGCAATGAATCGACGAAATTGAAAGAATAGCAAGCCTGATGCCTTAAGCCAGCAACATCTTTACCATCTCCGCAAACCCATACCCGCCCTCATTTTTAGTTACCCAGGCCGGATAGTGGTCCATTTTCCCCTCGAACTGGTTTACATTGGCAACCCCGACCGAGTTAGGGAAATAGGCGAACATGGGTACATCGTTGGGTGAATCACCGCTGAAAATGATCTGGTCCTTCACTTTTCCCAGGCGGTGGCCATAGACTTCTTCAAACATCATCGCTGTCATGGTGAGTTTATCGTAGTCACCAAACCAGCCGTTGACATGAATGGAGCTGACTTTGGCCTGAGCCCCGGCATTTTCAAATAAGCTTACAATCTTATCAATGTCATGGTCCGGAAGGCGCTCGATGTCTTCGCAGTAGTCAATGGCCAGATCGGCTTCACGATAAGCCTGATCAACCGATACCCGGCATCCGGGGATTTTCAGAAGAATTTCAGCCTTTAATTTTTCCAGTCGATGGCGGTCTGCAATTCGTTGTTCTTCAGACTTAAAATAGCGCCGCTGCATTTTTTTAAGGCTGTCATCGTAACGGAAGTAAAACGCGCCGTTTTCGCCAACCAGGCCGTCGACCGGCCACATGCGCGCAATATGATCACACCAGCCGGCCGGCCGGCCGGTGATGGGAATGACCTTAATACCCGCATTTTTCAGGCGCTCCATGGCAATAAAGGCCGGTGCCGGCAGGCGCCCATCAACGGTCAGGGTATCATCGATATCAGTCAGGACATATTTAATGTTTTTTTTAAGAAATGCCGGAAACTGATCGAATGGTTTCATATTTTCCAGGTTCAAAGGTTTAGGGTTCAGGGTTGTCTTGCTATAGCCTTTCACGGATTCAGTGTATGCCCGCCTTGAGGTAAACCTATGGCGGGTTTATCTTTCAGGGGTACGTTGTCTCAATATCCTCAAAACCTCCTATTCTCATGCGCCTTTAATCTCAGAGGTCACAAATCGAAGGTTTAAAATCGACATTAACCCAGAACCTTGAACCCCTGATCCCAAAACGAATCGTTTAGAAGACATCAACTCTTATTGCATAAAGACCAATAAGTATCAAGCGAATGTGAATTATATTGACTTTGGCTATTTCCTCCGTTAATGAGGGCAAATCAAAGGATTAACTTAACAGATTATGTATAATAAAGGAGTTCCCAAATTGCGCGATCAATTAATTAAAGCAATGGAAAACGCCATCAATGAAGTCAGGCAATGGCCCAAAAAAGAAGTTCAAATTTTTCACCACAACGATTCCGACGGGCTCAGCTCAGGAGCCATACTGACTCGGACGTTTGAAAGAGCCGGTTTTGGGGTGCGGCGCTTTTGCCTGGAAAAACCCTATCCGGCGTTGCTGCAAAAGGTCTATAAGCAGGAAGGCGGCATTATCGTCTTTGCCGATTTTGCCGGCCGGATCGCCCCGATCCTGTCCGACCTGAACCGGGGACGCAACCTGACATTGATCCTGGATCACCATGTGGCCGAAGCGTCTACCGATCCGAAAGTGCACAATCTGGATCCATGCCTCTATGGACTGAAAGGCGACCGCGACATATCGGGTTCAACCACCTGCTATCTGTTTGCAAACACTCTGGACCCGGCCAATAATGACCTGGCCTATATCGCTGCTATCGGAGCGGTGGGCGATGAATTTTTTGTGGACGGCTGCCTGGTGAGCGAAAACCTTGATGTTGCCCTGGAAGCCGTTAACCAGGGTAAAATGGAAATTAGAAAACAGGAAGTCGGCGAGCGCTACTACCTGAATATTTCCCAGGGTCAGGTGCCTTGTGATGAATTCGGCGCCTATCTGGATACCCTGGGCGCCGCCGGGTATTTTCAAAACGGACCCGACATGGGCGTCAGGGTCTGTCTCGAAGGAACTTCTAAAGTATCCGACCGGATGCTTGATGAGCTGAAATCCGTTCAAATCCGGGCCTTTGAGGAAGAAATGAAACGTATCCAGTCGGGTGACCTGATAAAAACGGATCACATCCAATGGTTTCACGTTGAAAACCGATTCAAACCCATGGGCGTAAAAATGATCGGCGTCTTCTGTGACGCCATAAAAAATACGGGACATGTGGATCCGAAAAAGTACGTCGCCGGTTTTCAAATTATTCCCGATGAAATTCCCGGTTTCGGCCTCATCGGCATGAAGGATGTGAAAATATCCATGCGCGTTTCGGCTCAGATGGAAAAAGAGATCAGAGCCGGGAAGTCAATGGGACTCGATGTTTTGTTACCCGAAGCCACGAACAAACTCGGCGGGTTCTCAGACGCCTGCCATACCCTGACAGCAGCCACCACCGTGGCTATAGGGAAGGAAGAACAACTAATAGAAGAAATGGAAAAGCTCTTGAGCGCATAAAAATTCGCTCAAGGAAGTCGGAATTCGGAAGGCGGAAGGCGGAAATAAAATAAGCTCACAGTTCATTGTTCGGAATCATATATGATTTTATCCGTTCAAGTAGTAGCTCTGAGCTTTTAATGCACTGGGACGCTTTATTTTGATACAAACTATTATCAAATCGAAAGGATAAAATCATGGGTACAGGAACCGCATTTGGAAAATCTATTTTAATCGGTGATCAATTTGTTTTGGCAGAAGTTCCCGCCATTGTTTCGTCGATCCCGTTTGAAACTTTGTGCGAAGTCGAAAGATTAAAAGAAGGAGAGGGATGGATTTTAGAAGACAACCGCGCCGAGGTACCGGGATACAAAGAGAAGAAAAAACACCAGCAGGTTGACTCCATCAATCATGTACTGGAAGTGATGAAAATCGATGCCAAAAAGAACCCCATGAAAATTACCTATGCCGGATCATTGCTGGCCGGCAGCGGTGTGGGGGCCAGCGCCGCCAGTTGTGTATCCCTGGCCCGGGCGCTGAGTGATGAATTTAATCTCGGGCTTTCCATCGATGAAATCAACCATATCGGCTGGGAGGGTGAATTCGCCTACCATGGAACTCCCAGCGGGGTTGACAATACCGCCTCGACCTACGGAGGACTGATATTGTATCACATCAAAAATGGCGAAAAGACCTGGGAGCGAATCAATTTAAAAAAGCCCATCGAAGTTGTATTGGGAAACAGCGGCGTGACGGCCGACACCTCCAAATTGGACGCCCATGTCCAGGCCCAGCGGAAAAAAGATCCGGAGTTGTTCAAAAACCGACTCCAAAAAATTACGGACCAGGCCTTTGAAATGAAAAAAGCCCTTGAAGATTATGATCTCGCAACGGTAGGCCACCTGATGACGGAAAACCATAAAATTTTAATCGACATGGACCTTTCCCATGAAACCCTGATCTACCTGTGCAACAAGGCCCTCGAATTGGGCGCCCAGGGTGCCAAGGTCACCGGCGGCGGTCGCGGCGGCTACATGAATGCCCTGACCCCCGGAAAAGAACTGCAGGACAAAGTTGCCTCGGCAATGGAAAAGGAAGGCTATAAAGTCATTCGGACCACCGTCGGCGGGAGTTGATTAGATCATACCGGCAAGCATATTTGCGGCTCAGGCCTTCGACATATTCGGGGCGGCTTCAAGGGGAATGACGGTGATATCTGAAAGAATAAGTTCACTCGGCCTTACGGCTGAAATACAAATTGGCCACTGCAATTAACGAGGTGCCCACAATCAGTAAAAACGATATGGCGTTGATCACCGGGGTGCTGCCGTCTCTGACCTGGAGATATAAATTAACCGGCAGGGTTGCTTCGTGGCCCACCAGAAAAAGGGTGGTGTTAAAGTTTTCAAAGGACATTAAAAACGCCACTGCCGCGGCCCCGAAAATCGCCGGTCGCAAAAACTTCAAGGTAATATGCCAGATGGTCTCAAAGCGGCTGGCCCCCAGGTTCATGGCGGCTTCTTCCAGGGTGCGGTCAAATTTTTTCAAGCGCGCCGATACCACCAGGGTCACCAGGGTGGCGATAAAGGAAAATTGTCCCAGCACCACCAGCCAGAAACCGGGACGAAACAGTTCGATATCCAGATTCCAACTGGTCTCAAAATAGGTCCCCAGGGTGTTGCTGAGCAACAGAATGGAGATACCCAGAATCACCCCCGGAATCACCAGCGGAGCAAGCATCAAAAAATAAAGCAGCTGTTTGAAGCGGAAATCTTCCTGCTCAAACAAAAAAGCACCGCAGGTGCCGATGGCCGTCGACAGCAGGGTCACAAAAAAGGCCACCCGGAAACTGACCCAGATGCTGTCCAGGTTGATTCGATCGTGGAAAATTCCAACCCGCTGCTCTAAATTGGCCGTAAACCAGTCCAGGGTAAACCCTTTCCACGGCAACGACGGAAACTGGTAATCGTTAAACGCCAGAACACAGGTAACCAGCAGGGGCGCAAAAAGAAAAATGAAATACAAGATCACATAAAACTTGAACAACCGGTTATATGTTTTAGAAGTCGGCAGCGTCCGTATCATTGCACAACCTTTTTCAGGTTTTGGCGGGTCAATTTTAACCCCAGCCAGACAACCAGAGATGAAAGCACCAGTAACAAAAATCCAAAAGCCGATCCCTGGTTCCAGTTAAAGCTGGCAATGAACTGGTTGTAAATCTGCTCCGTGAACCACAACGAGTTTTTGCCTCCCATTAAATTGGGAGTCAGGTAATTGCCCAGGGTCAGCATAAAAACCACAATCGATCCGGACACAATGCCGGGAGTTGCGTGTGGGATGATTATTTTAAACAGGATGCTCCACATATTGGCCCCCAGGTCATAGGCTGCTTCGATCAGGGTGTTGTCGAGACTTTCCAGCACCGAAACAATGGGAACCACCATAAAAAGCATGGAGGTGTACACCAGCCCTAAAATCATGGTGGAATCTCTGTAAAGCATTTCAACGGGCTGATGTAAGACTCCCAGTTTGATTAGAAAATGATTAATTACCCCGCTTTCTCTCAGCAGGATCATCCAGCCGTACACCCGGACCAGTTCACTGACCCAGAACGGGAGCAGAAGTAAAACCAGCAGAAAGCCCTGGAGTTTGGGGGTCACGACTTTTGTGATATAAAAAGCAAGGGGCAGTGCGATGACAAAGGTCAGGAAGGTGACCAGGATAGAGTAGATCGCCGTTCGTACAAATGTCAGCCAGTAAATGGGCTCTTTAAAAAAAGTCAGGTAATTGTTCAGACCCCAAACAGCCTTGCCGTCAATAGTTTCGAAACGAAACGACATGATCAGCAAATCGATCTGCGGCAATACGATCATCAGTACCAGCCATAGCAGAACCGGCGATAAAAAAAATAGCAGCGCCCAGCGCTTTTGGTTTTTCATGATAAATAAAGGGTTCCGGGTATATATAGTTGATTAAGTTGATTAAGTTGACCGAGTTGAATAGTTTAAATAGATATCATCCTTTAACCTTAATCAACTATTTAACCAATCAACTTAATCAACCTGATTATCCTAGCTCAATTTTAGCTATGATCTCCCGCATAATTTCATCCGCGCCGCCGCCGATGGAAGCCAGCCGGGTGTCCCTGAACGCCCGGGAAACCCTGTTGTCCCACATGTAACCCATACCGCCCCAGTACTGCAGACAGGTATCGGTGACTTCACGGCCCAGCCTACCGGCTTTCAGTTTTGCCATGGAGGCTTTCATGGTGACGTCCTGCCCGCTTACATATTCTTCGACTGCCTGGTACACCAGGGCCCTCAGGCTTTCTATCTCGGTCTGCAATTCGGCCAGCCGGAAATGAACGACCTGGTTATCCAGGATGGGACGCTGGAACGCCTTGCGGGTCCGGGTGTAGTCAATGGTTTCCCGGATACATGATTCCAGGCCCTTCAAAATCGAAGCGGCGGCGTGCAGGCGTTCTTCCTGGAATTGCTGCATTTGATACACAAAACCCATGCCTTCTGCCCCCACCAGGTTGCTGCGTGGCACCCTCACTTTGTCCAGGAATATTTGTGCGGTATCCGAACAACGCATGCCCAGTTTGTCCAGGGGTTCGGACATTGAAATACCCGGCCGGTCCGTGGGAACGATGATCAGCGACTTGTTCCTGTGCGGGGCGCCCTCGCTAGTATTTGCCAAAAGGCACAGAAAATCTGCCTGGATGGCATTGGTGATCCACATTTTCGTGCCGCTGATCAGGTAATCGTCCCCGTCCCGGATGGCCGTCGTCTTGATCGACGCCACATCGGACCCCGCTCCGGGTTCACTAACCGCTATGGAAGATACCCACTCTCCGGAAATCGCGCGCGCCAGGTATTTTTCTCGCAAGGCGTCACTGCCATGAACGGCCAGTGCCGGCGTCGCCATATCGCTCTGGACACCGATGGCCATGGCTACTCCGCCGCAAGCTATTCGACCCAGTTCTTCG
>Ga0209013_10006236_pt1 | contig 10146 bp, 8 predicted proteins | sample Cruoilmetagenom2_FD_187291 | JGI IMG/M metagenome (GOLD analysis project Ga0209013, IMG submission 187291) | Oil polluted marine microbial communities from Coal Oil Point, Santa Barbara, California, USA - Sample 2 (SPAdes) (version 2) | ecosystem: Environmental > Aquatic > Marine > Oil seeps ...
CCGGCCTCTTCATTGTCGGTCGCATTGATGGAATTGACCGACCGGCACTTGCCCCAACTTTGCCGACGATTGACGGACAAGGCTTTGTCATGCTCGATTTAGGTGCAAATTCGGATGCAAAACCGGAACATTTGGTGCAGTTCGGAATCATGGGCAGCATATATGCAGCCAAAGTACGCGGAATTGTAAATCCACGAGTCGGCTTGTTGAATATCGGGACTGAAGAAATGAAAGGCAATGAATTAACCAAAGCTGCTTTCGGTCAGTTAAAAGAAGCACCGATCAACTTCATCGGAAATGTGGAATCAAGAGACTTGCTATTGAACGTTTCGGATGTGGTGGTAACCGATGGCTTTACTGGCAACATGGTCCTGAAGACAATTGAAGGAACGGCCGCTGGTTTCTTCGGCATGATGAAAGAAGTGTTTATGGCATCTGCAAAATCCAAACTATCCGCGTATCTCGTAAAAGATGGTTTACGCGGACTTAAAAATAAAATGGATTATACCGAGTATGGAGGTGCCGCATTATTCGGACTGAAAGCGCCTGTTATCAAGGCGCATGGATCGTCGAACGCCAATGCCGTTCTGAACGCCATCCGCCAGGCGCGGACGATGGTAGAATTTGATGTGTGCGGTACAATTCATGCAACAATCGCAGGAGGTAAGCCACAATGACCAAGATAGCATTTTTATTCCCGGGACAAGGATCCCAATCTGTCGGTATGGGAGCTGAGCTAATCCAAACCAATGAGGGAAATAAAATTTTTTATGATAAAGCGGATGAAAAACTAGGGTTCGCCCTGTCCAAGCTGATGCTGGAAGGTCCTGCTGAAGAATTGACCTTCACTTACAATGCACAGCCGGCTCTTTTGACAACGAGCACGATGGTTTCTGAAATCCTGCAAGCTGCAGGAGTGAAACCTGATTTTACGATCGGTCATAGTTTAGGAGAATATTCCGCACTCGTAGCTTCAGGTGTCATGTCTTTCGAGGACGGTGTACAAATTGTCCATGAGCGCGGTTTGTTCATGAATGAAGCGGTACCTGCGGGCCTTGGTGCAATGGCAGCAATATTGGGAATGGACGCTGAAGCTTTAAAAGCGGTTACCGATCAGGTGACAAATGAAGGTGAAGTCGTCCAATTGGCAAATTTGAACTGTCCAGGTCAAATCGTCATCTCCGGAACGAAACAAGGTGTGGAAAAAGCTTGTGAACAAGCAAAACTAGCTGGTGCAAAACGTGCCATCCCGCTTGTTGTAAGCGGTCCGTTCCATTCGGAATTAATGCGTCCTGCAGCATCTAAATTGGATGAAGCCCTGAACAAGCTCGATATGCACAATACCGATGTTCCAGTCATTTCGAATGTCACAGCTACTCCCGTAACGGAAGCAGGACAGATGAAGGATTTGCTGGTCCAACAACTCTATTCACCAGTGCGGTTTGAAGAATCAATCCGTACATTGCTGGATTTGGGTGTTGACACATTCATTGAATGCGGTCCGGGTAAAGTACTGACTGGCTTGGTGAAGAAAATTGAGCGTTCGGCAGTTATTTATTCTGCATATGATCAAGAGACAGTCGAAAAAGTGATTGAAGCATCAAAGGAGTGGGCGTAATGGGAAAACTTAACGGGAAAACGGCAATCGTCACTGGTGCTTCACGCGGAATCGGTGCGGAAATTGCGAAATACTTGGCAAAAGAAGGCGCACGCGTGGCAGTGAATTATAGTGGTAGCCAGGCAAAAGCCGAAGAAGTTGTAAAGGAAATCGAAAATTCCGGCGGAGAAGCATTCGCGATTCAAGCAAGTGTCAGTGATACAGATAGCGTAAATGCCATGATTTCTGCAACGATGGAACGTTTCGGGAGTATTGATATACTGGTAAACAATGCCGGGATCACCCGCGACAATTTAATCATGCGAATGAAAGAAAACGAATGGGATGATGTCATCAACACCAACCTGAAAGGTGTATTCCTGTGTACAAAAGCTGTCACTCGACAAATGATGAAACAACGTGCTGGCAGAATCGTCAATATAGCCTCGATCGTCGGGGTTTCGGGGAATGCAGGACAAGCCAATTATGTTGCGGCAAAAGCGGGTGTCATCGGATTGACGAAAACTACCGCAAAAGAATTGGCGAGCCGCAATATCAATGTCAACGCAATTGCACCTGGTTTTATCACAACAGAGATGACAGGCGAGCTGCCTGAAGAAATCAAATCTCAAATGCTGACCCAGATTCCATTGGCGAAACTCGGAAACCCTGAGGACGTAGCAAAAGCGGTAGTATTTTTGGCTTCGGATGATTCGAACTATATCACGGGGCAAACACTTCATGTAGATGGTGGCATGGTCATGTAATTCCCTCTATCAAGTAAGCGTAGTTTTTTGTATAATCATTGAGGGGAGGTGACTTTAGTGGCAACAGTAGTAGAGCGTGTAACAAAAGTAATCGTAGATCGTCTAGGTGTAGACGAGAGCGAAGTGAAAATGGAAGCTTCTTTCCGTGATGATTTAGGTGCTGACTCTCTAGATGTAGTTGAACTTGTAATGGAATTGGAAGATGAGTTCGATATGGAGATTTCAGATGAAGATGCTGAGCAAATCAGTACTGTAGGAAGTGCAGTTACTTATATTGAGAGCAAACAAGGATAAGCATTTATCCTGTGCGAGACGCGGTTGACATTCTTCTGGAATCGTCTGCCGCGTCTCTATTTCTTTTTGCACAAAAGGTGACAAACAGGTAAACTAAAGCGTAGAAACCAATGGAGGGTAGATTAAATAGATGACCGGTAAACGAAGAGGCACGCCTCAAAAAAATGGCACATTTTCAGAAACAGTTAAACAATCATTTATACTTTTACAGCAGGAATTGGGCGTTCAATTTGTGAACCATGAACTACTTTATCAAGCATTTACCCATTCATCTTATGTGAATGAGCATCGACGGAAATTTTACAAGGACAATGAGCGTCTGGAATTTTTAGGCGACGCCGTACTGGAACTCTCTGTATCCCAATACTTGTTCCAAAAGTTCACTTCAATGAGTGAAGGTGAATTGACGAAATTACGCGCAGCAATCGTGTGTGAACCGTCACTTGTACTATTTGCAAATGAATTGAATTTCGGGAAATATGTACTTTTGGGCAAGGGAGAAGAAGTGACAGGAGGACGGGAACGACCTGCACTGCTGGCTGATGTCTTTGAATCATTTATTGGCGCACTTTATCTGGATCAAGGTTTACAACCCGTTGTGACCTTCTTGGAACAAGTGGTCTTTCCTAAAATCGAAGTCGGTGCTTTTTCGCATGTGATGGATTACAAGAGTCAATTGCAGGAAATGGTCCAACAGATGAATAACGGATCATTGCATTATGAAATTATCGAAGAAAAAGGACCTGCCCATAACCGTACGTTTGTATCGAGTGTGCGTCTAGGAAATGACGAGCTTGGTGAAGGAAAAGGGAAGTCCAAAAAAGAAGCGGAACAAAAAGCGGCTCAGGTGGCCATCAACCGCCTACAAGAGCAAATGGGAAGCAGACAGGAGGGCTAATTGTGTTCCTGAAACGACTTGAAGTCATTGGGTTTAAATCGTTTGCGGATCGAGTTGGCATCGATTTTGTGCCTGGTGTTACAGCTGTGGTAGGTCCTAACGGTAGTGGGAAAAGCAATGTAACAGACGCCATACGGTGGGTTCTGGGGGAGCAATCCGCAAAATCATTGCGTGGAGCAAAAATGGAAGACGTGATCTTCGCAGGGAGTGAATCCAGGAAGCCCCTCAATTTTGCCGAAGTAACACTGATACTGGATAACGAGGACAAACGTGTGCCGCTGGATTACAACGAAGTCAGCGTGACAAGACGCGTGTTTCGGTCTGGCGACAGTGAATACTTGCTAAACAAACAGACATGTAGATTGAAAGATATAACTGATTTATTCATGGACTCCGGATTGGGGAAAGAAGCCTTTTCAATCATTTCCCAAGGACGTGTAGATGAGATTCTGAATAGCCGCCCGGAAGATCGTAGATCGATTTTCGAGGAAGCGGCCGGCGTACTTAAATACAAACTGCGTAAAAAGAAAGCCGAACATAAACTCTTCGAAACAGATGACAATTTACACCGTGTACTGGACATTCTCCATGAATTGGACGATCGTATGGAGCCACTGCAAATGCAAGCGTCCGCGGCAACCGATTATATTCGGATGTCCGAGGAATTAAAAGAAGTCGATTTAGGCTTGATTGCTTTTGATTTGCATCGAATCAATCATGATCTGCAAGATGTCAAAAAAGAAGTTGAAATATACGAGCACCAAGAACAGCAATTGGAATCCAACATCGAACAAATGGAAAGCCAGTTACAAATAGTAAAGGACCAATTGGCCGTACAGGACCGATTGGTCGATGACTCCCAGGAATCCTTGGTGGAAGCAAGTTCAGAACTTGAACGATGGGATGGCCGCAAGCAATTGATGGCTGAAAAACGCCAGAACAAGGATCAGCAAGTCGACAAGCTGAAACAGATAATCGTTGAGCTTGAGGAAGAAAAATCTGATTTAGCGAACCAGTTACAGCAAAAACAGGTGATCACGACACAAAACCGAGCTGAATTGCGACACGTTCAAAACGAAGCCAAACAATTGGATCATTTGCTGAAACAATCAAGTGCTGAAATCGAATTGGAAATAGAAGACCATAAATCAACGTATATTGAATTGCTGAATGAAGAGGCAACTGTCAAAAATGAGTTGAAACATTTGGATCAGCAACTGATTCAGCAACATGAGCGCAAAGATCAAATGAGCAATGAATACGAACAAATCACTTCTGAGTTAGGAGAAATCGAAGCCCAGAAGAAGCAAGTGGAAAAACAGCTTTACGCAGTACGAAATCACATGGAAGAAAAACTCGTACAGTTTAAAAACCTTCAAAAAGACTATGCCAAGGAAAAAGATGAACTGGAATCAAAACAGTCCATGTTGTATCAAGCCTACCAGCATCAGCAACAATTAAAAGCCAGAAAAGAATCTTTGGAAGCGCTAGAAGCGGACTTCTCCGGTTTCTTCCAAGGCGTCAAGGAAGTTTTGGTTGCCCGTGAAAATGGACAGCTTACAGGGATAACCGGTGCAGTTGCAGAGCTGATACAAGTAAAACCCGCGTATGCCAAAGCACTTGAGACGGCCCTTGGTGGAGCGATGCAGCATATTGTGACCGAATCCAATGAAGATGCAAGAAAAGCGATTGCTTATTTAAAAAATAAACGTTCCGGGAGAGCCACTTTTCTGCCAAAAACGGTAATGAAATCAAGGAAGATTCAATCGGATATATTACGTAACGTCATGAACCATCCTGCCTTTATCCAAACCGCGGATGAACTTGTTTCTTTTGATGGATCTGCAAAAACAATCGTCGAGAATTTACTCGGCAATGTAATTGTAGTAAAAGATTTACAAGGAGCTTCCCAGATTGCGAAGTCCATTCAATACCGCTACCGTGTAGTGACACTGGATGGCGATATCGTCAATGCCGGAGGTTCTTTGACAGGTGGATTCACGAAACAACAGTCATCTGTATTTTCGAGAAAAGCTGAGTTGGAAGACCTTGTCTCGAAATTGCAAGGGATGGATCGCTCGATTCAAACCGCTGAAAATCAAGTGGCTACTTTGAAAAACACGATAGATCGACAAAATGAACTGCTAGAAACCATGCGAACCGAAGGGGAAGGGAGCCGCACGCAAGAAATCGAATTGAGTGCGAACCTCCGTGAACTTGAAACCACATATAAACGTCTGAATGAGCGAGCGTTCATTTCTGATTCCGAAACAAAGGATGTCTCCAGCCGTCACGAACAAGCAAAAGAGAAGAAGAATTTGGCGGAGCTGAGATTACACGAACTGAAATCCGAATTGGAAAAAATCAATGAAACGATCATCCGTTTGACCAATCTTAAGTCGAAGAGTCTAAGTGAAAGAGATCAATTGACTGAAAAAATGGCACAACTGCGATCAAGACAAGCAGTATTGACGGAACAGTCGAAGGTTGCTGAGCAAACGGTAATCGAGTTACAAGAAAAGATGCAAAAAGTTACTCAAAAACTTGATCATTCAGCAAAAGAGATGCTTTGGTATGAATCCGGAGACAATCAATCAGGTCCGACTTCCGAAGAAATCGAGCTGCAAATGAAGGATTGGCTAGAAAAGAAACAAACATTGATTCAGGTTATTGCAACGGCTAAGGAAAGACGTTCGCAAATCCAGTTGCAGGTTCAGCAAGTTGAGCTGCAGTTGAAGAAAAACCAGCATTTGCATAAGCAGCAACTGGAAACACTTAAAGCAGCCGAAGTGAAAATGACCCGTCTTGACGTAGAACAGTCCGCCCTGCATGTCCAGCTGGAAGAGCATTATCATATTATCGCTCTGGAGCTGGAACTTCCGGATATGGAAACATTCGAGGAAGATTCAGCGCGCAAAAAAGTAAAATTGCTTAAACAATCAATCGAGGAGCTCGGACCGGTAAACGTTTCTTCAATCGAGGAATTTGAACGAGTCTCCGAAAGACATGCATTCTTGACTGAGCAACGACAAGATTTATTGGATGCGAAAGAAACATTGCATGAAGCCATTAAAGAAATGGATGAAGAAATGACAATTCGTTTCAGCGATACTTTTCATGCAATCCGTACCCAGTTCAGCAGGGTCTTCCGTGAATTATTCGGAGGTGGCCAAGCTGATTTAATCCTGACCAATCCAGAGGATATGTTGGAAACAGGAATCGAAATCATTGCACAGCCTCCTGGGAAGAAGCTGCAGAACTTGAGTTTGCTATCAGGTGGAGAACGTGCCTTAACGGCAATCGCTTTATTATTCGCAATTCTTAACATTCGTCCAGTACCATTTTGTATACTGGATGAAGTTGAAGCGGCGCTCGACGAATCAAATGTTGTACGCTACAGCCAATACTTGAAAAAATTCAGCCATGATACCCAATTTATTGTCATCACGCACCGTAAAGGAACAATGGAAGGTGCGGATGTACTCTATGGAATCACCATGCAGGAATCAGGTGTCTCAAAACTGGTATCTGTCAAATTGCAAGAAGAAGAGCAACCGATACTTGTCGCACAGGGGAGTGTAAATGCATGAGTTTCTTTAAAAAAATTAAAGAAAAGTTAACAGGGACGAGTGAATCTGTTTCTGTTTCGGAAAAATTCAAAGAGGGTTTATCTAAAACCCGGAACCAATTCACTTCAAAAGTGAATGACCTAGTCGCTAAATACCGTAAAGTCGATGAGGACTTCTTTGAGGAACTCGAAGATTTACTGCTTCAGGCTGATGTGGGATTTGAAACAGTTATGGAACTGATGGATAAATTGCGTTTTGAAGTGAAACGCAAAAACATCAAAGATACTGCTGGCATCCAGTCTGTCATTTCTGAGAAGCTCGTTGAAATTTATGAATCCGGTGAAGAGGACTCGAATGAGCTCCTGCTTCAATCGGAAGGATTGACAGTCATCCTGTTTGTCGGTGTTAATGGAGTCGGGAAGACAACGACGATCGGGAAACTGGCGCATCGATTGAAGGAGCAAGGAAAAACTGTCATGTTGGCTGCTGGGGATACATTCCGGGCCGGCGCGATCGAACAGCTTCAAGTATGGGGAGACCGTGTTGGAGTGGAAGTCATCAAGCAATCTGAAGGGTCCGATCCGGCTGCCGTGATGTATGATGCTGTACGTGCTGCGAAAAATCGTGGTGTCGATGTGCTGATTTGCGATACTGCGGGCCGTTTGCAGAACAAAGTGAACTTGATGAATGAATTGCAAAAAGTTCACCGCGTGATCGAGCGTGAGGTACCAGGTGCACCACATGAAGTTTTGCTTGCTCTGGATGCTACTACCGGCCAAAATGCATTGATACAGGCGCAATCATTTAAAGAGGCGACGAATGTCACTGGAATCGTATTGACGAAGCTGGATGGCACTGCAAAAGGTGGAATTGTACTGGCGATCCGCAACAAGCTGCACATCCCTGTCAAATTTGTTGGACTGGGTGAAAAAATGGATGATTTGCAGCCTTTCGATACTGAAAAATATGTTTATGGTTTATTTGCGGAAGGTCTCGAGCAAGAAGAAGAATCTGACGTATAAAGCTAGACAAGTAAAAATACTTGACGCATACTGAATTGCTAGATATGATTAAGTATAGAGCGGTAGGTGGGAGAGATCATGATGCAACTTGAAAAAACGACACGCATGAACTTTCTTTTTGATTTTTATCAGTCTTTACTGACAGAAAAACAACGCAGTTATATGCATCTTTATTATTTGGATGATCACTCACTCGGGGAAATTGCGGACGAGTATGAAATATCCAGGCAAGCCGTTTATGACAATATTAAACGGACGGATGCAATGTTGGAAGAATACGAAGATAAACTACGACTGTTTGAAAAATTTCAGCAGCGCCAAGTTGTATTGGAGAATTTGCAAATAGTAGTTCAGAGCGAGCCTGTCAACCGAGAACGAATTTTTGAGTTGGTTGAGCAGCTAAAAGAATCGGATTAGGAGGCTGCATGCATGGCATTTGAAGGATTAGCCGAGCGGCTGCAAGGAACGATCCAACGTATAAAGAGTAAAGGTAAAGTTTCCGAAGCAGACGTAAAAGAAATGATGAGAGAAGTTCGATTTGCTTTGATTGAAGCGGATGTCAACTTGAAAGTAGTCAAGGAATTCGTCAAAAAAGTAAGCGAACGTGCCGTTGGTGTAGATGTCATGAAGAGTTTGACACCGGGCCAGCAAGTAATCAAGATTGTTAAGGATGAGTTGACGGAATTGATGGGTGGGGAACAGAGCCCCATCCAATTTTCGAAAAAACCGCCTACTGTGATTATGATGGTTGGTTTGCAAGGTGCAGGTAAAACAACGACAACCGGTAAATTGGCCAATATATTGCGCAAGAAATACAATCGAAATCCACTCTTGGTTGCTGCAGATATTTATCGCCCTGCTGCGATCCAGCAACTTCAGACCATAGGAAAACAGTTATCATTGCCTGTATTCTCCTTGGGAACTGATGTATCACCAGTGGAAATTGTCCGTCAAGCTTTGGAAAAATCCAAAGAAGACCACAATGATGTCGTGATTATTGATACGGCAGGACGTTTGCATATCGATGAGGCGCTGATGCAAGAATTGAAAGACATTCGAGCCTTAAAAGAGCCGGATGAAGTATTCTTGGTTGTTGACGCAATGACAGGTCAGGATGCAGTCAATGTCTCTCAATGTTTCGACGAGACTGTGGGCATTACCGGCGTAGTTTTAACAAAACTTGACGGGGATACACGTGGTGGAGCGGCATTGTCCATCCGTTCAGTTGCCCAAAAACCGATTAAATTTGTCGGGATGGGTGAAAAAATGGATGCACTTGAAGCATTCCACCCAGAGCGTATGGCATCTCGTATTTTAGGGATGGGTGACATGATGTCACTCATTGAAAAAGCTCAGGCCAATGTGGATGAGGAAAAAGCAAAAGAGCTTGAAGAGAAATTCAGAACACAAAGTTTCACCTTTGATGATTTTGTCGAACAACTAAACCAAGTGAAAAAAATGGGGCCTCTTGAAGATATCCTCAAAATGTTGCCTGGTGCCGGGAAAATTAAAGGGTTGGAAAATGCAAAAGTGGATGAGAAACAAATGGGTCGGGTTGAGGCCATCATTTATGCTATGACTCCTCAAGAGAAAACGACGCCTGACATTATCAATTCGAGCCGCAAAAAACGGATTGCCAAAGGATCGGGTACCACCATCCAAGATGTAAACCGTTTGCTCAAGCAGTTTGAAGATATGAAGAAAATGATGAAACAAATGTCGAATATGCAGCAAAAAGGCAAGAAAAAGATGAAAATGCCGGGATTGGACTCGCTTTTTAAATAATAATCATGATTTTTCAAAGCAATTTATAAGGTGTTAAGAAAAAACACTTTACAAACAAATCAATCCTTGCTAATATATTATCTTGTGTGAAACTATTCGGAGGTGCAATTAAAAAATGGCAGTTAAAATTCGCTTAAAACGTATGGGAGCTAAAAAATCTCCTTTCTATCGTATCGTTGTTGCTGACGCTCGTGCTCCACGTGACGGCCGTCAA
>Ga0209013_10006238_pt1 | contig 10145 bp, 11 predicted proteins | sample Cruoilmetagenom2_FD_187291 | JGI IMG/M metagenome (GOLD analysis project Ga0209013, IMG submission 187291) | Oil polluted marine microbial communities from Coal Oil Point, Santa Barbara, California, USA - Sample 2 (SPAdes) (version 2) | ecosystem: Environmental > Aquatic > Marine > Oil seeps ...
CTAAAAGACCTTGAACTAACTTTTAGGTATTGGACTCTAAAAAAGGAATGAATCCCGAGTTAATCTTGGGATTTATTCCTTTTAGATGAATCTTGAAAGAGTAAGTTGCAATATCATAAATGTTTTTAAATTGAATTTCCCCGATTGGCGATTCGCCGAAATCAAAGTAATGTTAATAGCATCATCTAATCCCTCATATAATCCACTCCAAAAAAGGCGCCTGGCCCGTGTGAGAGTCTTGACGTTTTACTCATTGGTCCAATCAGTTCATATCAAGAAAGGAGAGAAAGCATATGATTAGCAGAAGTCTAACAATGCGTGTATCACTGATATGAATCCTATTTGCCATGCTATCAACTGGGTGCGGGGGTCGTTCTGGTGAGATTACGGGTCATGTTATAGGTGCCGAATCTGGAAAGCCTTTGGCAAACACTCAGATCATATTGTGTCAGGCATCACCAGAAATCTCAGGCTGCACATTGCAATCTGCCCCAACAACCCTCTCCGATGCGAGTGGTGCTTTCACTCTATCTGACGTATCACCTGGTAGCTACGTCCTATTTTATGGGATGCCTGATGAATTGGTGTCATCTCCCGCAGAGTGGGAAGGGGTTGTAGTGGGTGCCACAACAGTAGTGTTGGACGAAAACGGGAAATTCGTCCAGGAAGGTGAAGGCCGATTCTGGGAGGATGGCTGGGAAAGTGTGGGCGCGCAATTAACTGATGCAGCCGGTAAGACTATCTACACAGATGGTTATGCACGTTCCAACAGCATGGGCATTTCCATAATGGTTGTAAATCGAGAGAGAGAGCCTGTGGTAGTGGTTCAACCTAGAGAGACCACTGAGATTGAGTGGCAGGTCCTTGAACGATAACCAATTATTGGCACACTGCATGCCCAGCGAATAATCCCAAGACTATTTTCTGAACCGGGATACTATTCGCCTTGAAATCCCATAGATAAAACGGAAACGAGAAGCGCGCATCGAATAAAGATGGCGTGTATGTAAGCGCGCGGCGCGTATTTATAGAAGTTCTATTTAATTCGGAGCACATAACAAGACGGACATCACGCCAGCGGCTTGGTTTCAGCGACTTCTACCAACTTTATAAATCGTAAGTATTGAATTGCTGTAAACTGGAGAAATTGCACCTGAATGGTCAGCCGACAAGATAGATCCTGGTTGATGCTGGTTATTGACGAGTATCCAACGAATGTCTTGAGATTGAATAATATCGATGAATTGTCCTGGAGTAGTGGTTTCGGAAAACAATGTGTTTGCAATCGCGGCGTATTCTCTTTCCTGCTGAAAGAATAGCCAACGCATGTCAGAAACATAGAGGCATGGTCGTTCGGAGTATCCTTGGATCCACCAGCCAATCGAAAAAGGATCCCATTGTGATGCTGCAACGATATCTCCTGGTTGTGAATGATCGCGCAACCAGGTCAATCCATCATACGTGCCATTATCAACGACACGATAATATTCTGACGCTCGAATGAACCAGTTGCGGGAATTAGGCAGTATTGAGAGTAACATAACTGCTAAAAGGATTATTGTTGCCCCTCTCCATAGCAAGATTGAGAGACCAGATTTTGGAATATTCCATGTTATTTGATAGATTGAGATTAGACCATATCCAATTCCTACCAGTATTAGGGGTAAAAAACGCACCTCCCAAAATATTGTGACCATTATTAGGGGACCTAATATAAATGCGAATATTGTGCCTTGCATGGGATTCTTCGGGTTTGTAAAGGAGATAATTATTGCGCTGACTAACAATACCAGCCATAAACCTAAAGAATCCTGGAAAACATATTGGAACATAAGTAGCACAGAAGAAGGGCCAAATTGATTCGCATTTGTTGGGAACACTCCCAATAGTCTCCAGTATTCCCAATAGATAGGGATCGCTGGAATCGACAATATCCCCACGGCACATAAATAAATAAGTCCTTTCTTTAAGATCTCCTTTCTTTCAAACTTGTTGGTTGCGAATAAAATTTGCCAAATTCCTACAATTATGAGCAGAATAGGAATCATACTGGTCATTAAATGATGTGTGTAGATTACACCAATAGTGAAAAGTACCCCAACGAATCCCCATTTGAGATCACCAGTTTTAAGCCAACGGGCTGTAGCTGGAACAGCTATCAGAAGAAATGAGGTGCCTATCAATTGGGGGTATCCACCCCACGCAAATATCTCACCGTGATACCCGGCTAGTGAAAATAATAGACTTGTCCCAAGCAGGATGTATATAGGCAAATTTTTAAATGAAACTCGCAGGATGATGAAAAATGCACATCCCATGATTGACCAGGAGATCAAACCAAGCAATTTTAATGATGTCATGGGATTAAATAATTCTAGAAATCCGCGTAGAATTATTAGTAATAAAGGTGGATACGACCAATCCGCAAGCCCAATGGATTTACCTCCCAGTTCCCATGCAAACGTCAACCAATTCCCCGGATCAGCGCCTGGAGGGGCATTGTAAGCGTTGATCAATAGAAACCGATCGAGGAATATCGCCAGGCAGATAATCCCCACCCCTGCAGCGGTTGTCAACCACCATTTCCAGCCTGTTGAGTATGAGACGGAATTTTGCTCCACGAGAAATGAACTGGATGATACCGTGTTTGAGTTGTGAGTTAACTTTCTAAGAAATAGGTCTGCTTTTCGCCTTAGGCTCATTTCTCACCAATGATTTCAAGATATCTAAATACTCTTTGGCTGTAGATTGCCAGCCCCGATATTCTTTAATATAGTTTTCTCCTGATGTGGAAATGCTTTTACGTAATCCGGGATCGCCGAGAAAACTGCTTATTTGGGATTGTGACTGTTTTAAATTCAGGTCAGCTTCTAAAAATGCGCCATCCGGCATTTGCTGAGCACTGGCAAGCTCCTTTGTAATCATGACGGGCGTTCTGCATGACAGTGCTTCTTGGATTACTGCTGGGAACCCTTCACCGGTTGATGGTAGCACCAATAAATCTGTCGCGATATAAAAATCTCTTAATGAATCCTGCGGTTGGGGTGGGAAAGTTTTCAGATTAGGGAAAGACCACTGATTGGGATCCTGATCGCCTGGGCGTCCTACCAGGACCCAGAACCATGAGTCCTCAACTTCGATTAGTTGTTTGATCAGATGCATGCCCTTCTTATAAGTGAATCTGCCAATAAACAGCAGAATTGGTCCCTCAATAGGCAGCCCTAATCTTGACCTCGCTGATCTACGCTCGTGTGGTTGGGCGGGTGAAAAGATTTCATGGTCAACTGCGTTCGGTATAACTTGCGGTTGGCTATAGAACTGGACAAAACCGCTGAACCATTCTAATTGTGATTTGTTGATGAACACTACTTGTTCGGCATTTCCTAACAGTATTCTCCCGAACATGGAATAGCCGATCCGCTGCAGGATTACCTTGTACTTCTGGGGATAGGGAACGATATCGATGTGCTGGGTGATCAACACAGGCTTTTTAAATACCCTTGAAAATAGGAATATCAGGATATTGTGTGGATACAAGCAGTCGTGGATATGCACGACATCACTCCAGGCAACCTGGCGAAAAATCGTTTTAACCGAATTAATCGATGGGATCGGGAAAGGAAAACCCAGTTTTTTTTCTGTGAAATTGCAAACGTTGATTGATATGTCCCCTTCTTCGGGACAATGCCTGCTCTCTGGTACATCACCAGCGATCCAATGAACTTCGTGCCCGCGTTGGCGATATGAATTGACCAGATTGTACGAAACGAACTCGATACCTCCAATATGTTCGTGGAAATAATTAGAGCTGAGAAGTATTTTCATTTGCCCAACGAGGCGAATATTTCGTTTTGCATCCTGACAACCTCGATTCCATCACGGTCGCTTATACCGTGTGGTTTTTGGTTGGTATAAATAGCCTGGACAAATGAATTGTATACATGATCTGTTCCATAATACAGTTTTCCGCGCAGGATTCGAATTCCCGAGGTAAATGTTCCCAGTAAATGTGTGCCAATTGCCCATCCACTGGTCCTTAGAATTTCGTGTGCCCGGTGTGTGCCGTCGTTTGGAATAATGACCAACTCATCACGGAAAACATCCACAACGCAGGTCTTTTTTGAGCCGAAGACAGCCAGATGCCATTCGCTTAGCGCGGCTTCAAAATTTATGGTTATGCGGACGGGAATAATCCCAACTGAGTAATGAGCGGTTATCAGGGAGGGGGTGTTTCGCCCTGTGGATGAAGGACGCTCAACAGCGGACAATAGAGAAATCTGTCCGAGCTCCAAACAACGGATCAGGTAAAGCAAATGCGGCGACTCATCGAAGAAAAGCCCCAGCGGTAAATCTTCATACCACGTTGGCAGGCGCCTACGCGGGTTCGACCACTGCACCGCTTCAACTCCGATTATGTCCCCCAGTGATCCGTTATTGATCTTGTTTTTCAGTTTAATGACAGAATGGGAAAACTGAAAATTATGAACGACAGCACATACCCGCTTAGATCTGGAGGCGCATTCTGCCAGATCTTGTCCCTGCTCTACTGTAAGACAAAAGGGTTTCTCGACCAGAACATGCTTTCCGGATTCCAGAAATTGCTTTGCCAGTTTGTAATGAGATTTTGGATCGGTTGTTATGACGACTGCATCGACAACCGGATCCAACCAGTCCGCTTTTCCTTCTTCCGATACAGAGGAGTTTAATGGTTTAAACTTTTTTTCAATTTCCTCAACGCGATAGCGCTTGCGGTCGATAGCACCATAAAGTATGGTGTCTGGATTACGCAAGATGCATGGTATGTGTCTGTTCTCTGCTACCCACCCCAAACCAATAACAGCAAAATTTAACCGGTCGTCATTATCTCCCATGACGCCGATTGCTTGTCAATTCAGTCTCTTTGAGTGTATGGATGCCCTGGGTCAGCAAACTCATAAAAAAGCCATTCGTTAATATCTGGATTCCTAACATGATCCACATTAAACCATACATGCCAAGGCTAAATGAATGAAGTTCACCGAAAGTTGTAGAAATCCATCTCAACAGGATGTTGAACTCGATTAATCCGCCTAAAACCACAAAAACCACACCTGCAACGAATAGTTTTTCGGATGTAAACAGCCTGGTGACCCATGAATCTATTTTGGGGTGGACAGAAAGTCCTTTCTGATAGGAATATACATTTGTAAAGACGCCGAGCCAGAGCATCTGCATTCCCATAACCGCTGCCAGCGTAGCGGGGATTGTCCAGTGAGGACCGATGAAAAGATTATTAGGTAATCGTAAACCACCCTCACCAACATAAGCCAGGCCAGTGTTCAAGCTGATCGCGAATAATAGAAGAAATGAGCCTGGCCAGATGTAAACCCACATGGGGTTATAAAGCAGTAGAAAACGCAGATGCCTCCATCCATCTCTCCACGGGTTCAAGTGAGGTTGACGATCTCTTCCATCCGGGGAATAGGTTATAGGCACTTCGGTAAGGCGCATGCCTTGCAGTGAAGCTTTTACAATCATTTCACTGGCAAATTCCATGCCAGTACACTGCAGGTCCAAATGTTCGAAAATCTCCCTTCGAAATGCCCGTAATCCACAATGGGCGTCAGAAAGATTGGATTGGTAAAATAGATTTAAAATACCGGTCAGGACAGGATTCCCCAGATATCGATTCAACCAAGGCATTGCTCCTGGTTTAATTTTCCCCTTAAACCTTGTCCCAATGACGAGATCAAAACCCTGTCTTAGATGTTGGATCATCGGGATAGCCTGGCGAAAATCATATGATCCATCGGCATCACCAATGACGATGTAATTTCCTTTTGCAGCCCTGCACCCAAAAATTAGTGCGGCTCCATAGCCGCGTATGGGAGCATCAACGATACGCGCCCCCATGTTCCAGGCAATCTCTGGAGAAGCGTCGTTCGATCCATTATCAGCGACAATAATTTCCGCTGATGTATTTAATTGATCAATCGTATCGTGAACCTGTTCGATGCAATCCTTAATTGTGGCACTTTCGTTCAAACAGGGCAGCACAAAGGATGTTTCAGGTTGAAGAGCCGTACCAGCAAGAGAATCAGTGATGTCCAGGTCCTGAAGTTCGAGTGCTATCTCCATAAAGTTTTAAGGGGAGGATCAACCGCTTCTCCATGAACACATTAACAGACAAACAAAGCGGTGGCATGAATGTACAATCAATCGCCGGACATTTCAGTTCTGCGATTAAAATCCTTTTTGTGCTCTGAGCCTGTAAGGACCAACACTGTTTTAAATATCGGGTGATGGTGCCAATCTTTGATCAAGGAATTATTAATGGGGAATAATCTGGCCGCGATAAGCAGCTTGGATATGCCGGTCGCAACTATTGCCACTGCCAAAACAAGAGTGATCCAACCAATGTTCTCTAAATTGGAAAAGGAGAGTGGTCGAAATCGGTTTGGAGAAATATTGTCGTTATTAAAGTCATCCCAAACGAATGCACCACCATATACCGCCGGACGTTCTTCTCGTTTCGGAGATGGATCGTCGGAGGGTATAAAAGGTAGGGTTGGCGTTGGTGTTGGCGCATGGGTGCGAGTTGGCTGGATGGTTGCTGAAACTGTTTCGGACGGAACTGGTACTTGCTGGGAGAATCCGGATATCCCTATTGTCGTCCAGGCATCGTAATTGACCGGCACTGCTGCGACCAACTTGAAGTTATTAAAGCCTATGCTTTGGTCCGGCTTGATATCGCGTAACCCTTCAAAGGTCCGGATTACGCAGTTCATTTTTGGTCCGAAACAATCTACGTGGAACGAACCTGTATCGGGGTCATGGCGGACTCCAAATACAGCGCCATTGTTCCATCCAAGGAAACCCCCAGTTTTCGATCTTACTTCAACATCGCCTGATAATACCAGCACCTCACCACCATCTATAACGATTAAAGTGCTCTTTTCCGGGTTACCTGGATTGGCCAATTCATAAAGGTATACCGTTGTTGATGGTCCCAAAACCACCTCTGAGCCATCATCGAATGAAATTTGAGCCTTATCCGAAGTTGTCCGAAAAGCAATCTCGGGACCGGCTGGGATTTCATCACCCACAGAGGCAGCGGATGGTTCTGCCGCCCCTACCTGGTAGCTTATCCCTGTCTGGGCATATACAATCTTAGCCGTGCCAATGGGTATGATTTCTTTTACTACCGCGGTCGGACTGGCGATCACACTGGCGGGTGTGGGTTCTGTGGATGTCCTGAGCTGGGGTAAAAGGTAAAAATAGGCTGGTATGATGAGTAGGGCTAATCCAAATACCAATACGATAAGTATGGTACGAAGGATGCTGCGACCGCTCTTCATAAGAATCTCCTCGTGTTGTCGGGAGTGTTTTGTTTATCACGGTGTCTTATTATTTAGTCTAGCATAGTTATTCGATTCTCTCAAGTATAAAATATAATCCTGTACAATATATTATACACCCTTTGTTCATCATCCATCACAAGTTCGAGGTGATGGTCAGGTCTAAATGTGTGTAGCGGACCCATTAAGTAGGACCCTTTTTTTGTGCGCTTCTTAGGGGGATTTTAACAACCTTTTTCTTTGGCTTTGTCAATCAACTGAAGGCAGAAGTACAACCATCGGATCTGAGACCTGGCAAGAGCCGCCAATAAATAAACCTAAAGGGTACTTGTATCAACCGGTTCTCTGGGCAACCCTGTAAACAGCAGTTTCCAGGCGCTTTCCAGCATGTTAATAGCCGGGGCAGGTGCCGAGGAAATCCTTTCAAGGAAATTGTCAAGGCGTCCTGTGATCTGCGGCAGTGGTACCTCTTAAAAGTCGCTAACCTTGCCACTCAGGTCTGCTAAAAGGGCGCGGGCATCCTGAATGTCGGCGAGTGCCAGATCTGTATTGCCCTCCACCAGCATTTGGGCGTCATCGGTGTTGTTAGGCTCCACCTGTACCTTGGTGATCAACTGCAATGAGTTTTCAGGATCGCAATATTCGGAAATGTTGGCCACATACCCCCGGTGAGAGCGACCCGCTTTCTCACAATAGGCGGCTTCCAGATCGTCTGGGGATTGCAGCCTGCTGGCGCTCAGTTGGTCTCCGGTTTTGGCCAGAACCTGCTGTCCCTCCAGGCATTAGTATTCGCCAAAGACACACTCAAGCACCTTATCAACAGGATCTTCTGCATAAGCGTCCTGCAGTGCAACCAGCAGGTGCTGCATAAAGACGCCGATCTGACGTAAGTGTGCTGAAATGTTCTTGCCTTTCACCTGGTAGACATACTGTTCGCTGTGTCCTTTGAGGTATGCAGCATCCGCCTCTCCATACTTCTCTTGATCGCTGTCTTTCAGCATACGATTTACTCTCTGCAAAACCTCCGCTAGCAATTGCAGGCGATCCATTTGGTGAATATTACTGGCCTCAAACGTGCTGTCCGTGCGTTGTTTGCCGGTCTTTATCTCGAAAGCTGCAAGCTGTTCATCCGTCACCTACTCGAAGGCCTCATCCGGAGATATCGAAGCACCGGACCTAGAAGTCGAGCGATTCTCCATAACGATTACCAGTGCAGGCAACCTGAAGATGGGCGTATTGAACGCCAACACCCTCGAGGTAGACATCAGTAGTACCGGGAGCCTGGACAATGCAGGCGGCCAGGTCAGGGCGCAGAACGTCACTATATCCAGTTCTTGTAACTATACAGCCCAAGACCTGGAGAGCGCCGAGGCAGAAGTGCGTCTCATCAGCAGCGGTTCGACGACGATCTGGGTGAGCGACCATCTGAGGGCCAACCTCAGCAGCAGCGGCGATCTGTGCTAAATTGGTAATCCGACGGTGGATGCGGCGACGAACTCCTCTGGTGACGTCATCCAGATCGGTGAGTGAGAGAAGTCCAGATCAGAGAAAGCGATCACCGAGCAGGAATCCCCACCCACTGTAAAGGTGAGGAGTTTTAAAGGAAGTGATCGCGAGCATTGTTTAAAGAATAACCGGAGTAAATATTCGTCTTGGGAGGTGACCGGGATTTATTCTGAATTAGACCTGAATTTGTTAACAGTCTTAATCTAAAAGAGGAGGTAAAAATGAAACGCACTTAACACCTGATTCTTTTAGTACTATTCATCTTTATGGCTTCTGGCTGTGCCACTTTATCCACCAGTGGTGATTACACCCGGCGGAGCGGAGACACCTTGCGGGGAGACCTATATATTACTTCAGGCCAAGCTACCCTCGAGAAAGGCTCATATGTGCCGGCTCTGTCATTATGACCAGCGGGAATCTTAATGCCAATGGGGAAATTGACGGGGATATTGTGTAGTGGTCCCTCGGCAATTGTGCATGGCGACATAAGAGGAACTTTAGGTGATGTCAGCCAGGCAGAGGGCTCTCGGGTTGAAGGGCAGATATCGACAAATCAATCCAACTTCACGTTTGGCGGCGGTCTGATTCTTAGACTCCTTTTCAGATATTGTTTGCTGCCTGTGCTGTTACTCGGCTTTCTGATTTTCCTGCTAGTCTTTTTCTTCCGGCGGCGATCGGCAGTTTCATTGCCCGCTCCCCCCTCCCGATCAGGGCGAAACGCTGTAGCGTTTCAGAATTAGTCGGACCAAAAGGGGGATAGAATTAAGGGAGACTTCTGGAGCTTTGGAGCTCGAAAACGGAGATCCCAATGACCGAAAAAGAAAGTACTGAAAAGAAGATCCGCAATATTCACCGACAGACACGCAAGAAGTATTCTGCTGAGGAAGAGATACGTATCGTGTTGGAAGCATTACGGGGTGATGAAGCGGTGGCCGAGTTGTGTCGTCGAGAAGGCATCAGCTCAGGTATGTGTTACAAATGGTCCAAAGAATTTCTCGAAGCTGGAAAACAACGCTTGGCAGGCAATACCAAACGTCAGGCAGACAGCACAGAAGTCAAGGATCTACGGAAGGAGAACAACCAACTCAAGGAACTAGTAGCGGAGCTAGCGCTGAAGAACAAGGTACTCAAAAAAAGCTTGCTGGGATGGGACGACCTGACGGGAAGATGATGCGCCACACGCAAGCTGAACGGATAGAGATCATTCATTGTCTGTAAATAGGGTAGAAACCCCTGCCTTTCAGGCAGGCCGTTTTAACCTTGAGTAAGTATAATAGAGGAATGAGCTATCGAAAAACAGCG
>Ga0209013_10006240_pt1 | contig 10143 bp, 9 predicted proteins | sample Cruoilmetagenom2_FD_187291 | JGI IMG/M metagenome (GOLD analysis project Ga0209013, IMG submission 187291) | Oil polluted marine microbial communities from Coal Oil Point, Santa Barbara, California, USA - Sample 2 (SPAdes) (version 2) | ecosystem: Environmental > Aquatic > Marine > Oil seeps ...
GCTGAAGCAATCGATTTCCTTGAATACTATGGTCGTCAAATGCTTCGCTTAAAAGATGGTCAACCAGTTGAAAGCCGTCCAGGTGAATACAACCGTTATGACTACATTCCTTTAGGTGTAGCAGTAGTTATCTCTCCTTGGAATTTCCCATTCGCTATTATGGCGGGTACTACAGTAGCAAACGTTGTTGCTGGTAATACAGTATTACTTAAACCTGCTTCTACAACACCTATCGTTGCGTACAAGTTCATGGAAGTTATGGAAGAAGCGGGTATGCCTGCAGGCGTAATTAACTTCATCCCAGGTTCTGGTGCTGAAGTTGGGGACTTCCTAGTAGATCACCCACGTACTCGCTTAATCAGTTTCACTGGTTCACGCGATGTTGGTTTACGTATCTTTGAACGTTCTTCAAAATTAAATGAAGGTCAAATTTGGATTAAACGTGTTATCGCTGAAATGGGTGGTAAAGATACAATCGTTGTTGATAAAGAAGCTGATTTAGAATTAGCTGCTCAATCAATCGTTAAATCTGCATTCGGCTTTGGCGGTCAAAAATGTTCAGCATGTTCACGTGCAGTAATCGTTGAAGATGTGTACGATCAAGTGGTTAATCGTGTAGAAGAGCTTACAAAGGCTATTTCTGTAGGTGTACCTGATCTAAACGAACACTTTGTAAGCCCAGTTATCGATGGTGCTGCATTCAAAAAAGTTATGAGCTATATTGAAATTGGTAAAGGGGAAGGTCGCTTAGTAGCGGGCGGAACTGGAGACGATTCACAAGGATTCTTTGTTCAACCAACTGTTTTCGCTGACTTAGATCCAAAAGCGCGTCTAATGCAGGAAGAAATCTTTGGACCAGTTGTCGGTATTTCTAAAGCGAAAGATTTCGATCACGCTCTTGAGATTGCAAACAACACAGAATACGGCTTGACTGGAGCGGTTATTACAAACAACCGCATGAACCAAGAAAAAGCACGTGAAGATTTCCACGTTGGTAACTTGTACTTCAACCGTGGATGTACTGGCGCAATCGTTGGTTACCAACCATTCGGTGGATTCAACATGTCAGGTACGGATTCAAAAGCGGGCGGACCAGATTACTTAACATTGCATTTACAAGCAAAAACAACTTCTGAAATGCTATAAGAGGTTCGAAGGCTAAGGTCGCCGCGTCGCGTGCGGCAATGCCTTCAATGACCCACATTGTGTGGGCCTCGGAGCTAGACACTAATAAGAAACGAAGGTTAAGTTTTGCGCATCGTGCGCCAACTCCTTCAGACAACATATAGGCAGGCACATCTGAAGATGCGTCTGCCTTTTTTTGAAAATCCAAGGAGGCGAAACATTATGACAGTTTCACAAAATGTTATTGAACAAACAGAAAAATTCGGTGCTCCTAACTACCTTCCACTACCAATCGTAATTTCTGAAGCACAAGGAGTTTGGGTAAAGGATCCCGAGGGTAATAAATACATGGATATGTTATCTGCTTACTCGGCAGTTAACCAAGGACACCGTCATCCGAAAATCATTCAAGCGCTAAAAGATCAAGCAGACCGTGTGACCTTAACATCACGCGCGTTCCACAATGATCAATTAGGACCTTGGTATGAACTGATCTGTGAACTATCGGGTAAAGATATGGCACTTCCAATGAACACTGGTGCTGAGGCTGTTGAAACTGCAATTAAAGCTTCACGTCGTTGGGCTTATGAAGTAAAGGGTGTTGCTGAAAACCAAGCTGAAATTATTGCATGTAATGGAAATTTCCACGGCCGTACAATGGGTGCTGTATCCCTTTCGTCGGATCCTGATTATAAACGTGGTTTCGGACCAATGCTTCCAGGTATCAACTTGATTCCTTATGGTGACATCGAAGCACTTAAAGCAGCGATCACTCCAAATACAGCTGCATTGCTAATCGAGCCTATTCAAGGAGAAGCAGGAATTGTCATTCCTCCAGCAGGATTCTTGAAAGCAGCACGTGAATTATGCCGAGAAAATAATGTTCTATTTATCGCCGACGAAATCCAGGCTGGCCTTGGTCGTACAGGTCGTATGTTTGCTTGTGAGTGGGAAGATGTAAATCCTGACATGTATATTTTAGGTAAAGCACTTGGTGGTGGAGTATTCCCGATTTCTTGTGTCGTTGCAGATAAAAAAGTACTTGAAGTATTTAACCCTGGATCACACGGATCTACTTTCGGTGGAAATCCAATGGCATGTGCAGTCTCAATAGCTTCTCTAAATGTATTAGTAGATGAAAAGTTAGCAGAACGCTCTGAAGAACTAGGAAACTATTTTAAGGAAGAGTTATCGAAAATTGAGCATTCTTCAATTAAAGAAGTTCGTGGACGTGGATTATTTATTGGTATGGAATTGAATGAAGCAGCTCGTCCATATTGTGAAGAATTAAAAGAACTTGGTTTATTATGTAAAGAAACTCATGATACAGTAATTCGTTTTGCTCCACCACTTGTCATTACAAAAGAAGAACTTGACTGGGCAATTGAAAAAATTCAAAAAGTCTTTAATAAATAGCTTTTATTGTTAAAAAGTAAATCTAACTATGATACAATGAGTGCGATGCAATCAATATGAATAAAGAGGCGAAACAATACAATGGCTGAAAATTTAAACCTGTTCACATCAACGCAAGTTGTTATTCAGGAGGCACTTAACAAACTTGGGTACGATGAAGGAATGTTTGAGTTACTAAAAGAACCATTACGTATGTTGGAAGTACGTATTCCGATAAAAATGGATGATGGTTTAGTTAAAGTATTCACGGGTTACCGTGCACAGCATAACGACGCTGTTGGTCCTACTAAAGGTGGAGTTCGTTTCCATCCTCAAGTAACAGAAGACGAAATGAAAGCATTATCCATGTGGATGACGTTAAAATGTGGAATTGTTGATTTACCTTACGGTGGAGCCAAGGGTGGAATCATTTGCGACCCACGACAAATGTCGATGAACGAAATCGAAAAATTAAGTCGTGGATATGTTCGTGCGATTAGTCAATTTGTTGGTCCAACGAAAGATATTCCAGCACCAGACGTATTCACGAATTCACAAATTATGGCTTGGATGATGGATGAATATAGTCGTATGGATGAATTCAACTCACCAGGTTTCATTACAGGTAAACCGATTGTACTTGGGGGTTCTCAAGGACGCGATCGTGCAACTGCACAAGGTGTTACAATTTGTGTTGAGGAAGCAGCTAAAAAACGCGGAATCGACATGAAAGGTGCACGTATTGTTATCCAAGGTTTCGGTAACGCAGGTAGTTTCTTAGCTAAATTCATGAGTGATGCAGGTGCGAAGGTCATCGGTATTTCAGATGCCTACGGCGCATTGCACGATCCAAATGGTTTAGACATTGACTATTTACTCGATCGTCGAGACAGTTTTGGCACAGTGACAACGTTGTTCGAAAACACGATTTCCAATCAAGATTTACTTGAATTAGATTGTGATATTTTAGTTCCAGCAGCGATTGAAAATCAAATTACTGCTCAAAATGCGCATAAAATTCGTGCTGGTATCGTTGTTGAAGCAGCAAATGGTCCAACGACATCTGAAGCTACTAAAATTTTAACTGATCGCGGCATTTTACTTGTTCCAGACGTGCTTGCTAGTGCAGGTGGCGTAACGGTATCTTATTTTGAGTGGGTTCAAAATAACCAAGGATATTACTGGACGGAAGAAGAAGTTAATGAAAAGCTTTACAAAAAAATGATTGATGCATTTGATAATGTGTATACAGTAGCAACTACTCGCAACATCAATATGCGCTTAGCTGCGTATATGGTTGGTGTTCGTAAAACAGCAGAAGCATCACGCTTCCGTGGTTGGGTATAATAAAAAAACGTCTTGTCTCAAATGGACAAGACGTTTTTTGCATTTCAAGCAAATATCTTTGAAATTGTCTTTTATTTTGTCCATAATAACAAACAGAGGAGTGTGAAATAAATGAATAAGTTTTCTTTTTATAACCCTGTCAAATTGATTTTTGGTAAAGGACAACTTGAGCAAATCAAACAGGAACTACCTACATATGGTAAAAAGGTGTTAGTTGTGTATGGTGGTGGGAGTATCAAGAAAAACGGCTTGTATGACGAAGTGATGGTAACTTTGAAAGAAGCAAATTTGGAAGTTTTCGAATTAAGTGGAGTAGAACCAAATCCACGAATCTCAACAGCTCGTCGAGGAGTGGAACTTTGTAAGCAAGAAGACATCGATATGCTTCTTGCTGTTGGAGGAGGCTCAGTGATTGATTGTACGAAGTTAATCGCTGCTGGTGCTAAATACGATGGTGATGCTTGGGACTTTGTGAGCCGTAAAGCAACCCCAAAGGACGCACTTCCTTTTGGAACAGTTTTGACTTTAGCTGCAACGGGTTCGGAAATGAACAGTGGCTCTGTTATTACGAATGAAGAAACACAAGAAAAATACGGATGGGGTACTCCATTGATTTTCCCTAAATTCTCGATTTTGGACCCAACGTATACATTCTCAGTTCCACTTGATCAAACGGTGTATGGGATTGTCGATATGATGTCCCATATTTTTGAGCAGTATTTCAACAATGCAACGAATACTCCGGTGCAAGATGAGATGTGTGAAGGTGTTTTGCGTGCCATTATGGAAACTGCACCAAAACTTCTAACGGATTTAAATTCATTTGAACATCGTGAAACAATCCTTTTTGCCGGGACAATGGCTTTAAATAATTTCCTTCAGATGGGCTACCAAGGAGACTGGGCTACGCATAACATTGAACATGCAGTATCGGCAGTATATGACATTCCCCATGCTGGAGGTTTAGCGATTCTATTCCCTCACTGGATGCGTCATAACGTCAAAGTTAATCCGCAACGTTTTGCTCGACTTGCAGTGAATGTATTTGGTGTTAATCCAGTAGGTAAAACCGTGGAAGAGATCGCATTCGAAGGTATCGACAAATTGCGTGTTTATTGGACTTCACTCGGAGCGCCAGAAACTCTTGCTGATTATAATATCGATGATTCAAATATCGAGAAAATGGTTGAAAAAGCAATGGTTTACGGTCCGTTTGGTAATTTCACTGCTCTTGAAGCAGATGATGTTCGTACTATCTTGAAAGCTTCATTATAGGAATTAGGGACACTCAGCTGTATTTTGGTTGAGTGTTTTCTTTTCCAATTGACTATTAAATGGTAAGATAATGGAAGTAGAAAAGGCGGTGTCGAAGTTGACAGCAGTAACATTTAGCACAAATTATGCAAAGTCATTTTTATCGAAACAAGAGATGATGCAATATCGTGACTTTGTCAAAGTTGCACATAACGGGATGACTGAAAAAACAGCAACTGGTTCTGAATATCTAGGTTGGTTGGACTGGCCGAAATACATAAAAGAGGAAGAAATACGTGAAATAGAGGACTTTGCAAAAAGTATCCAAGAATCTTCGAATGTATTAGTCGTGATTGGTATAGGAGGTTCTTACTTAGGGGCAAAAGCCATTCAAGAAATGTTGTGTTCACATTTCACAGCCCTTCATGAGGTGAAAGTCATTTATGCAGGTCATCATTTAAGCGGGCGATATTTAACTCAATTAATGAACTATTTAGATGGCAAAGATGTATTCGTAAATGTCATCAGTAAATCGGGCACAACGACAGAACCTGCCGTTGCGTTCCGATTGATTAGACAATACATGGAGAAACGCTATGGAGCTGAAGCGGCGAAACGAATTGTCGCTACAACGGATGCAGAAAAAGGTGCACTTCGAACACTTTCTGCAGAAGCGGGTTATCAAACTTTTTCAATTCCAGATGATATTGGAGGACGCTATTCTGTATTTACAGCAGTCGGATTATTACCGCTGGCGACCGCAGGAATTTCAATCCGCGAATTTTTAAATGGTGCCAAGCAAGCCATGGATGATTTATCGTCTTCTGAATTAGAAGAAAACACTGCCTATCAATATGCCGCTGCAAGACAACAATTGATGGCAAAAGGTTTTTCGACGGAAATATTAGCGAGTTTTGAAGCGAATATGGTATATGTTCACGAATGGTGGAAGCAATTATTTGGAGAAAGCGAAGGCAAAACGGGAAAAGGGATCTTTCCTGCCTCGGTAATTTACCCAACCGATCTGCATTCTATGGGACAATACATTCAAGATGGACGTCGTTTATTATTTGAAACAATTTTGCAGTTTGAAGAAAATGGCGATGACTTAATCCTTGAAATGGAGGATGACAACCGGGATGGACTGAATTATTTGGCGGATAAAACTTTCTCCACCATTAACAGACAGTCATTTGATGGAGTCGCATTTGCGCACTCGGACGGAGGCGTACCAGTATTGGCACTTCGTGTAGGTGCCTACGATGCATACCACGCGGGCTATTTACTATACTTCTTTATGAAAGCCTGTGCCATGAGTGCATATTTATCAGGTGTAAATCCGTTTGATCAACCAGGCGTGGAAGCGTATAAGCAAAACTTATACGCACTACTTGGTAAACCAGGTTTTGAAGATCGACGAAAAGAATTAGAGAAACGTTTATATTCTAACGAATAAAATGAACCACCTCCTGTCCATTCTATAGAAGACAGGAGGTTTTTTATTTGATTGAGCTTAATTCTTCGATAGAGGGTAAACATTTTGAAAGAGGACAGTTGGAACAGTTCTTGGCAACACATGGTTTTGCGGTAGGAGGAGGTTGGGATTATGATCATGCCTACTTTGATTACGTTTTCCAGAAGACTCCTTACTATGATGTTTTGCGTATTCCCGTTAAAGTGAAAAGTGGAGATTTCGAACAAGCCTCCTCAAAATTAGAATGTGGCGTGCCTTTTTTACTTCGTCATTGTTATGAAAACGGAATTGATGATGAAAAGGATGCCCTTTTTGGAATTGGTGGAGGTCTTTTAAATCAATTCCAAAAACCAACAGATCCGGATGCACCGATTAGTGAAAAACTTGTGGTGCAAGGTGTCGAGTTACTCAAGGCTATCGAAAGTCAATTAAATTAGAAAAAGTCCCGTTCAATGATTGTAGCTGAACGGGACTTTTATTATTAGATGGGCGGCAAAGTGTCCGGTCGATTACTTACATGTTTCCAATGACTAACACCGTCATCTTCATCAAATGAAATCGTAACGTCTTGAACGCCTTGTTGATTTAATATCAAATCTACTAAATGATCACGAATATCATCAGCTTGTGCAAATGAGATAGACGCATCAACTTCTGCAACTAAATCGACGTGGAGAAATTCGCCTTCTTTCACAACTGCGAGCTTTTGAATATCTCTCACATGTTTATGGTCAGAAACGAGATGAGCAATATGATTTAACATTTGTTCATCTGTTTCACCAATCGCACCACGTGCATTTTCTAAGAATACACGTCCTACAACATAAAACATCATTAACCCAATCATAATAGATGCAATACCTTCTGCTTGTAAAAAACCTGTAAAATGTGCAATTAACACAGCGACAAATGCGAGAATACCTCCACTTGTTGCAACTAAATCTTCCATAAATACTAATTTGGTTGCGGGTTTTGCACGATTCAAGTTTGCAAAACCTGACGTCAGAGGAGCCAGACCCGTAGCGTTTTCAACGCCTGCTTCATGTAACACTTCTTTACCTGCTTTATAAAGTACGAATGTTTCTAAAATGATTGCAATACCTAAGACGCTAAGTGTTATTAATAAGCCACCTGATTCTAATGGATGTTGGATATGATGCCAACCTTCAATAATTGTTTCATATGATAAAATCCCGACGATTAACACTGCACCCAAACAAACTAAGTTGACGACCCGCCCAAACCCATTTGGAAAACGAGGCGTAGGTGCTTTTTTTGATAGAGAAGATCCTATAAAAACAAAGAATTGGTTGGCTGCATCTCCGATTGAGTGCATCATTTCTGCAAACATTGCTACATTTCCTGTGAAAAAGAATGCAACCCCTTTTAATATCGCGATAATTGTATTGACGATAGCTGCTAATAGAGATGGTTTATTTCCTTCTTTTAATAGTCCGAAAAAATCTTTCATAATAACCTCCGATTAGTGTAAAATTTCTAGTTCGACTCGATCGATAAAGGACAGTGAATGCACTTTGTCGTAAATGGCAAACGAATCGTTTTTTGGTAAAGTAGATAAACGTAATTCAACTTCGTGCTTCAGGCGTTGATCAGACAGTGGAATGTCTTTGATGCGAAGACTCTCCACTACTATTTCTTCTGCTCTTAAAAATGCCACTAAATTTTCTATTTGACCTGTCTCTGAAATGAGAACCTTCATATAAACTTCTTTCATTCTCAATCGCTTAGGACCGATTTTAGAAAGCAAAGGGGGGAGAACTTCTATTCCTACTACAACTATCAACACACAAATCGTCGCCTCAATATAAAATCCCGCACCGACTGCTATACCAATACCACCTGCACCCCAAATCATAGCGGCAGTCGTTAAACCAGTAATACTATCATTGCCTTTACGAAGTATGACTCCAGCACCTAAAAAACCGATTCCACTGACAATTTGAGCTGCAAGCCTCAAAGGATCCATTGTTATATTGATGCCATCACGCGATTCAGCCATGTATGCAGATTCAATGGAGATATAGGTGAGAAGGCAGCTAAACGTTGCAATCACTAAACTGGTCTTTAAGCCAACGGGTTTCTTTTTCAATTCCCTTTCAAGACCAATTACTAAACTTAATAATGCAGCAAAACCCAATTTTATTAATATTTCTGTGTGGACAAGACCACCAAGAAGTAAGTCGCCCATAAAAACCTCCCCTTTAAAAGATAAAAACATACTTGCACTGTCTCAATAGACGTGAAACAATATGAATGATTACATATTATAGTACCTTTTTTTGGGCATTTTCAACAATGTTACTGGTACAGAGAGAAGTGACCTTCATGGAAAAGACAACAATTCACCCGTACATACCAATTGCAATAGGTGTCATTGCAGTGGCGCTATCAGCTATTTTAGTGAAACTTGCGAATGCAGATGCAGGAGTCATTGCTTTCTACAGAATGTTATTTTCGGTGTTAATTATGGCACCCGTGTTTTTCTGGAAATACACTCCAGAACTTAAACGATTAACGAAAAGAGATTGGGTTTTTTCTGGTATCGCAGGAATCTTTTTAGCCTTTCACTTTATCTTATGGTTTGAATCGTTAAATTACACATCAGTGGCGAGCTCAACTGTACTAGTTACTTTGCAGCCTTTATTTGCATTTGCAGGTACCTATTTTTTCTTTAAAGAACGATTATCTGTAAAAACTATTTTATCGGGGCTCATTGCAATAGGCGGTTCAATCTTAATTAGTTGGGGAGACTTCCAAATTAGTGGAACGGCTTTGTATGGTGATATGCTAGCACTTATTGCTTGTGCATTGGTAACGGCGTATTTACTCTTCGGACAGGATGTGAGAAAGAGACTTTCTCTCGTTACGTACACTTTCGTGGTGTATGGAGTGAGCACAATCACATTATTCTTTTATATTATCTTCAAAGGGGAGTCATTTGGTCCTTACCCAGCAAATGACTGGTTATGGTTTATATTATTGGCTATTATTCCGAATTTATTAGGTCATACACTATTTAACTGGTCACTAAAATATGTATCAACAAATGTTATATCAATCGCAATATTATTCGAGCCAATTGGTGCCGCCATCCTTGCATTTTATGTGTTTAATGAGTATTTAATTCCAACGCAAGTGATAGGGGGACTTATCGTAATTGCCGGTATAATGCTGTTTGTGGTAGATGTTAAGAAACTATTTAATATTTTTAGAAAAAAACCTCTTGATTTTTAAATCAAGAGGTTGTATATTAATAAATGTCCTTCGGAAGTGAATGAAATATTTCGAAATAATTATTGACTTTGTTTTCGAATGAGGATATAGTAATTGAGTTGCCTATTCAAGAGTAACGAAATTATAATCAAAAAACTTTTTGTTGACATGACATAGAGGATTTGATAAGATATAAAAGTTGTCGCGTGAGTGGTCAACATAATGAACCTTGAAAACTGAACAGCAAAACGTCAACTATTTAGCGGAACGCACTTCGGTGCCGGAAGCACAACTTGAACTTAATTGTTCATTAT
>Ga0209013_10006242_pt1 | contig 10141 bp, 9 predicted proteins | sample Cruoilmetagenom2_FD_187291 | JGI IMG/M metagenome (GOLD analysis project Ga0209013, IMG submission 187291) | Oil polluted marine microbial communities from Coal Oil Point, Santa Barbara, California, USA - Sample 2 (SPAdes) (version 2) | ecosystem: Environmental > Aquatic > Marine > Oil seeps ...
ATTGAAAGTACTTCTCAGATCTTAGTGGGCGGTACATTCTCAGGAAATATTGGTAATTTTCAAAATGCTGCAGGCAGTGCTCTTCAGACATCAACACCAGCAGCTATCAACACAGATACTGAGTTAACTTCTGATACACAAGCATCAGTAGCAAACGTAGATAATACTGTTTCACAAGAAAATATAGAAGATCGTTCACAGACTGTCGAAAACAGCACCAAAGACGATATACTTATTGTCACAAAGTTAGATATCACACCAACGATCTATAATCCCAATACTGCAAAAATAGAATTACCAAATAACCCTTACGGTATTTTTGTAACCAATTCAAAATCTACAGGTCCACTCATAGAATTAAATCCCGAATATACCAATTATAATAATTATGTCTCTTCAGATTATTTGCTGGATCGGTTAGGATATGACGGTACAGAACAAACAAGAAGACTGGGTGATGCTATGTATGAGACTCAGCTTGTACGTAACTCTATCATGGCAATGACAGGACAGCGTTATATTGGAGATGCAACAAATGATGTGGAACTTTATATTAACCTTTTAGATGGTGGTGTGAAGTTTGCAAAAGAGGTGGGACTGGTACTAGGTGTTGCTCCTACAGCTTCGCAACTTTCACATATAAGTGAAGATCTGGTTTGGTTGGTCAAGAGAAATGTAGGAGGTCATACAGTACTGGTGCCTGTAGTATATTTGGCACATACTTATGACGGCGCCAAAAGTGGGCACATTGATGCCAATAGTATCAACCTAAACATTTCTGGAGATCTATCAAATTCAGGAAATATCCACACACGCTTAGATATGACACTTAAAGTTAATACACTTACAAATGCCGGTGGAAACATAGATGCAGGTAGAAATATGAATATCGCTGCTATTGGAGATATAAAAAACCTTTCTGGAAGCATAAAGGGTGGTTCTGTGGTATTACAAAGTTCTAAGGGAAACATTATCAATGAAACAGTTACTGGAAGTATTGATCTAAGTAACAGTTTTGGAAAACGTCATCATACGATCATAGGGAAAACTGCAAGTATAGAAGCAACAAATGGTCCATTGCTACTGGATGCCGTGAAAAATATACAGAATACCGGTGCAGATCTCAGATCTTCGGGAAGTATCGGGTTGAGTGCAGGAGAAAATGTTGAGGTTTCTACCATTAAAGATGAAACTTCTTATGCCTATACTATGCCCCATAGCTCATCGAGTGGTGAAAGTCTGACACACATTCAGAGTAACATTCAAGCAGGAGATGGATTGTCCATTTCATCAGGAAAAGATACAACATTAGAAGCAGTAAACATTAAAGCTTCTAATGCCTATATAGCAGCACAAGGTACAGTTGATATTACTGCTGTGGTAGACAGTAAGTTCAAACAGAGTCATGTGAAGAATGAAGATTTTTTATCGAGTTCAAGTACAACAGATATGACATTAGAACAGTCAGTAAAGGGTACAGAGATGCAAACAGATACACTAGTGGTTATCGGAAAAGCGGGTGTGGAGCTGGAGTCAGCTACGGTAAGTGCTGCAAACGCTGTACATCTTAGTTCTTCACAGGGAGATGTAACACTTTCTGCAAAAAGTTATACTAATGCATCTTTACACGAAGAGACAAACTCCATACTTGGAGGAGTGTATGAATCACGAGAACTTGACAGTACCTCTGAGACATTACTTGCAAACTCAAGTACAAGCGCACAAAACAGTATCACAGTTGCTGGTCAAAATGTAAATCTCATAGCCACTGATCTTAGTGCAAATAATGGAAGTGTTATGCTTTCTGCCAGTAAAAATGTCAACATCATGTCGGGACTTGAAGAGAGAAATGAAGAGCATATAAAAGAGAAAAAAGGGATATCTCTGGGCTATAATGATGGCAGAGTTACTTTTTATAAAAAGAGTAAAGACAGCACAAAAATCACAAGTTATACAAATAAGGCATCAAATATACATGCAGGTACACTCATGTTAAAAAGTGGGGAAGACACCAATATCATAGCATCCAATGTCACAGCAAATACGATGATAGTTAATGCAGACAGAGACTTTAATGTTTTAAGTGCAAGAGATATCACGACTACACATACAGAACATGCTAAAGAAGAGACGGGGATAGAGTTTACCCTTAACACAGGAGAAGCATCTGTTTTTGCAGGGTATTGGGAAGAACAAAGTGGTGAACACAAAAGTGAAAGTAAAGTGGCAAGTTCAAATATATCTGTAGGTACATTGTTAGTAAATGCAGGTAATACCAATGTTATCGGTTCAAATATAGTAGGACGAGATATTGCGATATATTCTGAAAATATACGTATAAGGAGTGACAGTACAGAGACTAATACCGATGCATATACGCATTACATAAGATCAGGTGTTGAGGTAGGTGTTAAACAAAATCTTTCAAATGTATTTGATACAGCTTATGGGTTAAAAGATGTCAAGAGTGGTACTGCAGCAGTGACAGGAGCTTTACAAACTTATGATGCAGTGCAGGGTTACGCTGAAAAACCAATAAGTGGAGGTGTTTATTTCCTGTATGATGAGAGTTCTAGTAATACGCATATAAAAAATACAGATATCGTAGCATCAAGTATCTTTGCTACAAATTCTCTTAGATTAAATGCTAAGAATGAAGTTGAAATAGCAGGAAGCGATGTAGGTTCAGCTAATGCTCTGAACATATCTGCAGATACTATAAACATACATGCCAGTCAAAGTATTTACAGCACAAAAACAGACAGTGAAACGAAATATGCAAGTGCAGGGATTTACAATGGAACTCTAGGGCAAGTTACAGTCGGCTATCAGGGAAATGAGATGACCACTACTGGCACAGTTCAACGTAATAGTCAGATCTATGCAAGAGGAACGGCAAATATTACTTCGCGAGGAGATACGACGCTGAGTGGAGCAAACATAGATGCAAGAGATCTTCAACTCACAGTAGGGGGAGACTTGTATATGGAAAGTCTTCAGGACATACAAACTATATCCGGAAGCAGTAGCGGTGGAAGTGTCTCAGGAGGGCTAAGAGGCATCACCGGTTCTTCAGTCAATGCAGGAGAGACTTCAGGGGAAAAAGCATGGGTAAATAAGGTTACTAGCATTAACGGTCGTGAGAGTATCAGCGTAAATGTAGGTGGAACGACAATGCTTACTGGTGCAAGTATCACAAATGTAGATGTAAATGGTATAGATCAGGGGAACTTAGTACTCAACACGAAAAATTTACTCCTAAACGATATCATAGATATTGATACTTTTGATGGCACAACAGTTGGCGTAGGCTCAAGCAACGGAGAATCTAAAACACCTGAACTCACTTCTGTAAACTATACAAACAACACTAAAGACAAAGAACAGATCACCCGAGCCACCATAGGTCAAGGAACCATTAACACGGGAAGTATGACAGGTACAATCAACAGAGATGTCACAAAGATACAGGAAATAACTAGAGATGAAGAGTCAAATTCTGAGTTTTATGTTAGTGATAGGACGTTGGCACTTGTAAAGGATCCAAGTGGAGAGATAAGCATACTAGGTACGAAACTCGAAGATGTAGGACCTACGACACATTTGGAGATAATGAATAATTTGCCTTCCATTGATGATATATCAGAAGAAGGTAGTATTTTAAATACAGCATTGGATTGGGTTTCTTTTACAAACATCATCCCAACAAAAGAAAATGAGGGCGGGTATATTACTCAAATTGCTACACAGCTTTTTGGAGATAATAGAACAGGTATTTCGGTTACAGATGCACAGGTGTTTGAAGATTTAGGATTAAGTAGTAGATATGATGAAGAAGGTAAAGAAAGAGACAATTGGGATTATGATACATATCAACGGGCAGATGGTATAACGGCATACAGAACGAATTCAGACAGAACGATACGTATTGTAGAAAATAATGAAGAAGTAGTTCTGAACCCTAATCAAAATATAGAAGATATGAAGATATATGTGAGTGCAGATGCTCTCAACGAAGCAGGTTTAAATCATATTTTTACAAATGGGCTTAATAATACAGCAGATGAAGCCTTATTCAATCAACAACAGCAACAAGCTTTACCTGATATAGCTTTATTAAATTACAATCAAACTCATGGCATAGTAGGTGATCTACTTGAGACAGGACTTGAAAGAGTTACTATAGCTTTAGATGATGTACCAGGAGTTCAGAGTATAGGGTACTTAGTGAATGGAAGTGCAAGACAAACAGGAAGCACTATCAATCAACTTTCAGCGATAAATGACGGGAATATACACGTAGCAGCGCATTCTCAGGGAACACAACAGACTTACTTAGGTTTGCAGCAAAATCAAGAGAGTATCGCAGAAGAATTAAGTAAAAACTCAATATCAGTTTTTACTTTGCAAAATTCAGGTGCACCCATTAGTTCTGTATCAGCCCAAAATTTGGTGGTAGATGGATTGTATGGTGGAAAGAATAATATTGATATAAGGTTTCAAAATGATCAAGGTAGTAATAATGTTTTCCGTTCACAAGTAAATCCGGGAGACCCTGTTGCAATGTTAGGCGGTAACTTTGGTGGAGTAAATAATAATGCCCCTATTTATACCTCAGAGTTTTGGGCTGAAGTGGGATACACTATAACTAGAGGAAGCACTTCACTTATGGGTGGAACAACAGGAAATAGACCTTCTCCTCACTCAGGGTATGAATGTGTCATTGGTTGTGGAGAAGGTGGTGTTACTCCTTCTGATATAAAGTTTTATTTTGACCCCAATAATCAAGAAGAAGTGCTATTAACAAATTTTTATCGCACTATAAATGTGGAACCATTACATTCAAATGTCAATACTGTACCAGTAAGTAGTGAGCAAATCCCAATACAAATAGGAATCGGAGTAAATCAATGAAAAAAATTATCAAAATAGGTGTAATCATCGGAAGTATATTCATGATAGTTGGATGTTCAACACATGATGTCAGCAATGCAATAGACAATACTTTAGTCGCTACATCTGGAAATAAACCTCCAAAGTTTTTTGTATTTTCTTCACCTTATAGAGCAAATGGTTACATTATGCAACATGGAGATTTTACTTTTATGATGCCTTTGACTAAAGGAGAAGACTGGAGTAAGATGGATGGTTGGAATGGTGCTTATATCTATGGTGGTATCTCAGTTGGTGTAGAAAAATACAGAGAAAAAACCCGGGGGAAGGTGTTAGGGTATGGATTTAATTTTTCTTCTTCTATTGGAAAATATGGAGAAAGAGCTCAAGCTACAGAAACAAGAGATGAAACTTATATTCAAATGATCAGAAAAAAATATCAATACAAAAAAGATTCAAAAACATATTATGAAACACATGGTAAAGAAAACTACTCATGTATCGTCAATGAAGTAATTAATCCAAGAACTTCAGTACCAGGTGTAAGAACAAAAAGCTATGGATGTTATAAATTTAACCCTACAAAAACAATGTATAAAAAGGTAGGAATCACGCTTATTTATACCAAATCTCCAAAACTCCCAATTAAATACAAATCTTTAGCAAAAGAATACACCTATAGAGACCTCCAAAAAAGAGCAAAACGCACACTAGACAGCCTTTATATCAGAGATGGGTGGTAGTGGTACGTAGAAATAAATAAAAGGAAGGAGATTAAGAAATATATTTATAGCTATGGGGATGGCTATGGGTGTATTTAGGTTTTAGGGTTTGAGTGTTGATGAACAGGTTGCGCAGTGGTATATCTATACGAGGGTATAGGTAGAATACTGATCTTGTCCGGTGGAATGTTTGACTAAATGAATATTATAAAAGAGAAAAAGGTTTTAATTTTGTTAAATAAATGGAAAAAAATATATGCAAAGTTTATGTTTATTGGGCTGATTGGTATGTTATTGGTCGGTTGTGGCTCGTCCAATATACAATTTCAAGGAAAGACAGTATCAGACAGCGTAATCAAGAAGGATACAATCACCAATATAAGGTATCTAACAAAGATATATGGTTGTGATAAGTTTGAAAGAGTGGAAACCTCTATAGTCAGCTTTGATGAAAAGAAGAAAATATCTAAAGAGATATGGAAAGTATATGGTTGTAATAAAAAATTTGAGTTTGACGTAAGATATCAAAATGATCCTAAAGGAGGTACCTTTATAGGGATATCAAAAAGGGACTAGTAAAACAACAAACAAACTTAGTCTATAAAGAGAAGAAAATATATCTATAGTTATGGGGATAGCTATGGGTATATTGTGGTGAGAGATTTGAGAATTTATAAGCAGATTATGTAGTGGTATATCTTGATAGAATACTTGCTAACCTTGTCCTGTAATATGTTTAACAAAAATATTATAAGGAAGAAAATGAAAAATATATTGACACTATCCATACTGGTATGGATACTAACTGGTTGTGGTGGAAGTTCGGAGAGTAGTAGTTATGGTGTGACAAGTGCAAGTGGAACGCATTATACTTGTCCAAGTTCGCAAGCTTCTGATGCTTGTGTAGGAGGTGACTGTTCTTCATGTAGTATCACTAACCCTGCATCAAATGATGAGGTGATAGAAAACGATAATACATCAAATGCATGTACTATAAATGGTACAACGGTTACAACAAAAGAAGGTACAACCTGTATAGACAATGGCAATACCTTAGAGTGTAGCAATGGCAAGGTTATTTATAATGGCAGTGTCACCGCAACTACACTGAATATCGAGGGTATCACATACAAATGTGAGTAGGCCATTGTGTTGAGAATGTTCTATAGGGCATTCTCGATTTACTTAATATATAAATTATCAATAGGAATAAAATGAAAACATATATTGCTACGGTTGCACTCGTTTTTGCATTGGTAGGATGTGCAAGTACATCTCCAAGTACGAAAGCAAAACATACACTAAAAACTGCAAAGGGATACAAAATAGGAGATGTTAATGTAACATTAGTTGATAATGTTTTTTATGACTTTAGCGAAGAACAAAAACATTACCCAAATGAAAAGAAATTATCTATCTTATTTGAGGAAGATATAGAAAAGTATTTGAAACAACAGGGAATGTATTGTCAAACTAATCAGGGGTGTTTGACTATAGATATAGATATCAATTATCAACGTAACTTTAACATAGGATCTGTATCAACTAGTGCCCCGATATTTGACCGAACTATTACTATACTTAATGGAGAGAGCCCTATATACAGTAATACTCAAATAAAATTAAAACCATACAGAGATGGTATCGTAGGTAAATCACTTAATGAATTTGCTATGCTTGTCCATGCAGGAGAAGATAAGGCAAACCTAGATGATGAACTTGAATATATCGAAATTATATCTCTGACTACCGTAAAGGATATAGTACAGCTGGCTCAATAATCATCTTGACATAAATATAATAATGCACTACAATTGTATATACAATAACTAAGAAAGGAAGTATCTAAATATGAAACAAGCAATTAATATAAGACTTGAAAAAGATGTTGTTGAGAGTTTAGATGAATATGCCAAAGAATTAGACAAAACAAGAACAAGCCTTATAGAAAAATCTATAGAGTTGTATTTTGATAGACTGGATGAAATGGTAACAGATAAACGTATAGACAATTTAAAAAGTGGTAAAACAAAGGTTATACCATTAGAAGAGGTGTTTGCTAAAGCTGGTATCAGTGTATAACGTTGCGTTTGATGAAAATGCTGAAAAGGAATTTTTAAAACTTGAAAAATCTTCGCAGGAGCTTGTAGCAGCTAAGATCATAGACTTGAAAAATGGAAATTTCAACAATGACAAAAGTCTAAAAGGTAAGCACAAAGGTAAATTTAGAAAAAGAGCAGGAAATTATAGAATCATTTATCTTAAGGAAAATAATTTACTCGTTATCTCTGTGATCAGGATAGCACATCGAAAAGAAGTATATTAGACATAGAACGAGAAAAAAAGCATTACTATCGGGATGAGGGGGAAGAAGAAAGTTGTTTTTCTTGTTATTTTATGATATACTTTGTGTAAAATATTACGGATAATTATCCACAAAGGAAGGCTAATGGTAACTTATGCCGCAAATGAATTAATATCATCCTCTGACTTTTCTAAAAAGTTTGGATCTTATTTATCTCAAATTAGAGAAAATAGCATAAATAAACTTGCTATTTTGAAGAACAATAAAGTAGAAGCAGTTATGATCTCAAAAGATGAATATGAGAGAATGCAGGAAGCGTATGATCTAGTAGAGCATATGGAGATATATAATATACTTGAAGAGAGAACTTCTAAACCATATAAGACTATCTCAATTGAAGATATGGCTAAAAAGCACGATATTGATCTTGATAAATTAGACTAGGTGTATTTATAAATGTATTCTATTACATTCCATGAAGATGTAGATAAAGATTTTAAAGAATTGGGGCATAGTGCAACTATTTTGGTATTTAAAAAGCTTAAAAAGGTTGCTCAAAATCCAATTATAGGTGATGAGTTAGGAAATAAGGCAAATAATAATTTGGTAGGTTTCCGAAAAGTTTATGTAGATAATAAAAGAGTAAGAATTGTCTATAGAATCATCGAAGATAAGATTGAAGTTTTTGTCATTTCTGTTGGTAAACGAGATGATATGGAAGTATACAAAAAAGCTTTTGCAAGAAGATCCAAGATCGGGTATTGAACTTGGAAATGGTTGTTATTAAGATACGATTAGCTAATTCTTCAGTTCCTACAGGAAAAAGTGGTGGTTTTAGAATTATATATTATTATTTGGGTGAAGATGATCATCTTTATTTAATGGCCATGTACTCTAAGAGTGAATTGGAAAATATTAAAGAGGAAAAACTGATAGAAATACTGAAAAGTAATAATATCATCATATAAACTTCAATAAATTTAATAGAACTATACTTAGCACTTTTGGCTATAATATGAGCAATTAGAAGTTAGGGGATTACAGTGAGTATAAAAATAGCAGTTATCGGACTAGGATACGTAGGTTTGCCATTAGCACATGCATTTTCTGAGAAGTATGAAGTTGTTGGTTTTGACATCGCGCAATGGCGTATCGATGAGCTTAACTCTGGGCTGGACCGTACGCTTGAACTGAGTGATGATCAGGTGAAAGAAGCTTTGGAAAAAGGTATGAAGTTTACAGCTAATCTTGATGATATTAAAGATTGTAATGTGTACATCGTTACTGTACCTACACCCATAGACAGTTCAAACCGTCCTGACCTTACGCCACTTATCAAATCTTCTGAGTCGGTAGGAAAAGTCCTTAAAAAAGATGACATTGTCATCTATGAGTCTACTGTTTACCCTGGTGTGACAGAAGAGGTTTGTGTGCCTATACTTGAAGAAGTAAGCGGACTTGTCTTCAATGAAGATTTCTTTGCAGGTTATTCTCCAGAACGTATTAACCCCGGTGACAAAGAACATACTGTTACGAAGATCTTAAAAGTGACTGCAGGTTCTACTCCTGAAATCGCTAAAAAAGTTGATGATCTTTATAAGAGTATCATCACCGCAGGCACACATTTGGCATCTTCCATAAAAGTGGCAGAAGCATCAAAGGTTATAGAAAATACCCAAAGAGATGTGAACATCGCTCTTATCAACGAACTTGCACTCATCTTTGACACAATGAATATAGATACCACAGAAGTCATCGATGCTGCTGCAACCAAATGGAACTTCATTAAGCTCACTCCAGGTCTTGTCGGTGGACACTGTATAGGTGTAGATCCTTACTATCTGACTCATAAAGCTCAAGAGCTTGGTTACAAGCCAAATCTTATCCTTGGTGCTCGTCAGATCAACAATGGTATGAGTAAATATATAGCTGAACGTACGATTAAAGAAATGATCGCTAATGACAAGAAGATCAAAGATGCAAATATACTTGTTCTTGGTCTTACCTTTAAAGAAGATTGTCCAGATACCAGAAACTCTAAGGTATTTGACATCATCGATGAGATGGTAGACTATGGTTGTAAAGTGGATGCATATGATCCTTGGATCGAAGAGAAAGATGTAGATCAAAACAATTTTGCATTTATCACAGATCCGTTCAAAACAGATAAGAAGTATGATGCTATCATCATTGCAGTAGGGCATAAAGAGTTTAAAGCACT
>Ga0209013_10006243_pt1 | contig 10139 bp, 12 predicted proteins | sample Cruoilmetagenom2_FD_187291 | JGI IMG/M metagenome (GOLD analysis project Ga0209013, IMG submission 187291) | Oil polluted marine microbial communities from Coal Oil Point, Santa Barbara, California, USA - Sample 2 (SPAdes) (version 2) | ecosystem: Environmental > Aquatic > Marine > Oil seeps ...
CGGTCGCAACCCCTTGGAGTATCTCGATCGCCCTTGTCGTGTCGGCGTCGGAGACATCGAGGTGGAACACCGCCCGAATGCGGGTTGGGCCGAGGGCGAGCGTGTCAACACCGGCGGAGCGGAGTCGACCAGCGAACACTGATGCGTCATCCACGTCGAAGAAGACCATGTTCGTCTGGACCGATCCGAGGTCGACCGTGATGCCGTCGAGATCGGTGGCAGCCTCGGCGAACCTGCGCGCATTGGTGTGATCGTCGATCAGACGGTCGCGGTTGTGCTCGAGTGCGTAGAGGGCTCCGGCAGCGATGATCCCTGCCTGACGGAACCCACCCCCGTACATCTTCTTGAACCATCGGCCGCGGTCGATGACATCGGTCGGACCTGCGAGCGCAGATCCGACCGGGGCGCCGAGACCTTTCGAGAAGCACACATTGACGGTGTCAGCGGTGTCGGCGTACCGGTCCAGGCTGATGCCCGACGCGGCGGTCGCGTTCCACAGTCGGGCACCGTCGAGGTGGACGGCGAGTCCGAGGTCTCTGGCCACATCGCTCACCGAGCGCATCGAATCGAGAGGCCACACCGTTCCACCCGCTTCGTTGTGGGTGTTCTCCATCGTGACGAGCGTTGTCGGATCGAAGAGGCCCGGTGGGAAGTCGGGCGACGGCCCCGGTGCCGCTTCGATGACCTGATCGGGCGTGAAGATGCCGTGGATGCCTTCGACGGGGACGATCGTGACACCCGCAAGGGAGGCAGGGGCACCGCTCTCATGCACCCGGATATGGGAGTCCGTGTCCATCACGACCCGGTCCCCGGAGCGTGTGTGCACCCGGAGGGCGATCTGATTCGCCATCGTGCCGGAAGGCACGTAGACGGCAGCCTCTTTGCCCAGCAGGTCGGCGAGCCGCTCTTCGAGGCGAATGACAGTTGGGTCGTCGCCGAGGACGTCGTCCCCGACGGGAGCCGAAGCCATCACCGCCCTCATCTCTGCGGACGGTTGCGTGACGGTGTCTGAGCGGAGATCGATCATCGGAGGCTCCAACCCTCTCCGTCGAACATGCGGGGGTGGACAGCGAAGGCGAGTGACCCGGAAGCCTGCCTAGCGTTCGCCCACGTCGGCGCGTCGAGATCGAACGCAAGGACGGTGGCGGTTTTAACCGTGATCCGGCCACCGGTGATCTGCCGGGCGAGGAGAGACCACGTCGGCTCGTGACCGACGAGCATGAGGCGTTCGGCGTCGTCGCCGCAGCGACCCGCCACTGCCATCGCCGCGTCTGGACCGGCTCCGTAGAGCTCTTCGGCGATCTCGAGACGACCTGCCCATCCACCGGAGATCCTGGCAATAGCCGCCGTGGTCTCAGCACGCACAGCGGGTGAAGAGACGACGAGATCGGGAACCTCGTCCATCTCTCTGAGAACGAGCCCCATGGTCGTCGCGGCACGCTCGCCGCGGGCGTTCAGAGGCCGGTCGCGGTCACCCCGCGTATTGGCGTTCCAATCGGACTTGCCGTGACGAAAGAGCATGAGACGGAGCATGGGGGGAGGATACTTCCCGCAATCAGCCTGCGACCGACAGGGCGAGCAGCACCTGGGCGAGGTAGTAGAGGGGGAGACCCCACATGCGATTCACGGTGTCCTGCGCGACGAATTGATTTCGGGCCACGAACAGGTCCGATATGAAGAACAGGGTTGCTCCGACTGGAATCAGCCACGTTGCGCCGTCACCGAATGCTCCGTATGCCAGGACAACCATCGCCGAGATCACCACGATGTATGCCACGACGGGCGCTGCCATGTCGCCCACATGCGGTGCGAGCCACCGCCAGACGAAGACGGCGACGATAGCAACCGCAGCGGCAGCGAGTGCTCCAACAACTGGATTCACGCCGAGTGTTCCGAATGCGACCGAGTAGGCGACATGTCCGAGCAGGAACGCAACAAGACCACCGAGAAACGCGTTGCGTGATTCGAATGTGAGGAGGAGATCTCCGAGCCACGACAGGACGAGAGCGGCGAGGACGATCCTTCCGTAGGAGTTGGACAGGGCCCCAACCGACAGTGCGACGGCGATGAACCCGGTCGAGGCGAACATCTTGAACCATCGGAGGGCTGGTGCCTCGGCAACCTCACTCCACACGAGCGCTCCTGCGAACACGGCGGTGAAGAGAACGGCGAATATGGTCATCATCAGTGAGCCTATCGTCTGGAGCGACAGCACCCACATCGAGGCGAGGGAGTCGCGCATGCAGATCAACGAGACCATGAACGCAGCGTTCAACGACCAGATCACGATGGAGCTCCAGGCGGCTCACAACTATCTGGCGATGGGGGCATGGTTCGAGGCCGCCGGCCTTTCGGGTATGGCGGCATGGATGCACGCCCAGTCGGCCGAAGAGACCGAGCACGCCATGAAGTTCTACCAGTTCGTTCTCGATCGTGACGGAACGATCGTGCTTGGCGCACTCTCGGCACCGCCAGCCGAATTCGAGAGTGTCATTTCGGTGTTCCAGAACGGCCTCACGCAAGAACGCGCCGTTTCGGCGTCGATCAGCAACCTCTACGGACTTGCCATGGAGCAGAAGGACTTCGCATCGCTGCCGCTCCTCGATTGGTTCGTCACCGAGCAGATCGAAGAGGAAGCGACGTTCTCTCAGATCCTCGACGACCTGACCCTGGCCGACGGGGCGGCGCAACCGATGCTGTTTCTCGACCGGGAGCTGGGTTCACGTGGAGCCGGCTCCGAATAGGAGCCAACCGGCGACAGACCATCGGCGACGGCTGAGCCCGATTGACCTTCGCCTCTGCGCGGTTCGGCAGATGTGGGGATGGTGAAGCAGCGACCGTTGTCTGCGATGAGGGTCACTGCCCGAAGGGTGGGCGCTCACAGTGCCCATGCAGGCTCAGCCTTGCCGGATGTGGGCACGGAGTACTCTTTGCCCGTGGGTTGCGGCTCGCCGTTGCTGACAGTCACCGACACCCAGACATCGTCTGGAAACCAAGGAGGAGCCATCATGGACCCACGACGCAGAGCCTCGGGCCACTTCGAACTGCCGGTCTGTGCCGCCGACGCAATCGACTTCTTCACTCCCGAAGGAGAGCGACGTTGGGTACCCGGGTGGAACCCGACCTACCCAACCGGCGTGGCATCTGAGGATCCGGGGACCGTCTTCGTCACGAATCACGCCGGCATCGAGACTGTGTGGGTCATCGCAGAGATCGACCGAACACGACACACCTCTTCCTATGCACGCATCACTGCGGGTCATCACGCTGGAGTCGTGCGAGTCAGTTGCGACGATCAAACGGATGGCCGATGCGTCGTCACGGTCGCATACGACATGACCGCACTCGCACCGAGCCATCCCGAGATCCTCGACGCCTACGCCGACGACTCCTTCGCGGCCATGATGAACGAATGGGCCACCGGAATCACCGCTGCACTCACATCGGACACCAGCGCATAGGGGAGCCTGAGCTTGCTCGCTCGTACCGGAGTGTGTGGCCTGGGTTGGTGTGGCGTGCCAGCCGTCTATCCGATGTCTCCGGTGAGTGTTCTGACGGCTTGAGCCGCTGCGTGCAGGCGGGCCGAAGACAGGTGCTCCCTGGTGACGGCTTCTGCGACCGCAGCGACGAGGTTTGGCAGGTTCGGTGTTCCCGCCACCAGCAGCCAGTCGATGCCAGCCGCTAGGGCTTCGATGGCAGCTTCTTCGAGCGAACTGCCCCGCAGTATCCCCGGTGCATCAAGGTCGTCGCTGAGAATCACGCCGCCGAATCCGAGAGCGGTTCTGAGGAAGTGAACTGTTGTGGCGGAACGCGATGCCGCATGGTCAGCATCAAAGGCTGGTACGAACGTAGGGCCCATCATGACCACTCTGACTCCTGCATCAATGACCGCCCGAAACACATCGAGGCTTGGTTCCAGCTCTCTGCGACTGGCCTCCACCACCGACGTCTCATGCACCGCCGGGTCCAGGGCAACGAGCGGATGGCCAGGGAAGTGCTTCGCTGTGGCAGCGACCCGTCCCGAAGACTGAATCCCGTGAACAAACGCCGTGGCTATTCGGCTGACGGTGCTCGCGTCTGACGAGACGGTCCGAGCCTCAAGCCACGGATTCGGTCCAGTCACGACGTCAACGATGGGGGACAACACGACGTTGACACCGAGAGCGGAACACTCGTCGGCGAGGAGGGTTGCAGCCGTCTTGATGCTCCACTGATTGGCTGAGACCGCTTCGGTTGGCGAAGGAAGTGCGGTTGCGAGATCATGGAGGCGCTGTATTCCACCAAGTTCCTGGTCGATCGCCACCAAGGCCTTCCCCCCGGCACGATCGCGAATCTCGGTCGTCATATCAGAGAACCACTCGCTGGTCTCGACCAGCCGTCGGTCGGGCGACATCTCCCGAGCGACATACTCCTCTCGAGACTCGCCGATAAGTACCGACGTACCCCCGGCGGCTAGATGATCAGAGATGTGACCGGGGATCGACGCCGCGTCGATTGCCGGCAGGAACACCGCATGCGCATCACGAAGGACCTGGTCTTGGTCACTCAAGTACACCCCTTCGTCGAGTCCTCAGAGAATAGATGCTCTGAGCTAGCCCCCACACGTATCAGGTACCTATGAGCCCCCACGAGCGGTCACCCTAGGCCGTGCAGAATGAATCTCCTATGTGGGCTGTTTTGTCAAGGTGCTGGCGGGTTGGGTGGACAGGACTGGGTTGGGCGACACCGTGTTGGTGGCAGGCTCCTATGAGGTCACACCACCCTGGCGGACAGTGGGTGGGGTCGACAGGTCATTACGAGGACAGCACCGTTCGGTGCGTCAGCCGGTTACTGGGTCAGATCCCACCCATGTTCTTGTGCTGCTCGAGGGAGGTGCTTGAACGTTTGGCGGGCGACACTTGGGAAGCGATGGGGATGAGCCATCGGCCGGTGTCGACGCTGGCTCAAACGAACCGACTCGCTGTGATATTGTGCTTCTCCGGCCTCAGCTGCTACGTGGCAAGAGCACCGCACGGACCGTCACGGTCTCCGGCTCTTGTTCGATGGCGACCCACTCGGGCGTCGCACTCCCTTCGGCATATACGCTGGCAAGTTCCCAGCCGGTCCACACGACCACACCCTCGAGCACGTCACCCGTGCGGGTCATCTCAAAGACTCTGGTGCTCAGATACTCGGTTCCTAACGGCTCGAACAGAGTCGGCCAGTTGCTCTCGAAGCGGTAGGTGTCACCCGTGATCACATACGTGTTGTCGATCGCCTTGTCCCAGAGCGGCCCGATTCGTCCGGCGACGCCGTCGCCGTACAGACACAGGAACCAGTTGCGACCTTCACCGACCCCGTGGAACACCTCACCTTCGGTGAATTGCCACGCCTCGACGGCCACCTCGTCGGCTGTGTCACAGCGCGACGCATCGAGCGTTACCGTCGATTCCCCAGGGCCCACGGGACTCGTGGTGCTCACAGTGGCGCTCGGTTCCTCGGTGCCGCTGGCCGACTCGCTTGGGGCTGCACCCGGGTCGGCGACAGTTGATACGGCAGCCGAGTCGCTGAAAGCCTCCGAATCGCCCGCAAACACCTCCAACTGTTCGACGACAATCCAGTACAACCCGTACAAGGCAGCGGCAATCACCAGGCTCGTGAGGAGTTTGACCAGGCAGCCCGACTTCTTGGGACCATCGGACGGTCCTGGACCGGAAGCGCTCTCCCGAAGATGACCGTCCGGGGTTTGTGCTTCTCCACTGGGGCGCGCCTCGCCATCGTCGGTCACCACTTCACCCTCCAAGATTGAGGCGTTCTCGTTCCGGCTCGACACCAGGACAACACCACCACGACTCCGAGAGGCGGGCAGACCAGGTGTCGGGCCACGGCTGCATCGTAGCCACCGAACACCAACCGCCCATAGCGAGGCACCTATGGCTGCCTCATGCGGAGGGTGTCAGCCGTACCCAGCCGGATATGGGCGCTTGCGGTCGAAGGCGTCGTAATGTCGCATCTGGGGGGGACCCCAAGTCCAGAGTATTCAACGGGGCTCGATTAGGGCCAAGACCAAGGGATCGTACGATGGAAGAGAAGCGGGTTGCCCTCGTGGTTGGTGGCGGTTCAGGGATAGGTGCGGACGCCGCCCGCAAACTCACCGAGGAGGGCTACAACATCGGTGTCATGTCCTCGTCTGGCAAGGGTGAAGCTCTCGGCAGGCAACTCGGCGGTATCGGCGTTACCGGGTCGAATCAGAGTCCAGCCGATTTGGTGGCGTTCGTGAACGCTGCGATGGACCGTTGGGGTCGCATTGATGGCGTTGTCAACGGTGCGGGACATGGCCCGAATGGCGATGTCCTCGAGATCACCGACGAGGATTGGCATATCGGGTTGGACTGCTACCTACTCAACGTGATCCGAATGACCAGATTGGTTACTCCGATAATGCAGGGCCAGGACACGGGTGGTTCCATCGTCAACATCTCCACATTCGCTGCGTTCGAGCCTGATCCGGACTTCCCCACGTCGGCGGTATTCCGAGCTGGTCTTGCCGACTTCACGAAGCTCTTCAGTAGCCGGTATGCGGCTGAGAGCATTCGCATGAACAATGTCCTGCCTGGCTTCATCGACAGCCTCCCCGAGAAGCAGGACCGTGTAGATCGGATTCCTGCGGGCCGGTACGCCAAAGTCGAAGAGCTGTCCGAAGCAGTGGCGTTCCTGGTCAGCAGCCGATCGAGCTACATCACCGGCCAAAACCTGCGAGTCGATGGCGGACTCACCCACTCAGTTTGACACTCTGAGCTGCCCATATCAGGCACATATGCGCGCGTGCTGGTTGAGTTGGCTGGGTGCAGGTCGGTTCTCTCGACGGGGGTTGGGAGGATCACATGGGTATCGAGTCATCATCGGCCGTGTTGGCCGTGCCGAGCGAAGATCAAGCATTCGAGGTTCAGGTGGCGCTGGCCGGGTTCCTGGCGGGCTATTCCGGGAACACCCGGTTGGCGTATCAGCAGGATCTCCGTCAGTTCGCCTTCTGGTGTCACGACCAGGACCTCGGACTGTTGGCAGTGAGACGCATCCACATAGAGCTGTTCGCCCGATGGCTCGAACACCGTGGCGCTGCACGAGCCACGATCGGCCGCAGGTTGTCAACCGCGACGGGTTTCTACCGGTACTGCGTGGAGGAAGAACTCCTCACCCACAACCCTGCTGCCAACGTCCGACGACCCCGGCTCCGTCAATAGTCCACCATGAACGGGTTGGACCGCAACGAACTCGGCGCCTTCCTCATCCAGGCCGGACTCTCCGGAGCACGAGACCATGCGTTGGCATGCCTCCTTGCTCTGAACGGACTCCGCGTCTCCGAGGCGCTCAACACTGACGCCGACGATGTCGGACTCGAACGCGGTCACCACACGCTGCGGGTCAACCGCAAGGGGGCAAGATCGTCATCGTCCCGCTCGCACCGCGCACCGCACGCACTGTGTACCTCGCTATCGGCGAGCGGAGCGACGGACCAATCTTTGTCACCGACACCGGTGAACGCATAAACCGGCACCAAGCTGCCCGCGTTGTGCGTCGACTGGCCAGAGGAGCAGGGATTAACAAGAGAATCAGTCCCCACTCGCTACGGCACAGCTTTATCACCGCAGCCCTTGACGCCGGAGTACCCCTCCGTGACGTCCAAGAGGCAGCATCACATGCTGATCCGAGAACGACGATGCGCTACGACCGTGCCCGACGTTCACTCGACCGACACGCCACATACATCGTCGCCACCTTCGTAGCAGGAGCCAGCCGCTGACGGCACCACACTGCTGATCCGGGATCGATTCGGGACCGTCCGCTTACCGGACGGCTGTCAATTCTGGTCAGCGAGTTCGTCGCGGATTGCATCGTCCAGATCTATGAACGCGTCCGCCGCCCACCACAGATGATCCTCCGGGAGCATCGTGTAGGAACGGTGAGTTCGCTGCCAGTCTCGATCGTGGTAGCAATCCAACACCTGATGCAAGTGTCGTCGGGCGGCAGTCCTCTCGATCCGGAGCTGTTCGAGATACCGCTCCCGACCCGGAGGTCCAACGTACGCCAAGTCGTTGAAACGGTGCTCCCCCAACAAGACCAGAACGTCCTCATCGGTCCCATCCGATCGGGACCAGAACCGAACCGCCCGTACGATCACGTGGTTCCACACCGGCCAACCCGCCGGGCGCCACACGCGCTCCACCGGGACCTTGTCCAAGCGCAGCAATGACGCCAAGGCCTCAAGCGCCACAGACCGAGAACGCCACGGAACCTCGTCAACCGGAAGATCCACGACGAAAGCTACCGATACGACATCCAGCGACTCGGGGCCATCCAGGAGATCTCCGAACACATACGCGTCCGTGACCTCCAACGCATCGAACCCATCAATCATCGAGAGACCCTCAGCAACCGATCCCAACCGACGAACCGCAGTGGAATACTTCACTGAGCCATTGTGCCATCGGGAACCCTCGGCGCATAGGTGCCTGATTGCGTGAGTATCGGGACAGATCCCTATGGCGGGATTGGATCGCTGCGGTCATGATGGAGGAGAGGAAGAGGAGCGACAGGTGCGCAGCATTGTGCGGTGCATGGCGATCGGGGCGATGATTGTCATCCTCGCGGGAGCCTGTTCTGCAGCCGACAAGCCTGCGACTGGGCCTGCGTCGAGCGCTACATCGACGTCGACGACTCGTCCCGTGTCCACAACGACGATGCAAGAAGCATCGACGGTGGCCCCGGCGACTGGGATCACTCTCGACAGGTCTGGCGCTGTCTTGCACGAGATACCGGACTACGGATTCGCCATGTTCGGTCCGCACGTCGCATCGACCTTCGCTCCGGCATCGGGTTGGATCGTTACCCACTCCCCAGGTGAGTTCGGTGTCTGGTTTCCGGGGATCGAGGCACCTGACACCCTTGCGATTGGTGAGGAGGTATTCGAGGGCTCGGGCGGTAGGGATTGGGGCGCCGGTGTCGACCTGACGTACACGCAGGGGGTGAACTACGTGCCGATCGTCGTGACCCGTGGCACCGTATCCACGAGCGTGTCGGTGCCGATCACCTACCTACCGGAGGCCACCGTCGAACTTGCCAAGGTCACCGCTGTCGACGAAACCAGCATCACTCTCGACTACGGGTACTGGGACTCGGATGGCGAATTTGCGTTTCCGTCAGACGATGATGTCGGCGTCGTGGAGACAGTTCCGGTCGATCCCCACGCGTACGTGATCCTGCATGAGACAGCGGTCACGGACTACGCATGGTTCGTCGATCAATACGAGCAACGGACGCCTCACGACGACATCGGTTGGTATCCCAACGGCGAGAGCACCGTGTACTGGGCCACGATCGATGACGGTCACGTCGTCGAACTCTGGTACATCCCCGTCGGATAGCCGCGCCCATAACCGGCTGACAGGGTGCGCATAGGTGCCGTTAAGGGCGGCTGTGCAGGTGTCGCCTCGATCGAAGGGATGCACTAGCTACAGGGGGAAGAGACCTTCGTGGGACCGTCACCGTGGACCCAGTCCTGATAGCTCTCCCACGTGCCGTTGACCTCGCCGTTGTACGCCCACCCGGTGACCCCATCGGTAGCTGTCCTGAAGCCCCCTGTGTAGCCCGACGCATCGAAAGCAATGTCCAAGCCGTCGGAGAACTGGGCAACAAGGTCGGTGTTGAGCGGTGTCGTTTCGACAAACCCGTCTGGGACCTGTCCGAGCAGAATCGTCTCCAAGGACCGGCCGCTGGCAGACTCTGCTTCAGCTGCCCAAATCACGACCGGCGACGTCTCCCCGGATTGCCAACCCGGTGGGAACCATTGGACAGAGATGTCGTCGATGCCGTCCCGCTCGCAGCCCAGAGAGAATGTGACATCCCCTGTTGTCTGGGACATCCCCACTGGTGGAAACGGAGAACCAGAAGAAGAACCGGAGCAACCCGTGGCCACGACGAAGACGAGCAGGACAAGCGCCGCCGACCCAAGTCGTTTGGTCATATACCTACGACGCTAGCCATCTCCAGGCTCCACACACAACCAGCAGTACGCACGGCCCGTAGACTGGAGTTCCCCCTGTGAGCCGGACACCCCGACAATGGGCGATGAGTCGCCTGGAGGGGAGTCCAGTTGGAGAATC
>Ga0209013_10006244_pt1 | contig 10137 bp, 7 predicted proteins | sample Cruoilmetagenom2_FD_187291 | JGI IMG/M metagenome (GOLD analysis project Ga0209013, IMG submission 187291) | Oil polluted marine microbial communities from Coal Oil Point, Santa Barbara, California, USA - Sample 2 (SPAdes) (version 2) | ecosystem: Environmental > Aquatic > Marine > Oil seeps ...
TGTCGGCGTGCCGACGGAAACAAAAGTCATGTCGGAATTGGCGACCGCGTCGGCGGTATCGGTTGTCGCTGTGACAAGGCCCGCCTCAACACCCAGGCCGAGAAGCTCGCCGAGGTCTTTCTCGTGAATCGGTGACTCGCCGCGCGCGATCTGGCCGGCCTTGATCTCATCAACATCGCAGCCGATGACCGTGTGACCGAGCTTCGCCAAACACGCCGTGGAGACCGCTCCGACATAGCCAAGACCGATGACGGAGATAGACGGAAGATGGCGCAGCGCCGGCCGAACGATTGCCGGTTCTGCGAAGTCATAGAATTCGAAGTCACGAGCCAGGTCATTCATGATGTTGCCATTGGGTTATATTTATCCTGAACCCATAGCTTCAAGAGCCGTGCCAAACTGGCCCTATAAACTTTGCATCTATTAATCAGAGGGTTAGTTGGCGCCCCGGTCTGAGGCATACCTCCGCACGTTGCCAACCTGCAAAGACCCGCATTGCAAACTGCAATTCACCGCGCCGCGTTTGGCGACATCCAATGAAACGCGCGGGCACGGCGACGGCCGAACGAGTTTCATCCGCCCAAACGCCGGGCGCTCAAGTCCCGAGCTCAGCGACCGCAACTAAGACTTCAGGTTGGCAAGGGCGATGGCGGTGGCATGACTGATTATTGGGAACCCACCGGAGTCCAATTCCGCCAGTACGTGCTCGGGAGACAGGAATTGCAGCTCCATGTCCTCCAAGTCTCCCGGCTCCGGAGCACGGACGGATTCGACATGCTTGGCACGAAACAGATGAGACGTACCGATACCCTGATTGCCGGCCATGGTGAAGCTTCCGAGCGCGTTCCACGCGCTTGACACGAGGCCTGTCTCTTCTAGCAACTCTCGCTTCGCGGCTTCGATAGGATCCTCTCCTGGGTCGATCAAGCCACCGGGAAGCGTCAGGGCAACAGCACGGGGGCCATGCTTGTATTGGCGTATGCAGGCCACCAGTCCGTCAGGCGTGGTGGCGTAAACGGTTGAGTGGCATGACATGCGGACCTGGTAAAAATCCGGGATGGTCCGGCCGTCGGGGAGTCGCACTTCCTCGCGGCTGACGGACAGACCCCGATCATTCTTGTAAACCTCTTCAGCCGAAACGACGGTCCACTCATCGCGCCCCATCAAAAACTCCTTCGAACCGACCCCTTAGAAGTTAAAGTAGATGAACTCCGTTATGTCTTCCATCCGGTATAGCTGAACCAAGGCCACGAAGAAGCCGAGACCCATCGTCGCCGCCCAAGCTGGCGAAGGGCGCCAAGCAATATGTTGGCTCATGGTTGAATTCTTAACCTTCTCGGCTCCGTCTGCAAGGACCGGTCCATAACGCTGCGCGATCTCGATGGAGTTGGGCAAAAGAAAGACGATCGCCGCCAGCGCGCCCAAGTGAAGCCAGATTGTCAACGTGTCCTGCGACAGAGACTCCCACAGTTTGGGTTCCAGGGGCTGCGAGAGCCCGCTCATGCCGGCAAGAATTTGGCTCGCGCCACCGAAGCTCTCAGCACGGAAAAACACCCAAGCGACAATCACGGCCAAAAAGGTCAGCGTTTGGGCGAGCCCTTTACCGAACCATACGGGAAGCAACGCTGGTTTCGAGGACTGTCCCCACAGACGCGACCACGTATGGTTCACGACGAGATAGAGTCCATGCAGTCCACCCCAAACCACGAAAGTCCAGCTCGCGCCGTGCCACAGACCGCCAAGGGCCATGGTCGCCATGAGATTGATGTGACGGCGTCCCGCTCCGCGGCGGCTACCACCGAGCGGAATATAGAGATAATCGCGCAGGAAGCGAGAGAGCGTGATGTGCCAGCGGCGCCAGAACTCGACAATACTCTTGGATTTGTAGGGGGAATTGAAGTTGATAGGCAGCCGGATCCCGAACATGCGCGCCACGCCGAGCGCCATATCGCAGTACCCAGAGAAGTCAAAATAGATCTGGAAGGTGTAAGCAAGCGCGCCGATCCACGCCGCTTCGACAGGCACACCTTCCGTTGTCTCGGCGAGACTGAAGGCGGTCGACACGTAGGGCACGACTCCGTCCGCCAGCACAATCTTCTTGAAGAGACCGATCACAAAGAGCGTCAACCCGACGGATAGATTGACCCCCATACGGTTTTTGAACACCGACAGCGTGAACTGAGGAATTGTATCCTTCTGCAGAACGATCGGACCTGCGATGAGCTGCGGAAAGAAGACGATGAAAAGAGCGTAACGGGGAAAGTCGCACTCTACCAAGTCTCCACGATAGGTGTCGTAGAGGAATGAAATCTGCTGGAACGTGAAGAACGAAATGGCCAGAGGTAGCGCGACACCCGCAAGAGCGTAGTCGAGTCCAGTCAGCGCATTCACATTCGAGATGAAGAAATCTGCGTATTTGTAGTACGCGAGAACCAGAAGATTGGCGGCAATCCCCAATCCCAAAACCCAAGGGTCCTTGAGTTTAGAGAGGACCCGATGAAGGCCGTAGTTGATCAGAACCGATCCGATCAACAGAACGAGGTACCAGGGATTCCACCAACCGTAGAAGAACAGGGAGGCAGCAATGAGCCAAGCGATCATACCTCGCTCGGAGTCGAAGCTCCGAAGAAGAAAGAAGCCAGCCAACGTGGCTGGCAGAAAGAGGTAGATAAATTCCAGAGAGCTAAAAACCATCTTCTTCTGCCTCACTAAGTGCGCGAAAACCGGGAGTTCTGTGACGCGCCCTCAAGATTTACTGAATTTGACCGGGGAACTTTGATCGAGGGCCTCGAGCTCTGACAAAAGCGACTTGGCACCTTCGTGACCCATCTTGGCGCCCCTTTGAGCGAGCTCATAAGCACGAGCCTTGTCTTGCAAGACCAGTCGACCTTCAGCCAACAAACGCGCCAACTCTTCCATTGAACCAGGATGACGAAGCAGGATTCCCTTCTCGAAGAAACCAACGGCTTCTGCGTCGGAAAGACCGTATGACTCTTTGAGGTGCAGACGTCCTAACTCAGTGACGGCACCACCATGCCCAAGTTCTGCAGCCATCCTTAGCCACCCTAAAGCTTCCTTCGTCCTGGCCGTGCTTTTGGGGCTTTTTAGGAGAAGCCGTGCAAGTTCGTGCATACCGCCATTGTCGCCAAGGCGGCTAGACCGACGAAACCAGCGCTCTGCTTCCGCCAAATCAATTTCTACGAACGATCCATCTCTATAGAGACGACCCAGTGTCTTAGCCGCGCTCGCCGAACCATCGGCAGCCTTTGTAGAAAGACCCACAATAGCCCGGCGACCCCAATAGCGGGCGCTCTCTGGGTTCGATTTGATACCCTTGCCTCCCTTGAGCAGCCACTGAGCATATTTAATTGTAGACGTCGGGTATCCAGAGACCGCGGCTTGCTCGTAATGATAGAGAGCCGAATTAATGTCCTGCTTTACGCCCAAACCATATCGATAATGATATGCAAGCTGCACATTTGCTTTATCGAACTGCCATGACAAAGCCTTATTAAACCAAGCCACGGCGATTGTATCGCATTCCTCTCCAGTGGATTGCTGATAGAGTCTTCCGATTTCGTATGCGGTCTCGCCCCGATAAATAAAGTTGAAGCGCACTGCTTTCATCAACCAGTCGCGTGCGGCCTCTGGGTCACCGGATACCCCCCAACCATACTTATATGCGCGCGCCAAATGGTACATGGCAACCGGATGACCATCAGTAGCAAGAGGTTGCAGCGCTTCATTGGCTTCTGACCATTTTCCACGATCTTGCAGACCTCGCGCCTGCGAAATTAGCTCGTTCACCTTCGGATCATTCGGGGCACTCAGTCCGATGTTCCCAAGGTGCGTCCGGCCGCCATACACGTACAGACAGCAGCCCAGAAAAACGATGCCTATAACGGATAGTGTCGCGAGGAGAGTTCCACGGTTAGGCATCCGACTTCCTCCATATCCTGCAGTTTACTCCTTCGCTCATGGTCAGCCCATTGTGGGTATGGTGCTTACGGTGTTGATCTTCTTCTATGGGACACTTGATGAGAGTTTGATCCTCTCCCTGCAGCTCCGGGCGCCGCTCCGAAGACGACATAATCTGGGCGAGTTCGGCAACGATCGCTCGCGCTATATTGCTGTCGAAGTGATAAGCGTCTTTGAAGTGCGCCAGTTGCCGCGTTACAGGGTTATCAAAGTCGAAGTCAATTACCGGAGCTAACTCAGCTAAACGCGCGCGATACGCGTGGTTCACATCGGCCAGACCAAAATCTGCAATCCGATGCTGCATTTCGACGATCGTCGGGGGTACAAAAAACAGTAATTGGATATCCTCTCGATCACACCATTCTGCAATCTCGCTAATCTTGGACCACAGCTCTTCTGAGAAAGAGAACTTGCGCCAGTCGTTGGCCGCATTTTTACTGACTTGTCGCGCGTACTTTTTCGGTAACGGCCGTTCGATTGACCGTTCTTGCCAAACGTCTGCCCAGGCACCGAGGCCAAGACCGTAACGCTTTAAAGAGCCTGGAAGTTGTGAGGTTCCCCTGCCCTCGGGCAGTCTACACCCTGCGCACAACTCGGGATCAAGAAGGTGGTCCAGGGTCCAGTTAGGCGACCGACGCAAATCCGCTGCATCGGCTGTCTCAATAAGGCTTGGCATAAGCCGCGCCAATTTATCTAGCGTCGAACCATATCTATCTTCGACATTTGCCCAGCCTGTCTTTGCGACGAACCAGCTTGAGTAGTAACGCAATGGCGCATCAGCGATTTCGATCGCGTCAGGGACTCGATTTAGTCCACCTCGGTGCTCAAGATCGAAAGTTCTAAGTGGCACCCCGATAATCAGCGCATCTAGTTTTGTGTTTTCGCGGAGATACTTATACGTACTGTATATTTCAGGAATGGTGGCGCCGCCGTAGGCAAAGTTGTAGACGCCATCAAGCCCTTTCTCTTCAAAGAAACGATCTTGAAGCGCCCGACTCCGGCTGTCGCCAAGAATGATCCGCGGAGCACGTTTGCGCGGGTACTCAATCATCTTATAAAGCGGATAATGCGCCTTTACGCTGATTTCCCGCTTGTCAAGGTCGAGGTCGAACCAACCATTCATATTGAAGGGATCCACCACAAAGTTGAAGACGACCGGAGCGACTCCAAGGACGGCAACCCCAAAGAGGACTGCTATATAGCGAGCGAGCCAAGGGTTTTTTCTATTCATGGTCTAACTCTTTCTCAGCGACGCCTGATGTATGTCCTAGTGGTGAGTCCTGCCGTCCGCATGCGCTACGGTGCATGGTTGCGGAGAGAACAGATCGATAAGGTCGATGACCTTGCATCGTCCACGCCGCGACGCGATTAGCTTCTGAAGCTCTCTCGTGTGGTAGGTGACAACGACAGTTTCGCAACCGTCGATGACGCTGGCGGCACTCTTATGCAGAGCCTTCGAAAGACCCTGCATTACCGTCACAGTCTGGAGGTCGGTACGCTGCACGCGATCGGGTCGATTATGTAAACATGCACCTGCGCAGATGGCCGGCTCATGCGCTATCACCTCGACGCCCTCCCCGACGAGAGCTTTCATAATCTGCAGGATTGGACTTTCGCGGACGTCGTAGGCAGGAGCGTTGAGTGACAAACCTAAAAAGCCGATCTTCTTCCCACCGACTCTCTGAATTAGCTTAATGGCCGCACCAATCCGAACGTCGTCCGTCATGGTGCGCTCGAGAGCCCTGGGGGCAGAAGACTTCCTACCCCGAAAGTCATCGATCGCTGTCATAAACTGCATGGTGCGAAACCCTTGACGAATAATCCTGCATTCGTCGTTTCAAGCACCATGCCAGATCATTTATTCTATTAATAACAGTTCGTTAGTGCCCTCTTTCCGCTCGCGCCCATGGTTCAGTTTTGCAATTTGGGGCTTTGCCTTAGCTTTCTGCAAAGCTGCTAGTCGGCGCGCTCGATCAAAAACAATGGCGATTTGTCTAGGTAGTCTTCAACTGAACCGAAATGCCATGCGTCGGCTTTCGCGCATCCGGATGCCCCGCACGACAAAAGCTCCAAGTCGAGCCGAAATGGTTCTTCCGGACGGTAAAGGTTTGCGTAGGCGAGCAATCGATCGCCTGATTTTGCGTTGGGAATTAGTGCTTCATAGCGGTTTTGGTGCAAATCAGTCGTGAACGCATCCCAGCCTGCGCCCGGGAACCAGCGCGGGCTGGGAGTTCCGCCACCATCTATAAAACGAGGAAGCATGAATCCCTGATCGAGGAGCGTATCGAGCCGAGCCTGGATCGATGTTGTGCGCCTTTCTTCCAGGGGCATCTCGCTCAGCGCGAGCAGGCTGATGCCAGCATGGGCGATGTCTTCATAGTTGGCGTTCCGGTCCTTCTTCTTCGCGGGTTTGCTCACCGACACGCGGTCAAGGCCGGTCCATCCCGCAAAGTATTCCGGCGGCCAGTAGCGCCAAAGCGCCCCATCTTCTGCGAGCTCCCATGAATCCAGGAAGCGTCGCACGAGTAAGGACGAACGACGATCCCACTCCGACTTATCGGCAATTTGCGCTGCTTCACGGAGCACAAATGCCCAGGCCACTTGCCAGTTCCATGGTGCCCAGATTCCATCGTAACGAAAATTGATTCCGTAAGGGATGCGATAGAGGGCGGAGTCGGGATCAAAATTCTGCTCTTGCGCTTCCGCCACACAAACAGCTGTATTTTGGATTTCTTGTCGCAACGGCATGGGACACGCCTCGCCGAGGTTTCGGCATGCACGAAGCAAACTTCCGACGATCATCGCCTGATTGATCATGAGGGAGACGGGTGTCTTATGATCTTCAGAGTATATGCGCGATGCCCATCCGCAACTTGGATTGTGGGTACCATCTATCCCATGTTCTAAATTCCTCGCATTCAAGGTCCCCTGCATGGCACGCTTTGCCAGCTCGGCAAAAACCTCATGACCCGTTTTTTTGTAAATAACGGAAAGTGCTGTTGTTCGGTATGCCTGGCTCCAACTCTGGTAACCTGCTTCGTCACTGGCAATGGATCCCGGCTCTCCCAAGCCATTTAGCAGCAGTCCTGAGATCGCATGAAACCCCTGTCGGCCAGCGCGGGAACCATCGATAGAGAGAACCGGTATCTCCGCACGAATAGAACGGTCGAGACCATACGCCAGCACTTCATCCTTGGCGCTGTTCGCGATCGGTACGGGCAGCCTCGCACTTTTAGGTAGGAAATAGACATCGCTGCCTTTCTCCTGGTCGCAGAAAACTTGCAAGACGATGCCGTCGCTCAACGACTTGGCTGACAACAAGGCACAGCCGTCCAGACGTCCCAGTTCAGCACGCTCGTCTGGATTCAGCCGACCATTTGACTCTCTAGGTATGTGCGAAAATGCATAGCTGAGAGTATTTTTATCTTGCACAGAAACAATGAGCCCATCTGAGTCGAATGATAAGAGAGAGGCGCGGGTCAATCTTGGCCACTGGAACACCATCCTCCCATCCTGAATCAGATCAACCGTTGCCCGTGGTCCTTTTTGGCTGCGCAAATAGACGAGAGATCCATTCTTATCTACTCGTATGGAGCTTAGTCGGGATACATCATCAACATCGTATCCATCGACGAGCTTAGTATTCTCAAGCATCACCGTCGGACGAAACGCACCCCGCTCCCAGAATTGCAATAACGTATGCTCACCTACGGAAGACCCCGATAACAATGCCAACCTTTCAATGGATTTGCGCTTTCCCTTACCGGTTTTCGAGTCAAATGAAAGTCCTGATGCGACCTGGGTAACTATCCATCCCGCAGGCCCGTCATCATCCGCACGTGCCTTTGTGCAAACTAAAGCTGCAGTGAATGCGAGAAAAAACAGAACAATCCAGTCAGCATTGCACACGACAACTCTCTTGGTCAGCATAGCACCCTACTCCTCGACGCGTTTGGTAGATTGGCAAAGTCGACCCTCACATTTGAGAATGACTTCATCGCAAGATGGCAACATCGGCTATTTGTGTTGCAGTCGGAATCGCTATCAATCCTGTGTAGTGAAGTGTGCCCAAAAACAGCAAGGTCACGGCAATCGCAGTGCACCAAGAGGCCATAGCCATTCTGGCTTGCTCGAGAAGACCGTCGCCTCCACCCGCTGTTTGGTTGCCTCGGTTCGACCAACGCTGCTTAGAGAGGCGAAAGATGGCGTATACTTTGACCGATGCGTTGATGAGCTGATTGAGATAGAGGATCCATGGATACGCCATCTCAATCTTACGGGAATAGGTGAATAGCACGAGCGAAAGCATCATCCGACTAAGCGCAATGAAGACGATGTATGACGCCAGGTACTGAATCCCGACCAAGAATGTTGCGCAAACTGCAAGGACTGGGCTCACAAGCATGGTCCACATCGACAGTCTTTGATCGATAAGGCACCACCAGATGAATAACGGCATGGCACGAGGACCAAGCTTTATGGCCCGAGCGCCGTTCCGCAGCATGTTGCCTGACCAACGTCGAAAGTTTTGAACCATTCGATCAAGGCCGGAACCCTCTATAACCTCGATTGTGTATCCGAGTGCGTCAGGGACATAGAGCATCTGTGCGTTATTCTTCAGCATGAAGTACCACGTACTCTTGTCGTCGCCGGACAAGAACCGAAACCGGCCCCAAAGCCAATGCCCGAGGTGATCCGCTTCTAGCAGGCGTATAAATTCGTACTTCTTCAGATTTTTGGCCCTAAAGACTGACATTCGACCCGTCAGCGTGAGAACCCGTCCTGAAAGTGCATGGCTCTGCATCGCCAAGCGGCGCTGCGAAAAGCGCATTTTCAGCCATGTCTCAATCCAACGCGGACCAATGCAAATGACCTCTTCATCAGTCGTACATGCTTGAAGCTGGGGATAGAGTTCGAAGAGCGGCATGCAGCGACTTACCGCGCCCTTGGCTAGGACAAAATCACCGTCCATGAAACATACTAGGTCATCGTCCAACACGGGCAGACGGCACATAGCTCTCAAAACCAGCCCAATTGCTGCACGCTTCCCGGGCACATTCTGTCGGATGATCCGCAAGGTGATGTCGACGCCTGCTGCTTCGCGGCGAAGCAGGTCACTGACGATATCTTCGTCGTAGCGGTCAGAGGACCCGAGCCAAATAGTGCCGGAAATGCCCGACTCAACAATTTCACCAATGACAGACCTAACAACCATCTCCGTAATTTCACGATGCTCGCGATACGTCGTCATCATGAAATGCATGTGCCGAGGACGCCAACCGGAGTCCCAAATTTCCCGGCCTCGCTCCTGCATCTTCGGGTAGACAAATCTCGAGTAAATCCATGCCCGCAGTGCATGCGTGAACCACCACCCGTAACGCCATATCCCTAGGATCCCTATTGTGAATGTGATTTCTCGGGCGCCTGGGTCGAAGATCGCATTCGGAATGCTGAGCACGACTACCAAGCAGACCGCCAAATAGAGAGTGATTTTTAGAAGCGCAAGAGGCGTCCACTTCTTCCAGCCCGTCGGCCAGTCAGTAGGCTCATCAAGGTTGCGCGCGGTATCAAATCGAATTGATTTCTGCATCGCCACCTCCCAACACGTTACCGATGCCCGTCCCAAGTTTGTTGTAGACGTCACTCGTGAATCTTTTTGGGAAAATCACAACAGCTGGCAATCCTGCGCTAATTTCATCACGACTTTGATCTTCAGGATCAAGTCTCAGCGACACCAATGCCGTTCTCTCGGTACGGTCGTTCCACTCGTAGCGTGATGCTTTGGGATCTACGAAGCCTGAGGTGCGGTCGACTTTGGTGACCGTAGCTTGCACGTGACGACCCAGGCCAGGGATGAACACTTTTGCTCTGTCATTGAGTCCTACCGATAGAACCTCGTCTTGTGTGAGATAGGCCAGCACGGTCGGACTACCCGTTTTTTCTATGGTCAGCACCGTGTCGTTGCGTACGAGATTCAAGTTGCCCGGCTGCAGTACGGACTTGATGCGTCCGTCAAAGGGCGCTTCAATTACCAACCGCTTTATCGCTTTTTCAGCCTGGTCCAAACCTGCATATGCCGCAGTAACTCTCGCGCTCGCCTCATCAACATCAAGCGCGAGCATATCGAGGTCAGCCACGAACTCTTTGTTATTGAAGAAT
>Ga0209013_10006245_pt1 | contig 10137 bp, 7 predicted proteins | sample Cruoilmetagenom2_FD_187291 | JGI IMG/M metagenome (GOLD analysis project Ga0209013, IMG submission 187291) | Oil polluted marine microbial communities from Coal Oil Point, Santa Barbara, California, USA - Sample 2 (SPAdes) (version 2) | ecosystem: Environmental > Aquatic > Marine > Oil seeps ...
GCATTCCCTATCTGACGATCTACTCGTTCTCTTCGGAGAACTGGTCGCGGCCGCGCGAAGAGATCGATTACCTGATGGGGCTCATGAAGAGGTTCATCCGGCGCGATTTGGCTGAATTGCACGAAGCGAACGTCGGCATTCGTGTGATTGGCGAACGTGTTGGTGTCGACCCGGAACTGCTCGCCTTGATCGATGAGGCCAAGGAACTGACGCGAAACAATACGCGTTTGACGCTGGTGATCGCATTCAACTATGGCGGCCGTAACGAGATTGTTCGGGCTGCTGGTCGGTTGGCCGAGGAGCTCGCGGCAGGACGTCTTGATCCAGCTGAAATCGAAACCAAAGATTTCGAGCGGGCGCTCGATACTTACGGTATCCCTGATCCCGATCTGGTGATTCGGACGAGTGGGGAAATGCGGTTGTCGAACTTTCTACTGTGGCAATCGGCTTATGCGGAGTTCGTGTGTCTCGATACCTATTGGCCGGACTTCGGTCGGGAGGATCTAGAGGCGGCCATTTCGGAGTATCTTGGACGTGAGCGTCGTTATGGTGGTTTGGCTAGCCGTTCGACGGCATGATTAAAAGCCGATCGAGCCTGGTCGGGGTGGCCATGACGAAGGAGAAGACGACGAACCGTCAACTCAAGGAATTGCAGCGTCGAACGATCTCTGCGCTGGCGCTGGGCGCTTGCGCACTGGCGGCGCTATTTGCGGGTCCGGTACCGTTCGGGTTTTTGGTGCTTCTCGTGGCGCTCGTGATGTGCTGGGAGTGGGGCCACATCGTGCGTTCAGGCGGGGGCACCGACTGGAGTTTCATCGTACATGGTCTAACCGTCAGCGCCGCCATTTTGGTGGCGATGTTTGTTTCCTCCGAGCTTGCGCTGGTGGTTTTGGTTGTAGGCGGAGCGACGCTCCTGGTGATCAATTCCGATGATGGTCCGGGTGTGTCCGTGCTCGGAGCACTGTATGTCGGTATTCCAGCTATCGCATTGATCTGTTTGAGAAGTTCTCAGCCCTACGGGTTGACAGCGGTAATGTTTATTTTTGCGGTGGTGTGGGCTGGAGACATTGCCGCTTTTCTCGGAGGCCGTCAGATCGGCGGCGTGAAGCTGTATCCGAGTATCTCACCGAATAAAACGTGGGCGGGCCTCGTGAGTGCGGTTGGCGCATCGATCTTGGTCGGGATTGTGTTCTGGTCCTTTCTGGCGGATGCACCGTTACTCTATCTGCTTGGTTGTGCGGTCGGGCTGGGTGTCGTAGCGCAGCTTGGAGATTTAGCGGAGTCGGCCTTGAAGCGATTGTTTCGGGTCAAGGATTCAAGCGACTTGATCCCCGGTCACGGGGGTTTCATGGACCGGATGGATGGGATTGTGGCGGCGGCTTGCGTGGCGCTTGCCGTTGGCTTGATGATCAATTCCGAGGCGCCGGCACGAGCTTTACTGTATGGGAGTTGAGTGCGCGTTGGACGCTCCTGGACTGGCGGCCTTCGGGCTTTGGAGGGCTATTGTTTGATGCAACGGGCCGCGAATACAGCTCGCCACGCTCATGAGCACGTAGAAGCAGAGCGCTGTAACGTGCCCAAGCGGGTCACCGTACTTGGTGCGACCGGTTCGATCGGGACCAGTACTCTAGATTTGATCGGACGGAACGAACACGCGGTGGAAGTTATCGCGGTTACCGCGCATTCGAGCGTGGAAAGATTGGCGCAATGTGCACGCGATTGTCGGGCGGAGCGAGCGGTTATTGGGGATCCGGCGCTTTATGGGCAACTCAAGGAGGCGCTATCGGGTTCAAATATCAAACCCGCAGCGGGAAATGACGCGCTCATCGAAGCCGCCCAGATGCCCGTCGACTGCACGATTGCAGCGATCGTCGGCGCAGCCGGATTGAAGCCTACGGTTGCTGCTGCCAGATGCGGTGGACGCCTGGGGCTCGCCAACAAGGAATGCCTTGTCTCGGCTGGCGATGTCTTCATGGAGGAGGTGGCGCGAGCCGGCTGCGAGCTTATTCCAGTCGACAGTGAGCATTCGGCGGCATTTCAAATCCTGCAAGAGGTCGACGCCGAGAGCATCGAAAATATAACCCTGACGGCATCGGGGGGTCCGTTCAGGAACTGGCCGTTGGAGCGGATACAGGCAGCAACGTGCGACGAGGCGCTGAAACACCCCAATTGGTCTATGGGAGCGAAGATTACGGTCGATTCCGCGACGATGATGAACAAGGGTCTAGAGCTGATCGAGGCCTTGCATCTATTCCCTGTTGAGACGGATCAACTGGGCATGCTGGTTCATCCGCAGTCCATCGTACATTGTCTGGTTTCGTTCATTGACGGCTCGGTTCTAGCGCAGCTGGCGGAGCCGGATATGCGGACGCCCATTGCTGTTGCCCTGTCCTGGCCGCGTCGGATGGCCGCGCCGACAAAAAAACTCGACCTTGCAAAGGTTTCCAAGCTCACTTTCGAAGCTGCCGATGAGGTGCGTTTTCCCGCGATCCGCCTGGCGCGGGAGGCGATGGAGCGTGGTGGAACGGCTCCTGCGGTTCTGAATGCGGCAAATGAAGTTGCGGTTGCGGCTTTCCTTGAAGGTCGCATTACCGTGCCCGATATCGCCGCATTGGTAGGAAAAACTCTCGATAGCGCCGACAAACGCGGTCTGGTTGCGGGCGCGTCGTGTCTTGAGAACATACTTGAATGCGACGCAAACGCCCGGCTGCTCGCCCAGGAAGTTCTCGCCAAAGGTAACCTTGTTGCCTGAGTGGTGGAGACCTTGGTTCTTTTTACGATTTCGCTTTGCTGCGGCCGCCTAATTGGTGGCATTTGGCGAGTGTTGGTTGGCGTGAGATTCGACCCCGCATCGTGACTTCAGTAGCTATTCGTGTGTGCGCTCTGGGCGCGTGTGACGACGACAAAGGATACGAACTGATGGAATTCATTGCGCAGATTGCCGACAATCTGTCTGGTGCGCTCTTGGTCTTGGCCGGGTTCTTGTTTGCGCTAACGGTTGTCGTGTTCGTGCACGAAATGGGTCATTTCCTGGTCGCGCGCTGGTGCGGTGTGACGGTGTCGACGTTCTCGATCGGTTTCGGCAAGGAGATCTGGGCCTTTGTCGATAAACATGGCACGCGGTGGCGGTTTGCTTGGATTCCAGCCGGTGGCTATGTGAAGTTTCTCGATGATGAGAACGCGGCAAGTATGCCGGACCGCGGCGCATTGGATCGCATGACTGAAGAGCAGCGCAAGGGATCGTTTCAGCTGAAACCCGTGTGGCAGAGGGCTGCCGTTGTGGCGGCTGGCCCTTTGGCGAATTTCATTCTAGCTATCGTGATATTTGCCGGCTTTTTCTGGTCGATGGGTGTAAACCGCATTGAACCAAGGGCCGACTACATCGTTCCTGGGAGCCCTGCGGGGGCGGCCGGTTTCGAGCCCGGTGACTTGGTATTAAGCATCGGCGGGAGCAAGGTGCGGGATTTCGCGCAGATCAGCAAAACAGTTTGGACCAGTCCAGGGCGGACACTCGAGTTCGTCGTTGACCGGCGTGGCGAGAACCTACCCATCGAGGTCGTTCCCGAATTGCAGGAGCGCAACGATTACATCGCAGGAAAGCACCGCCGGCCGACGATTGGTATTCGCTACGCTGTTGAACCCGTCGTGGCAGGGGTGACAAAGGACGGTCCTGCCGCCACGGCGGGATTTGAGGTCGGCGACCGTATCGTGCAGATGAATGGAAAAGAAATCAACGATTTCAATAAATTGCAGGAAATTGTCAGGAAGAGTGAAGGAAAGCAGCTTGCGGTAACCGTAATGCGCGGCGGCCGTGAAATTGCGCTTAATGTGACCCCGAAAATGACCGCGCCGGGGAAGAAGGCGTCCGATCCGACCCAACGTCCCTTAATTGGCGTGCTCAGTACTGGAAAACCTGTCTATTCTCGGCATGAAAATGCTGGGATCGTCGAATCACTTGGTCTTGGTGCGGAACGGACCTGGAATATCATCACCGGGACGCTTTCCTATATAGGCGATATCTTTACGGGACGTCAGAGTGCTGAGCAGATCGGCGGCGCTGTGCGAATCGCGGATGCAGCCGGCAAGTTTGCGGCTATTGGTTTCACTCAGCTGGTTCTATTTACAGCGTTTATTTCTGTCAGCATCGGACTGGTGAACCTTTTCCCCATCCCGATCTTGGATGGCGGCCACTTGGTCTTTTACGCCATCGAGGCGGTTGCCGGGCGACCGGTCAACGAAGATATCCAGGAATTCAGCTTCCGGGTCGGTCTGGCGCTGATTTTAATGTTGATGATGCTGGGTTTCTACAATGACCGCGGAATCCTGGCTCAATGGTTCTCTTGGATCGGATAGAATCCTGGCCAGTGACGCATTCTTGCCACTTCCCCAAAGCCTGCTGAATCGTTAATAACTACGGTGTTGGGACGACGACTGCCTGAGGGGCCCAATCGGTCGCGATTGGGATTGTGCAGTTCAATGTTTCGAGGAAGAAACGACATACCTCAGCCCATTGCCGAAGGCTGTTGTATGACTGGGGGATCGGCACTGCGAGGGCAGACCCGCGTATGTGGAAGCTTCGGATCAGGTTCTTGGGGGGCTTACAGGCCGCTCTGTTGATCTTGGGTGCTGGCTTGAGCGGCGTCGCGATCGATGCTGTTAGTTTAGCTTCGCCCGCGTATGCGCAGACCGTGGTGCGTGACATCCAGGTTGAGGGGAACCGGCGTGTCGAGCCAGAAACGGTGCGAACGTACCTTAAGTTTACTGTTGGCGATGTGTACGACGCGAGCTTGGCGGACGACTCGCTGAGAGCGTTGTTTTCGACCGGGCTGTTCTCCGATGTGAACATCGATCTCAAGGGGTCGACTGTTGTTGTGTACGTGGAGGAAAACCCTGTCATCAACCAGATTGCCTTTGAGGGCAACTACGAGGTGGATACCGATACGCTGGCAGCTGAGGTTCAGCTTAAGCCGCGTTCGATCTTCACTCGATCCCGCGTTCGAGCGGATGTGCAAAGAATTCTCGATGTCTATCAGCGTCAGGGGCGGTACGCTGCTGTGGTTGAGCCGAAGGTCATCGAACTTGAGCAGAACCGCGTGAATCTGGTTTTCGAGATTACCGAAGGCGGTGCAACTAAGGTCAAGGGTATCAACTTCATTGGCAACCAAGCTTTCACCGATTCGCAACTTCGCGACATCATCACGACAACGCAGGCCGGTTGGTTCGACTTTCTCAAGGGTACCAGTGTCTATGACCCGGATCGTCTGAATCTCGACAGGGAATTGCTGCGGCAGTTCTATCTGAAGAATGGATTTGCTGATGCGAGGGTGATTAGTGGGAATGCCGAACTCGACCGCGACGGTTCCGGCTTCTTCATAACATTCACGATTGAAGAAGGTGAATTGTACCGCTTTGGTCAGATGACAATTGAAAGCGCGCTGGCGGAGCTTGATGGTGAGTCGCTTCATGGCGAGCTGCTGACTTACACGGGGGCGGTGTACGACGCGTCGCGAATCGACAAGACCGTGGAAAGATTGACGCTGTCTGTCGCCGAGCGAGGGTTCGCCTTCGCCAGGGTGCGGCCGCGGGCAACCCCGGATTTCTACAGTCGCACGATTGCGCTCAACTTCGTCGTGGATGAAGGCCCGCGGATATACATCGAGCGCATCAACATTTATGGGAACCAGCGGACCAAAGACTACGTTATTCGCCGTGAGTTCCGACTGGCGGAAGGCGATGCCTTCAACCCATTGCTGGTCGATCGCGCCGAGAAACGTCTCAAGGGCCTGGGCTTCTTTAAGGCGGTCAACGTCAAAAAGCGTCCCGGCTCGGCTCAAGACCGCGTTGTTTTAGACGTGGAGCTGGTTGAGCAGTCGACGGGTGAACTTTCGTTCGGTGCCGGTTATTCGACCAGTGAGGGCATAATCGGGGATGTGTCGCTAACTGAACGTAACTTGCTGGGCAACGGTCAGTTCCTGCGCTTACGCCTCGGCGGTTCGTTCGAGCGTGCACAGGTTGATTTGAGCTTCACGGAACCGCGCTTCCTCGACTACAACCTCGCGGCTGGTTTCGATCTGTTCCACAAAGAGTTGGATCAGCGCGATACGTCCGGTTTCCGTAGTCGGAAATCTGGTGGTTCGTTGCGGCTTGGCTTCCCGCTGGCAGAAAATCTCTGGGCGCAGACCCGTTATACTCTGTCGCGCGATGAGCTGTTCGACGTCGATGATAATGCGTCGTTGGCCATTCGTGATGCCTGTGGGGATGCCAATATCAACCCGCGAGATGCTCGTGGTCGGCCGATCAATTCTCCGGACTGTCAGGATTCATCTTACTGGACGTCGGCATTGGGCGGTTCGCTCACCTACGACCGGCGTAACGTGCCTCGGAATCCGACCAGTGGTTACTATCTGCAGCTGACTACGGACTTTGCCGGTGTTGGTGGTGATGTTAACTACGTACGTATGCTCGGCGAGGCACGCGGATATTATCCCGTTGCCGATAAAGTCACTCTGGTTGGCCGTGTGATTGGTGGTCATGTTGAAGGCTGGGGTGGTGACGATGTCCGCCTTCTGGACCTCTTCTTCCGTGGTGGCGAGACAATCCGCGGGTTCGATCGCTCAGGTTTCGGTCCAAGAGACGCCCGTACAGGCGACTCGCTTGGTGGTCAGACGTTCTGGGCGGCGACAACGGAACTGCGTTTCCCCATCCCGTTCATACCAGATGAGCTTGGAATGGGAGCTGCAGTGTTTGCTGACGCCGGTTCTCTGTTCAACGCATCAGGTAGAGCCAAGGCTGTGGTCGACCCAGGAGACTTGCTGGATGACTCGACGGTTCGTTCGTCGGTCGGCGGCAGTATTCTGTGGAACTCACCGGTGGGGCCGTTGCGTGTCGACTTTGCTCACGCCCTCACGAAGGAAGACTACGACGATGAACAGTTCTTCCGCTTCGGTGCGTCGACCAAGTTCTGATTTTGCAAGGGCCGGTGAAATGACACCGGCCCTTCGCTTTTCCGTGCTTTGAACCCAAGTCCAACACCTCCAGCGACCATTGGCGACTGTTGATCCACAGAAGTTGCGCTCGTAGGCACTTGCCGCAGGCTCTATATTAGCGCTCGGGTTTGAAGTGCCCGCGTCATCTGTTAGTCATGCAGGCTTGCCGTGTTTGTAAGATTCAGGGTGACGACATTGGCTTGCTTTAGCTGTCGTTGCACCGGTGCGCCGGAAAAGATTTGGAGCGTCCCTCGTTATGGAGCATCCGGGTTTTTATTTACTTGCCGGGCCTTTTTCGCTGAGCGAGGTAGCCAAGGCTACAGGTTCCGTGTTGCCGGAGAATTCCGGCGATGAGATCGCTTCGCGGCGTGTTGAGAACGTGCGTTCACTCGCTGACGCCGGACCCGATGATGTATCATTTCTAGATAATCGGAAGTACCTGCCTCAGCTTGAGACGACGAAGGCAGGGGCGTGTTTGGTGCTGCCATCGCTGATCGAGCGGGTGCCCGAGGGCACGGTGCCGCTAGTAACCCCAAAGCCCTATCGGGGTTTTGCGAGGGCACTGGCATTTTTCTATCCGTCAGCGTTATGGCCCAGCGTGGGCGATGCCGGTGGCGGGCCAGCCGGTGTGCATCCTGATGCGGAACTTGAAGAGGGCGTGGTTGTTGAAGCGGGCGCCGTCGTGGGGCCGGAGGCGATAATAGGCGCCGGCAGCCGTATTGCGGCAGGTGCAGTGATTGGTAGACGGGTGTGTATTGGACGCGATTGCTATATGGGTGCGCAGTCGACCATACAACACACGCTTATCGGTGATCGGGTCATCATTCATGCGGGCGCGCGCCTGGGACAGGATGGTTTTGGTTTTGCCATGGACAAGGAGGGGCATCTCAAAGTTCCCCAAATTGGTCGAGTGGTGATTCAAAACGACGTTGAAATAGGCGCTAATACCACCATTGACCGAGGCGCGCTCAAGGATACGATTATCGGAGAAGGTACCAAAATTGATAATCTGGTTCAGATCGGGCACAACGTTGTGATCGGCCGACATTGCGTAATCGTTGCTCAAACGGGCATTTCCGGTTCGGCTCAACTCGGTGATTTCGTTGTAATGGGCGGGCAGTCGGGAACGGTCGGCCATATCCGTGTTGGGGACGGTGCGCATATTGCCGGTGCCTCGCATCCAAAGGGTGATGTGCCGGCGGGTGCGCGGGTTGGTGGGACGCCAGCGCGGCCGTTGAGGCAGTGGGGCCGCGAGATCGCAATGCTGACGAAGCTGGCGAAGGGCGGTGGGGAGAGCGCCTAGAAAAGTTTGAACGACGGGTTGCGGCTGGAACAGCACATACCCAGAATCTAGGTTAGCCCAGCGCACCATCGTAGTTGGAGATAAGAAAAAAATGGATGACGAGAGTTCCAAAACCGAGCTTGGCACGGCTGATATTACGCAAGTTATGAAGCTTCTCCCGCACCGGTATCCGTTCCTGCTAGTGGACGGAATTTACGACATGGATGGCGATAAAAGTGCGGTCGGGCTTAAGAACGTGACCATCAACGAGCCCTTTTTTCAGGGACACTTCCCGCAATTTCCAGTGATGCCCGGTGTTCTCATAATCGAAGGATTGGCGCAAACCGCCGGCGCCTTGTGCGTTCACAGCTTGGGTGAAGGCTATCAGGCCGAGCTGGTCTACTTCATGGGGATCGACAGGGCTAAATTCAGGAGACCTGTCGTGCCGGGCGATGTGCTGCATTATCACGTCAGCAAGATCCGGAACCGGGGTCGCGTTTGGAAGTTCTACGGCGAAGCCAAGGTGAACGGCCTTGTGACGGCTGAAGCGGAGATAAGCGCTATGTTGGCTGATACAGCTGAAGCGCGGGCATTTGCGAGTAGCAATGGCTGATCAGGGAATCCATTCTTCGGCGATTGTCGAGGACGGAGCGCAGCTTGGGGATGGGGTCAAGATCGGTCCCTATTGTCACGTCGGGCCGAACGCGGTGTTGAGAGATGGGGTGGAACTCATCAGCCATGCAGTGGTTGCCGGGCGCACGACGGTCGGGGCGCACACACGCGTATTCCCTTTTGCTTCGCTTGGTCACCAACCGCAGGATTTAAAGTACGAGGGTGAGCCATCAACGTTGGAGATCGGTGAGGAATGCCAGATCCGGGAAGGGGTGACGATGAACCCCGGGACCAAGGGCGGCGTCATGGCCACGAAGATCGGAGACCGGTGTGCGTTCCTGGCCAACTCCCATGTTGGGCATGACTGTAAAATCGGGGACAATGTCGTGTTCTCCAATAACGTCATGTTGGCCGGGCATTGTGATATTAGCGACTACGTGATCATCGGTGGAGGTGCGGCCATTATTCAATTCGCCCGCATTGGCAGGCATGGGTTCGTCGGTGGGATGTCCGGACTTGAGAATGACCTCATTCCGTACGGCATGGCGATGGGTAACCGGGCTTATCTTTCCGGTCTCAATATCATCGGTCTGCAGCGGCGGGGCTTCACTCGCGATAAAATTCATGATCTGCGGCGGGCTTATAGGGCGTTGTTTGCGGCTGAAGGTACGCTCGCGGAGCGTATGGATGATGTCGCCAGCGAGTTCAATGATCACGAAACCGTTCAGGAAATCATCGGGTTTATTCGCCAGGGCGGCAAACGGTCCTTGTGCACGCCACGTGGTCAGTCCGGGACTGAGTGAGGCGCCCGCATGAATAGAGCTCCGCCCAGGCGGATCGGGATCCTCGCGGGGGGGCAAAGCTTGCCGTTGGAGATCGCCGAGAGTCTCAAGCAGCGGGGTGTGTCTGTTCACATCGTTGCTATTGAGGGAGAGGCGGACGAGACGCTTGCCGGATTCGATACGACCTGGGTGAACTGGGGTCAGATCGGTAAGATTATCTCGTCGTTCAAGACTGCCGGCTGTCAACAGGTGACCATTGCCGGAAGCGTTCGGCGGCCGGATCTTACGACCATCAAACCAGACTTTGGATTCTTCCGCGCCGTGCCAACCGTTCTCCGGTTGATCCGGGTTGGTGGCGATGATGCGATACTGCGCGGTGTGATTGCCTATTTCGAACGATATGGTCTGGAGATAGTTGGGGTGAGCCAGGTGGCGCCTGAGTTGCTGGTTGGTGCTGGACGTTTCGCGGGACCGG
>Ga0209013_10006246_pt1 | contig 10137 bp, 8 predicted proteins | sample Cruoilmetagenom2_FD_187291 | JGI IMG/M metagenome (GOLD analysis project Ga0209013, IMG submission 187291) | Oil polluted marine microbial communities from Coal Oil Point, Santa Barbara, California, USA - Sample 2 (SPAdes) (version 2) | ecosystem: Environmental > Aquatic > Marine > Oil seeps ...
AGGATCGTGATCTGACGCGATGAGCGCCGCCATTCGGCCTCGGCAAGCAATCGCTCCGAACGCCACAGGATGTTGAGATTACGGGTCAGTGAATTCATCGCTAATGCTCTTGCTAACGCGCCGACAAGCGGCCAATCAAAACACCTAGTAGGAATGCGGCGCCAACCGCGGCCACCGGATGCTCCGCGATATCTGCTTCAACCGCTTCAGCGAGATCTCGGATCGCGGTTTCAAACTCACGAAACTGTTCGGGAAGATGAGAGGCGGCGTCCACGAAACCGCCGACCGTATGGGGCGCCGGCTCGCTCTCGCCCTTCGCCACCTCCTCAGCAGCGCTGGATTGTAGAGCTTTAAGCACTTCGATATCGGCCCGCAACGCGGCAAGCTCGGCGGCAATTTTCTTATCTTCGGCCATAACTGATGAAAACCCATTCGCCTCTACTTAGAGAAGCAACATATGTGCCTGGCGGAGTAAATTGATTTACCAAAACAGGGTCAACCAACGTCCCCGCTGGAGCGACCGCGCCACGCCCTATCCCAATTACAATCACCATTAAGACGTTGCATGGGCGGCAAAATGCGAAGAGTTTCCTACTTCAATTCAGGACTGATAGCACCGGCCGGGAGCGTGTTCTTGTAGATTTTCCCGTCCTTCATCACGAAGTGGATGGTCTCGACCGATGGCGTTGGACGGCTTTCCCCGAACATCTCAGCCGAAGCACCAACAAGGCTGAGGTCCTCCAGCGGATTGCCGTCGACCAGGATGATGTCGGCAAAGGCACGCTCTTCGATCACACCCAGCTTCGCGTCCGGGTAAGGGTTCATGTCGCCAGTCAGAGCCATAAGTCGCCCGTTGTCGGAGGTCATTGCCTTCAGCGTCCGGAAGTTGCCAAAGGCACGGCCCCACTGCGTAATCTGGAAATCCCGCGTTTGGCGCCAACCATCTTTTGTGGTGATGATGGAATCTGTGCCGAACCCCAGATTGATCTGGTATTCGTTGGCCAGCTTGATCCAATTGTCGGCGTTGACGATGATTTTCTTGACCTTGGCATAGGCAGGCAAATTTGGATCGCCGTAGTAGGGGTGCTGAAAGACATCCTGGGCAAAGGCGGCAATAGCCGGCACGACCCACGCATCAGCCTCGGCCACCATTTTGAAAGTTTCGGCTTCCGCCATCAGGTTTCCATGTTCGATCGACATCACACCGGCCTTGAGCGCGTTGCGTACTGACTCATCGTGATAGGCATGCACCGCTGCAATGGTTCCGAATTGGCTTGTGGCGGTGACCACGGCGGACAGTTCTTCAATCGTGCCTTGCACGGATTCGATCGGATCGCGCTCTGAGGTCACGCCGCCACCGGACATCATTTTTACGAAGTCGGCGCCACCAGCCAGGTTGTTGCGGGCGGCTCTTAGAACCGCATCAGCGCCATCCGTCAGCTTGGTGATACCAAGCAATTCCAGGTTGGATTTGGAGCCATCGTCCCGAAGCACTGACGGGTCCCAGCGCCAGTCGCCGTGGCCCGAGCTTTGGCCAAGGCATGAGCCAGACGTGTAGATACGCGGCCCCTCAAGCGTGCCCGCATCGATGTGTTTTCTGAGGCCCTGGGACATGCCGCACAGATCGCGCACGGTTGTGACACCCGCCGGCAGGTATTCGCGCGCGGACTCGTAGGCAAGCGCGCCGATTTCTTCCCATGTCATGTTCTGCATGCCCTGGATGCCACGGTCTGTGCCGTGTCCCCCGAACTGCATGTTGAGGTGCACATGCGCGTCGATCAGCCCGGGCATCAGTGTACGCCCGCCACCGTCGATCACAGTCGCGCCTTCGGCAACCTCCAGCGTCTCATCGCCAATTGTCTTTATCAAGTTACCGTCGACGAGAACCCGGCGGTCAGCGAGAATCTTTTCGGACGTCCCATCAAAAATATTGACGTTGGTGAAGAGGAACTGTTTGGGCAGCACATTCTCCTGGGCGCTTGCCGGCGCCGCGGCACTAGCAAATGCCAGCGAAATTGCAGCCGTGAGGGGAATGAGGCTTTGCTTGATCCAAACCATCATTGAATAGGCTCCTTGAGTGGTTGCCTGATTTTCGTGTTGTTCGACTTGGAGCGCATCACACTTGCAGCTTGATGGATATCGAGGTCGTGACAGCCGATACATGTATGGCACTCGCGGCAAGTGCTCCCATGAAATGACCAGAAGTCATTCGTCGCCGAGGAGTCATTTGGTCGGATTCCACTCGGCCTAATTATAGTCGCCGTACAGGCGCTGTTTCGGCGGCAAGGTGCGAAGAATTTCCTGCTTCAATTCAGGATTGATAGCATCGGCCAGGAGCGTGTTCTTGTAGATCACGCCGTCCTTCATGATGATCCGAAAGTTCTTGCCCGGCTCGGTCATGATCTTGATGTCATCCACCGGATTGCCATCGACGACGAGCAAGTCTGCATAGGCACCTTCCTTGATGACGCCGGTCGGACCATCTTTGTAGGGGGTGTTAGGGCCGGAAAGTGCATGGAGTTCGCCCGCGTTGCTCGTTGCCATTCGCAACACATCGATGTTGGGCATGAACTTCGCAAGCCAAACGAATTCCTTGTTGGCATCATTGTCGTATGAGACTGAATCTTCCCAAGCTGAGAGGAGATCGGTGCCGAAGGCCATCTTTACACCGTGCTTGACAGCGTACTTCATTTCTTTGGGCACACCATCCACCAATTGGCGTCCTTTTGCGTACGTTGACGGGGATGAGATCTTCTTGAAGTTGTCCCAATCCACGGCGAGGACAGCTGCAACAGAAGGAACCAGCCAAGTGTCCTTCTCAGCCATGAGCTTGGCGCTCGCTTCACTCATTAGCGGGCCATGCTCGATGACTTGCACACCATTCTCAACCGCGAGGCGGATTGAGGCATCCGTAAACGCATGCGCAGACACATATGTCTTCCATTGTGCGGCAGTCTGCACGGCCACACGCACCTCTTCTGGGGTGTATTGAACCGAATGTAGCGGGTCCTTCTCGCTGGCCACACCGCCGCCGGTGAAGATCTTGATCTGAGTGGCGCCTTTACCAAGTTGCTCACGCACGCAGCGGCGTATCTCAGTGGGCCCGTCAGCAAAGCAGCTGTAGTATTGGTCAACGTAGTTCGTGGAACCGCGCTTATCGATGTTGGGATTGGGATCCGTGCGATTGCGGAAATCGCCATGACCTGATGATTGAGTAACAAAGTTTTCGGTTGGCAACACCCGAGGACCAACGACCACGCCAGCATCAATTGCACGCTGTACGAATTTGGCAGGGCCTCCGATATCTCGGATGAGGGTGAAGCCGTTCATGAGCATCCCTTCGGCACGCGCAGCCGCGACTGCACCGACGAGGAATGGAGTCATGTCTATTCGCGTGTCTCCGGCAACCGGCCTGAAGATACCAATGTGGGTATGCATATCGTGCAAACCCGGCATCAGTGTACGCCCGCCACCGTCGATCACAGTCGCGCCGTCGGCAGCCTCTAGCGTCTCATCGCCAATTGCCTTGATCAGGTTGCCTTCAACGAGGACGCGCCGGTTGGGTGCCAGCTTATCGGCCTTGCCGTCAAAAACGTTGACGTTGGTGAACAGGATTTGTGGTTTAGCCTTATCAGCGGCTGAGACAGGTAAAGAGAAAACCGAAGCATCTAAAAAAGCGACCAGCACCAGACACACGGCAATACTCATTAGGCGGTGCATTATTACGAACTCCCAAAACAACTTGGCGAAAGCAATGAAAAATTGAATAAACAAACACTGATCAGACCCGGAGCCTAAGGCGCCCCACCGAGCGCCGTCAACAGCTCCGACATGTCCCTCGGCAACGGGCTTGAGAACTCCAAGTCTTCCCCCGTAACCGGATGTTCAAAGCCAAGTTCAGCTGCATGCAGCGCCTGCCGGTGCAAACCAAACAGCGCTGCGCGAGCCGTATCACTTAGCCTCCGGGAACTCGCCTTGAAGCCCGTCCCATAAACCGGATCGCCGAGCACCGGATGCCGGATATGCGCCAAGTGAACGCGGATTTGATGCGTGCGCCCGGTCTCGAGTTCCAGCCGCAAGAGTGCGACGGTAGCCTCGCTTTCCGTATCGGTAAAAACCTGCTCCGTCTGGTAGCGCGTACGTGCGTGCCGTCCCGCAGCTTCAGCCACCACCGCCATCTTCTTTCGGTTTGACTGGCTGCGCCCAAGCGGGGCGTCTATGACGCCGCTAGGCCGGTCCGGAACTCCCCAGACAAACGCCCGGTAGGCCCGGTGCAGCCGGCCATCACGCCCATGCTCGGCGAACTGCTCCGACAAACCGGCATGCGCGGCATCGGTCTTGGCGACAACCAGCAGCCCGGAAGTATCCTTGTCAAGCCGATGCACGATGCCAGGCCGCTTCACTCCGCCGATCCCCGACAGGCTGTCACCGCAATGCGAGATCAACGCATTGACGAGCGTACCGGAGCCATGCCCCGGCGCCGGGTGCACGACCAGCCCGGCCGGCTTGTCGATGACGATCAGATGGTCATCTTCAAACACCACCTGCAAATCGATATCTTCACCCTTCGGCACCGGATCTTGGGCCTCCGGCACATCGATGCGGTAAACAGTGCCTGGTTTGACCCGTTCCCCGGCCTCGCCTATCGTCCTGCGGCCCGAGCTGACCGCCCCCTCCTTGATCAACGCTTGAATACGGGAGCGGCTCAGTTCCGGGATTTTCGCGGCAAGCCAACGGTCGATCCGCTCACCGGCCTCTTCGTCGGTGGCAGAAAGCTGGCGTGAGGTTCCACTCAACCGCGGGCTCCTTTTCTTGAATTGAACGATCAACGGGGCTTCAACTGATGACGCCGAACGACGCAAAACGGGCAGCAGTCCAGTCTGAACCCGACACCAGCCACTCAGATGCCGAACAAGGCGACGAGACCAAACAAGCCTCGCACAACTGGATAGAGCATCCCAGAACCGTGCAACGGCTGCAAATCCTGGTCGTCGTCCTCGGCATCGTTCTGATCGCCGGCTTCGCGTCCATCATCGGTGGTATTGCGTATCTAGCCTTGCAGCCCGTCCAGCAAGTGACCTCCGCCGCCGCGGTTCCCCCGACGCAAAACGCCGTCCCAACCGGCGAAGTCGGTTCGGGTACAGCGGCCATCCATTTGCCGGAGGGAGCAACAATTGAGCAGATGGCGATCGGTGCTGGCACCCTTGCCATCCATTACCGCAACGCCGACGGTCAAGGCATCCTCATCATCGACCCGGCGAGCGGGCACACCAAACATCGCATACCCATCGCCCCGGCAGCGCGATAGCCGCGCGCCCTGATGTAAAGCTTGACTGAGACGCAGTCTACACCCATATCGAGGTGCTCTGAGTGAACGGGTCCCGTTCGTCTAGTGGTTAGGACGCTAGCCTCTCACGCTGGTAACACGGGTTCGACTCCCGTACGGGACGCCAACTCTCACTCACATCAATCCACGCTTCGTTTCAATCATCCCAGATCCGCTAAAGGACCGTCGGTCATACCTCGCGTCGATGTCATCGAGCAGATCATCGTGGGCGTCAGCCCGTAGTGCCCTTGGGCTCATCATCCTCACTCACTTCTGTATCTGGTTCGCCCTTGCCGGGTTTACAGCTCCGGCGCGGTGACTTGGCGATTTGCGCAGCCAGTTCGGACGCCTCCAGGGACAATCGATCGAACTGAGCGCAGGCGGCTTGCAAGACGTTTCACCTAAACAAACGGAAATGTCACGCATCACGGAAACGCGTCGCTTACGAAATTCCACCCACGTATATTCAAGATCGTGCTTAGACTGCAGAACGATTTCGCAGCGGTCATCGAAGACCAGCCAGCATCACTCAATCGGAACGATTGCTCCGCGTAATGCGCTCCAACAGACCACCACGGCGCGGTGCTGGAGAGCCCGCTTCCTTGCCAGCGGCATCCGGCGTGTGCTCGGCATGACCCGCGGCTGACTGACCAGACATTCCTCCAGCCGAAGCAACACCGCGCAATCCACCAAGCGCCTTCAAGAACCCCGTGGCCCGCTCCATGTCACGGATTTCCGCCGCCCCCTCTGCGGAAGCGGCAGCTCGTTCATCTGCATTCTCCCCTGACGGACCGGGGTCATTGATACGGTCGGACAACGGCGGTCGCTTGGAAGAAGCGGATCTGCCGCGCTGAGGAGAGGCCGTTGTTTGATAAGTCCCTGACCCGAGCCGGCGAAGCTCTTCGGTAAAGTGGGCTGCTTGCCGCGCCGTACGTTCGTTGGCCGAAGCAATCTCCGCGCGCAAACGCTGAATGATCCCCGTCTGCTCCGAAGTTTGTGATTCGAGCGACGCAATTTTCGCCCGCATCGCCGTCTTGCCTTCTCGCAGGGCTTTATCACCCTTCTCCGATTCCTTGTAGGCTCCCACTTCGGCACGAACGGTCTGCAGTTCGGCCTGGAGATCCTCGTTGCGACCCCTCAGCTTGGCAATTTCTGTGTCGAGACGCGCGGCGTTTTCGATGCCGGCATCCGCCGATGTCTGTACCGACCGCAGCGTCGCCTCGGCTTCTGCAAGCTCGCTTCTGACGCGGGCAATCTCCTCGTCCGCGTTGTGAACGGCAAGTGGCGTTCCATCGGCAGCCGGGTGTTGCGCCGGTTGTCCCTCCTCGGAGCGCCGTTCACCACCCAGCCCGACCCGCGTGCCGGTCCGCCCGAGCAGCCCTTGCAGACGCGCGACCATCGAGGTTTGTTCGCGACTCTTCGCCCTTAACGCTTCAAGTTCCGTCCGCAGCGCCACTTCGCCGTCCTGGCGGTCGTCGCCATAACTATCTCGGCCACGGGCGGCACGCGTCGCCAGTGTGGCATTGAGGCGCAACAGCTCGTCGCGGCCTTTTGTATTGATCTGGCCGGCCTCTTCCAGCGCACGAGACTGAATATTAGCCGTCTGTGAGAGCTGCGCGATTTCCCGATCCCTTTGCAGCACAAGTCGCCTGGCTTCCGCCAGCCGGCTTTCGACCCGCGGCAGCCGGTCCATGATGGTTTGCTCGAGAACCCGGTGCGCGTTTTCGTGCTCTTCCAGCGAACCGCGTAGTTTCTCAAGCTCCCCTTCGAGCGCGCTGATAGCCGCATCGCGGCGGTTGATATCGACCCGCTGACGTGCGTGAGCCAGCGTCGCCTTCTCAAGCTTGCTTTCAAGTTCATGGATGGACAGGACATAGTCCGCGCGCAGCCGGTCCTTATCGGCGCGGATTTCCGCCTCGGTCAGCGGCATCGAGCGCTTGATGGCCTCGGTATTGAGACGAATTGTACGGCGCTTGTACGCCGGCAGGATGAGCAGTCCAGCAAACAAGGCGATCAGGAATCCGAGCGCCGTAAGCATGACTGTCTCGATCGTCAACACGCCTTCGCCCCCAGCTTGTTTTCACAACGATAGACCAATCGGCTGTCTCCACACTAGCCACGCGAACCGGCACCGTCACACCCGTTCACCAATCCAAGCCGGGAGGAGATTGTCAGCTGAGCTGAACAGCCAGCAGACGATCATCCTCGCCCCTTAGAAAGGATTCCAGGTTGGGGTGCGGGTATACTTCAAATACCCCACATTCGCACCAAGGCGAAGCCCAATGCCGGAACGAATCGGTGCGAGCGTGACATCATCGCGCTGCATGAGCTGCAGCCCAACGCCGCCAACAAGATAAGCCGAGCCCTGAACACCACCAAAACGTTGATAAATCTGGTCTGGATGCCTCATGTTGTAGATGAGCACCATGGTCTTGGAACCCTCGGCACCAAAGTCGTAACCCAATGTCGGCCCTTGCCAGTAGATCCGGTGTGTGCCGGCATCGCGCGTGAACAGCCTGCCCTCGCCGTATCTTAGGCCGGCAATAAAGGCTCCACCTGCATCTTCACCGAGAATGTAGCCGTTGGGCTGTCCCTGATCCTGGAAGGCCTTTTGGATCACCTGCGCCAATCCGGAGCTGATCGAGCCGAAAAATCCGTGTCCCGCCCGCATGATCTCGCTCTGACTGAAGGTGCCGGCCCCCTCGTCATAAGCTTCAGGGGACGGAGCAACTCCATTGTCGTAGCCGGGATTGTATTCTTCGCGCGCCCCGCCTTGATCGTAATCGGCACGATCGTAGCTCCGGTCGGTTTGCGAAGGCGCGCGCTGGTAATCCCTACTGGCAGGAGGTGGCTCCTGCCGCGCACCATAGTCTGAGTTTGTGCTGCCCGAACTACCACGATTATAGGCGCCGCCCGAGCCGTAACTGTTATCTTGATACCGCGAGTTGGGAGCGACATAGCGGGGCGGCCCATCCCGATCGTTTTCGTAACTCCGGGCAGTCGTCTGCGGCACCTCGCGATAAACATCGTAGTTGCCGCGGCTGGAATCATCCTTCCAAGGGAGCTGTTCTTGCGCACTGGCTTGGCTGCAGAAAATGAAAACCGCACAGGCGGCAAAGAGAAAAAGCGGGCCCAATAAGCCCCGCCCACTTGGATACGTTGTTTCAGGTTTCGACATAGAGAGCTCACGTTCTCGTTGAGCGGCCCGATGGCGGCCCGCCTGCATCAAGTCCACACAACATTCTGGCAGCGGCGCACACGACGCCCCCTGACACCCGACGCGAATCCCCTCTTAACTTACCATTGCTCTGAAGTTGTTACGAAAGTGTGGCCAACAGGCTGACCTCGAAACAGCCAACCTGTGGCTTTTGAGCCTGCCTTTGCGGTGCTTAAGCCGTTGTCTAGCGTTAGTACAGACAATTACCGGTGTGGTTTCCGGGGCGTAGTCGCCATTGATCTTGCGGTTAGCAGGCCCGCGCGGCGTTCAATAAAGCAAAGAATCACGCTCTAAGAATTACCAACGGTCCTGGTGTTCTTGTCTTGCAAGGCAGCTTCAACCAGGCAACCGCACCACAACGAATAACCCCTGCTCAGCACGGGCGACGAAGGGCGCGACCTACATGAAAATCGATAATCCGACCGACCTCGAACTCGCCGCACTCATCTCAAGTAAGATCTGCCACGACGTCATCGGTCCGGTTGGAGCGATTTACAATGGCATGGAAATCCTCGATGAGGACGATGACCCAGAGGCCAAGAGCTACGCCCTGGACGTCATCCGCAACGTCACCGAGCAAGCCTCCGCGCGACTTCAATTCGCCCGCTTCGCCTTCGGAGCCGCGGGTTCAGCCGGGGCCCAAATCGACTTATCGATGGCCGAACAGATTTCCCGCGGATACCTCGGCAAGGGCAAGCACACGCTTATTTGGAGCGGACCGCCAGGCCACATGGGCAAGGATTACGTGAAACTGCTCTTGAATCTTCTTTCTTCTTCCGTGACCGCGCTGCCACGCGGCGGAGAAATCGCCGTCTCGATCATTGGAACACTTGAGCAGCCCAGTTTCGAAATCCGCTGCAAGGGCAATCGCGCACGTCCACCGCAATATCTCACCGATATCGTCGCGGGAACCTCAGACGGCGAACTCAACGCCATGAACATCCAAGCCTACTACACCTGGCGTTTGGCCGGCATCACCGGCATGCCCATTGAGATCCTCCAAGATGGCGAAGACATCTTGCTGGCGGCGAGGAACTGAAGCTTTTGCGTCACTTATGGAGAATGCAGAGGAATATGGTCGCCAAACCAATAAAGCCGACGGCCTTAAACAGATTTTCAACGCAGTTTTAATGATTCTCTCGCCAAAGTAGCAAAAAAGGACGCTCGCTGTCACTTCAACGCATGGGTCTTGGAACCAATGAAATTCTGCCTTGTCGTTGACGACTCTGACGTCGTTCGCAAAGTCGCCGGCAAAATTGTCGAGGGGATGGGCCACATTCCGATCGAGGCGGCAACGGCCGAGGAAGCCCTTGAGCTCTGCACGACTTCGATGCCCGACATAATTCTGCTTGACTGGCATCTTCCGACGATGAGCGCGCTGGACTTTCTCACCGAACTCAAAGCCATCAAATCTGATGTCTGCCCGCAGATCCTCTACTGCGTGACGGAAGCCGATCCGAGTGATCTTAAACGCGCCTATCGCGCCGGCATCAGCGATTTCGTTCTGAAACCGTTCGACCGGACGACTCTGGTGCCGAAGATTGCCGGCATGCACAATACTTCTGACGTTTAGTTCGAGCGAACGCCCCCCCCC
>Ga0209013_10006247_pt1 | contig 10137 bp, 9 predicted proteins | sample Cruoilmetagenom2_FD_187291 | JGI IMG/M metagenome (GOLD analysis project Ga0209013, IMG submission 187291) | Oil polluted marine microbial communities from Coal Oil Point, Santa Barbara, California, USA - Sample 2 (SPAdes) (version 2) | ecosystem: Environmental > Aquatic > Marine > Oil seeps ...
CACCCGTATTGTAGGCGCCAGATATATCTGTTCCTCCATAAGTGATAGAAGTGATTTTCGACTGCCAGCCATTCGAATCTGTAAAGTTAATTGTAAAGGCAGCATCTACAGTTGCCCCGACAGCGGCATTTAAAGTTGGTGGTGTTTGTGAATACACGATAAGTGTAGTGAATACCAATAGGTATCCCAGGAGTAAATATTTTTTCATGGTACAGGACTTTTTGATAACTAACAACAAATTAGAACCAAAGCCTATACCAATAAACACAAACCACTCTTAAACAAATATTTACTAAATAAAGGGAAAATTAATATTATCTACGAATATGGAGATGATAAGCTCTCAAACTATCTAATCAAAAGAAAAACAGACCTCACCTACTATTGTGGATGATTTATCCAATTTCGGATATTAAAACAAAAAGAATTGAAATTCTTAATAAGTAAATGATTTCTGAAAATAATTGATTTGCTCTTCACTCTTTTCAGGCATCGATAACGAATGTCTAATCTTAAAATCCCGAGAATAATTAAGAAAATGAAATCCAATATTTTCAAAACCACCAAATGCATTAGGCCGTTTAAAATAATAATTTGATTGTAATAACATTTTTGCATTCAAATCATTAACGTGATCTGTAAAATCATTTCCAAACTCACTAATTGCTTTCGAAAAATAAAAACAAATATCATACCCGCTAAAACTAAAATCATTAGGTTCACACAAAAATCTATCGCGATAATTTACAATAAATGAATCTACACTTTTCTTCTTATAATCAACAAAGTAAGGGCTAAACATTGTAAAATTAAGATGATACAATAATTCAGGATCTAAACTATTAAATCTTTGCCATTTTGAAAACCCAACCAATCGAATAGCAAATCTTTGGCTTAACACATTTAAATTTGTTATTATATTTTCAACAAGCGGTTGATTATTTAATGGTAGAATAATTACATTTTCACACGTATCACATAAAACTCGTTCGATTCCATAAAGACCATATTCTTCAAAAGATATCTTTTTATATGTAATTTGATCATTTAACCAATATTTTCCTGACTCGAACAAATTTCTTTCCACATCATCCACAACCTTATACTCTTGCAAGTGCTTATATCTTTCAGGATGAACTACAATCAGATTTTTCATATCAAAATCATCACAAATATACTCTGACATTTTACTGCAAACTGATTCTATTGAAGTATTTAATTGAAAAACAAAAGGATTTGTTTTCAATTCTTGGTTCAGATTTGATAATGGAGATATAATAGGAATGCCTTTTTGCTTTGCAAATGCAGCAACAGGAGAAAACGTATTTTGATACACAGGTCCAATAAAATAGTCAAAATCTATATTTGAAATTTTTGATATAATTTCATGAACCTTCTCCACATTTCTTTCCGTATCAAAAACATGTAAATCTATTGATAAACCTTCCTTCTTTAAAGAATCTACTGCAGTAAGAACTCCTTGATAAAACCTAATAAAATTTCGTGACTTCGAATATACAACTCTTGGGTCCCTTTCTAATATTACAGGAATAGTATCCTTAAATGTTACTAATTGATTTATTGTATCATTGGATTCTAGATATAAGGGTAAGAACAAACCTATTCGAATTTTACTTTGAACCAAATGATCGGTTCTAGGCTGTACAACCACCATTGTATCAACTTCATTTGCGAGATCCACAACTGTATCTTTCTTTAATTCAGGCAATTTAAAGTATTCTTCAGGTACTAAATATCTTGGTATACGAACCCAAGTTCCAACTTTTAAAGACTTTTTCTTAACTCCAGGATTTAGTTTCCTAAATTTCCTTAGCTTCATGAAGAATTGTCTGGAAATTGAATATTCTGTATCTCCCTTTTTTATAACATAGTAGTAATATTTTTTGTCGGGTTTAGGAACAGATAAATTTAATTTTTCCTTCTTTTGCTTTAATGATTCAGGAATTCGTATTACCGAACCCATTACAAGATTCATATCAAATCCCGGATTATTTCGTTTTATAGTTTCTACATCAACTCCATATTTTTTGGAAAGAGAATATAATGTATCTCCCGCTTTTATGATATGATAGGTAAATAGTTTGCCTTTTTTCTTAATTGCTAATGAAGTGTTGTCAGCTTTTATTTTTGAAACAGGAATACGCAATACTTCCCCAGTCTTTACATTAGGATCCGATTTACGATTTGCGCGCATAATTTCTGATAAATCAACACCATATGCCTTGGATATAGAAAATAAGGTTTGCTTTTCTTTTACATGATGCATATAATAAGTTACACCACCGACAACCACCTTATTTTTAGATAATTCCACAGTTAAATTCTGAGAATTTACAATTCCAACTGGTCCAATTAAGAAACAGATGAAGAGAATACTTCGAAAAAAACAATTCATTAAATATTTGTTTTTCAAACGTTTATAGCTTAATATAATTGATCACAAAAATACTAAAGTAAGTGCGGAATTCAAAATATAGATATAAATTGAATTCATTAAAAAAATCGAAATTACAAAGATGTAATTTCGATTTTTTAATTTAATAACTCTCGCTTAAAATTTTAATTTTCTATTAATACATACTCATCATATTCAATTTCAAACTTCAGTTTTTGTCTCGCTTCATCATTGGCTAAATTCAAGAATGTGATTCTACATTCCTCATTGATTGCACATTCAGACATTTCCAAATAAAATTTAAACTTTTCCTTCTCCCTTTTCATCGCTAAAATTAATGCTTCCTGATAGGACAAATCAGATTTCTGATGATCAATATCTACCATTTTTCCAGCTAATTTCATATCCTGAACATCATTTGTATCAAATTCTGCCTTCAAAGCTTTCAAATTTTCTAATTGCAATACCCTACCTGTCTTCTCAAGTGCAATATTGTGAAATAATACACTTACATGTTTTCTATCCATTCGTCCCGCAAGATTAGAATAAAACTCGATCTCCTCCATCTCTTTATCAATAGCATAATCGAGAATTTCCTCAAAATTTCTAAAAATCTTCATTCCACATGTTTTTTCCATTATTATAAAACTTCTTGATATATCAAATTCATTAAAAGTTAAAATAAGCTTGATCAATAAGTTACAAAATAACAAAAAGGAAGACAAAAGTAATTTACAAGATTTTGGAGATAAAAAAAGAGCCCTACTCATGTAAGGCTCTCCCTAATGAAATTAAAATCGTTTAATTTTCAGTTAAAATATTATTATCATACTCAATTTCAAATCTTAATTTATGCTTAGCTTCTTCCTGGGCAAGCATTAAAAAAACTTTCTTAGATGCCATATCGGTAGTAATAGTGGCTAAATCATTATACAACTTAAAGGCTGCTTTTTCCTTTTTCATAGCCAAAATTAAGGCTTCCTGATAAGTTATATTAGTTTTTTCTGCATCCACATCAATAAGGTAATCACCAATTTTAAGATCTACAATCTTATCTTCGGCAACCTTATATTGCTTGCCTTTTTTTATAGCTTCTAATTTAGGACGATGGCCAATTTCCTCCAAAGCATATTGTTCAAAGATTTCCTTCATTTCCTGATTTTGCATTTTAGCAGCTAAATCTGTATAAAAATCAGCTGCCATTTGTTCTTCATTAATAGCAAAATCTAAAATATCATCAAGGGAATTAAATTCTTTCATTATGTGTAATTTTTTAATTTTCCACTTTTTGAGATAAATACTTCTCTTTTAAATAAATATTCATATTTGCAGCAGCTTTTCGCCCATCTCCCATGGCCAGGATTACAGTTGCACCACCGCGAACAATATCCCCACCCGCGAAAACTTCGGGAATAGAAGATTGCATTTTATCCTTTACGACCTCAATAGTTCCCCATCTTGAAACATCTAATCCTTCCACAGAATTAGGAATCAATGGATTTGGAGATACTCCTACAGCAACAACCACAACTGTTGCATCAATGATATATTCGAATCCTTCAATAGGAATTGGTCTTCTACGACCAGATGCATCAGGTTCGCCTAATTTCATTTTTTGAACCCTCACTTGTTTTACCCGACCATTTTCATCAGCTATGTATTCAATAGGATTGGTTAGGGTTGAAAATTCTATACCCTCTTGTTTTGCATGATGAACCTCTTCAATTCTGGCAGGCATTTCTTCTTCTGACCTACGGTAAACAATCATTGCCTTCTCAGCACCTAAACGTTTTGCTGTTCTAACCGAGTCCATAGCAGTGTTACCACCACCAACAACAACTATATTTTTACCACGAAGAACCGGAGTATCCGAATCCTCAGCATCTGCACCCATTAAGTTTACACGGGTTAAGTATTCATTTGAGGATAATATACCATTTGAATTTTCACCTGGAATATTCATAAATCTAGGTAATCCTGCTCCACTACCAACATAGAAAGCCTTAAAACCTTCTTTTTTCAAATCATCGAGACTTTCAGTTTGGCCTACTATAAAGTTTGTAATAAACTTAACTCCCATTCGACGTAGATTATTAATCTCCACATCCACAACTGCATTAGGTAATCTAAATTCAGGAATACCATATTTTAATACCCCACCAATTTCGTGTAATGCTTCAAAAACAGTTACATCGTATCCTAATTTCACCATGTCGCCAGCAAAAGACAAACCTGATGGCCCTGAACCAATTACAGCAATTTTAATTCCATTAGATTCCGCTAATTGAGGTACAGAGATTTTTCCGGATTCTCTTTCAAAATCTGCAGCAAATCGCTCTAAATATCCAATTGCTACAGCTGGTTGATGTAATTTCTCTACATAAAAACATCTCTGTTCACATTGTATTTCCTGAGGACAAACCCGTCCACAAACAGCTGGTAAAGCACTGGTTTCCTTCAAAACTGAAGCCGCTTGCAGAAAATCTCCTCTTTCAATATTTTTAATGAATTTTGGAATATTAATACTTACGGGACAACCTTCCATACAAGTTGGATTTACACAATCCATACAGCGAGTAGCTTCAACCATTGCTTCCTCTGCAGTTAATCCTTTATTAACTTCTATTCTCTGAGACTTGATACGATCTTCAGGGGCACGTTCTGTCATGTGCACCCTTTCAATACTCATTCTATCCTTAGCCTTAGTTTTTTTCTGGAGTTCTACTCTCCATTCTTTTTTACGTTCGTTTTTAATATATTCTTCAGACCTTTCCATTGTCCTATATTTGTCGTTATATAATTATTCTTGAAAATGATCAAGTTTATCTTTTTCTTCTGTTTTGTAACCTCCTAATCTTGACATCATCTCATCAAAATCAATTTTGTGTGCATCAAATTCAGGGCCATCCACGCATGTAAATTTGGTTTTTCCACCAACAGTAACGCGACAAGCACCACACATACCTGTACCATCTACCATGATACTATTTAAACTGGCCATTGTTGGGATTTCGTATTTCTTTGTTAAAAGAGCACAAAATTTCATCATTATAGCAGGACCTATTGTGATACATTCATCAATTTTCTCACGCTGTATGATTTCTTCCATTCCCTCTGTTACTAATCCTTTTCTGCCATAGGAACCATCATCAGTCATGATAATTACTTCATCAGAATTTTTTCGAATTTCATCTTCGAGAATAAGTAGTTCTTTATTTCGTGCAGCTAATACGGTAATTACTTTATTACCTGCTTTTTTATATCCCTCAACTATAGGTAATAAAGGAGCTACACCAACACCTCCACCGCAACACAATACAGTTCCAACATTATGGATTTCAGTTGGCTTTCCTAAAGGGCCAACTAAATCAGTAATATAATCACCTACCGCCAAATCACACAATTTAGTTGATGAAACACCCATTTTCTGAACGATAATGGTAATAGTTCCCTTCTTAATATCGGCACCAGCGATGGTTAAAGGCATTCTTTCTCCCTTTTCACCAACTCTTACAATAACAAAGTTACCAGGTTTTCGGGCTTTTGCGATTAATGGAGCCTCCACCACTAATTTCACTACTTTTTCTGAAAAATTCTCTTTTTCAACGATCTTGTTCATTACTCTTTAAAATAAATGAATGTAAAAAATATATAAGAATCAGAATACTTCAAGATTAAAAAACTGCATCGCAATCGATTTAAGTCTGAAGATCTAAAATTTATTTCCAGATCAAATGTATAAAGAAGTGTTTTACTAGCCTACTAGTTTTTTATGATTTTTACTCGCAGCTCCTTTTTAGGATGAATCTAAATAGGTAAATATACTATAGACAGCTAAAGGCAATGTTGAATCTCATTTTAATTCTTACATATTGTGCCTACTTTTGATTGTGAAATTTAATATTATAAGATGCAAAATTTTAATAAAGCGGAAATTAAACTACAAATTGAACAAAAGATCGAAAAGTTAAATCAAGATATTTTAGATTTAAGAGAAGTCACCCAACCAATTGCTCCCGACTGCGCAATAGGAAGAATTAGCAGAATGGATGCTATCAATAATAAAAGCGTTAGTGAAGCAGCTCTACGAAAAAAAGAAATTCAATTTTCTGCCTTAAAAGAAGCGCTTAAAAACATCGATTCTCCGGATTTTGGTAAATGTGTTAAATGTGGTAAACCTATTCCAGTAGGACGTATCATGATAATGCCTGAGAGTAAGAAGTGTGTTACTTGTGCTAGTAGTTAATAATAAATAGATGTGCGAATCTACAGTATTCTTATTTTTCTATAAATCTAAAATAAAATTACAAATATGTTATTATCAATATTATTTAACTTTTGGATTTTCATTTCATTGATAGGATTCTTGATTCCTGTTATTGCCATTATAGATATTTTGAGAAGAGATTTACTTGGAATTAACAAATTATTCTGGATCTTGATTGTTCTGTTTTTTCCAATTCTTGGAGCAGTTATTTATTTCTATGATCGTAGAAGTTAGCATGGCAAAAATTAAATATCTTTGTCTTTAATAATTATCTCTATTGAATAAACCATGGCTAAAAAGAACAAAAAAAATATAGTTTACTCGACTAATCCTGATTATCAATTCGAATATGATGAAGATTCGAGTGAAGCAACCTTACCTCCAAGACAGCAAAAGCTGAAAGTAATGCTTGATAAAAAGCAACGAAAAGGCAAAGCCGTTACTTTGGTAGATGGTTTTATTGGTAATACTGATGATTTAAAAGAATTGGGTAAAATGCTAAAATCGAAATGTGGGGTTGGTGGATCGGTGAAGGATGGAGAAATTCTGATTCAAGGTGATCATCGTGATAAGGTCATGGAACTGTTAAAATCAGACGGCTATCAAGTAAAAAGAGTTGGTGGCTGATCAGCAAAATATACTTAGCATCTTTGGGATGCACATAAAAAAACCGAAATCTCATAACAGATTTCGGTTTTGTTTTATCTCCCCTTAAGGGTAATCTATAATGTTTCAAGACAAGTTTTGATGTTTCTTTCTATTCTCTTATTAACCCCTGTAGCTTCGCCTCTTTCAAATTTCTCTCCAATAATTTGCTCGTATAACTCAATATATCGCTCCGAGATCTGGCTTACTTTCTCCTCGTTCATTTCAGGAATTTTCTGACCTTTCTTTCCTTGAAAACCATTCTCCATCAACCATTCCCGCACAAATTCTTTTGACAATTGCTTTTGAGGTTCGTCATTTCCTAATCGTTCCTCATAGCCATTCATATAAAAATAACGCGATGAATCGGGTGTATGAATTTCATCAATCAAGTAAATTTTACCATCCTTTTTACCGAATTCATATTTGGTATCTACCAAAATCAATTCTTTTTCAGCGGCAATCTCAGTTCCTCGTGAAAACAAGGCGTGAGTATATGCTTCCAATTGCTCGTAATCTTCCTTGCTTACGATACCTTGTTTCAATATTTCTTCCTTTGATATATCCTCATCATGCCCTTCCATAGCTTTGGTTGTGGGTGTAATGATTGGCTTTTCAAATTTCTGATTTTCCTTCATATCTTCTGGAAGTACCTCTCCACAAAGCATGCGTTTACCAGCTTTATATTCTCTCCAGGCATGACCGGTTAAATAACCACGAATCACCATTTCAACCATAAATGGTTCGGCCATATGACCAACAGTAACCATTGGGTCAGGAGTTGCAATCTTCCAATTAGGAACAATATCAGCGGTAGCATCCAAAAACCTGGTTGCAATTTGATTCAAAACCTGTCCTTTAAAAGGAATTCCTTTAGGTAAAACAACATCGAATGCAGAAATGCGATCTGAGACTACCATGGCGAGATATTCATCGTTAATATTATAAACATCTCTCACCTTACCTTTGTAAACATTCTTTTGATTCGGAAAACTAAAATCTGTTTTTACAATTGCTTCTTTCATTGTTCCAAAAAATTTCAAAATTTTATAAAATGGTTTATTTTCCAGCGAAGATAATTCAATTAATTCTTAATTGATCTCTTTTGTTCTTGCTTTTCGTCCTCTTTTTCATAGGCAGCAACAATCTCTTTCACCAGGCGATGTCTGATAATATCCGAACTATCGAATTCAACCATAGCAATGCCTTTTATCTTTCTCAAGATCTGAAAAGCCTGCACCAATCCTGATTGCTGTTTATGTGGTAAATCAATCTGAGTTATATCACCTGTAATCACGAACTTACCACTTACCCCCATGCGAGTAAGAAACATTTTCAACTGCTTAGTTGTCGTATTTTGCGCTTCATCAAGTATTACAAAGGCATCGTTTAAGGTTCGTCCTCTCATGTAAGCTAAAGGCGCAATTTGAATCACCTCATTCTCTAGATAATCGGCTAGTTTACGAGCAGGAATCATATCTAATAAGGCATCGTAAAGCGGTTGTAAATAAGGATCGATCTTCTCTTTTAAATCACCAGGCAAAAAACCAAGATTTTCTCCCGCTTCTACCGCAGGTCTGCTTAAAATAATCTTTTTAACCTCGTTATTTTTTAATGCTTTTACCGCTAAGGCGATGGCTGTGTAGGTTTTACCTGATCCTGCCGGACCAATAGCGAAAATCATATCATTTTTAGTGGATTTTTCGACCAGTTTATGTTGATTTGCAGTTCGGGAGCGAATTACTTTTCCATTATTCCCAAATAAGATAATATTTTTGGGATCATTTGGATCTTTTAAACCGGGAGTATCTTCCAGAATAATACGCTTTATATTAGCAATGGTAAGTACATTATACTGATTGTAATGATGAATTAAAAGATTCACTTTCTTCTCAAATAACTCCAATGAAAGTGCTTCTCCATTGGCAATAATTTCATTCCCGCGACCAACAATATTAAGTTTTGGAAAAAAACCCTTTAATACTTCCAATTTTGTATTGTTAATTCCATAAAATTCAAGTGGATCAATCGCTCCTAAAGATATGCTCTTTTCAATCATAAATATCGTTCAATAATCATTACTTTTGAGCTCACAAATTACTTATTAATTCTGATTTGATAAACGTAAACTTCAAAGAAATCTGAATTAATTTTTAAGAAAGTATAAAAATATTGAATCCATAAATAAGCCGGTTTTTCAAGAAAATAGATATGCCAATAATTACACTTACAACAGACTGGAGTCATCGGGATTATTATCTGGGTGCTTTAAAAGGTAGATTATTAAGCATCTGCAAAGATGTAAATTTAGTGGATTTAAGTCAGAATTTGGATAAGCATAACATTTCACAAACAGCCTTTAGTCTAAAAAATACTTATCATCATTTTCCGAAAGAAACCATTCATCTGGTTTGTGTTAACTCTGAAGAAACACCGGAACATCCGACTGTTGCAATCCAATATCACGGTCAGTATTTTATTGGTGCCGATAATGGCGTTTTTAGTCTGATAATGAAGGAGGGCGCGGATGCCATCGTGAGAATTGAAAATATTATTCGAGAACCAGAATATCACACTTTTCCCGAAATAAATATTTTCGCTAAAGCTGCCGCCTATATTACAGAATACCAAACAATAGAAGGTCTGGGAACACCACTTACAGAATTATATAAATTAGTGCCTATTAGATGTGTTGTGCAAAAAGGAACCATCACCGGGCAGGTAATTTATTTGGACTCGCATGGTAATGTCACTACTAATATTTCAAAAGAGTTATTTGAATCGGCTCGTCAGGATCGTAATTTCAAGA
>Ga0209013_10006248_pt1 | contig 10135 bp, 6 predicted proteins | sample Cruoilmetagenom2_FD_187291 | JGI IMG/M metagenome (GOLD analysis project Ga0209013, IMG submission 187291) | Oil polluted marine microbial communities from Coal Oil Point, Santa Barbara, California, USA - Sample 2 (SPAdes) (version 2) | ecosystem: Environmental > Aquatic > Marine > Oil seeps ...
TTTGTATAAAAAGAGGGGACTTTTTGTCCCCTCCAACTCAATTTCGTCGTAAATTTCGCTGCAAATATAGTAATTCATTTGATAATGACAAAAATCATATCCTATTTAAGTAAAATTTACTAAATTTATCTTGTAGAATTATAAATAGATATGTTATGAAACGAATATTAGTTCCAGTAGATTTTTCAAAAGAAGCAGAATGTGCAGCAAGAGTAGCTGCTAAAATTGCAAAAAAAACAGGAAGTGATATATACTTACTTCATATGTTAGAGCTTCCGGTAAATACTATTGATCCGGCTGAAATGTCAGGTATAAGAAGCGAACCACAAGTTATATTTTTCATGAAATCGGCTCACGAAAAATTCGCAAAGTTTAAAAAGCTACCCTTTTTTAAAGGAATAAAAGTTGTTGAAAATGTGCAGTTTCATCATGCTTTTTCGGGTATTATAGCCGAAAGCGAAAAGAATAAAATTGATTTAATTGTAATGGGATCTCAAGGAGCATCAGGTTTGCAAGAGATGTTTATTGGTTCTAATACTGAAAAAGTTGTACGACGATCAAAAGTTCCTGTTTTAGTGGTTAAAAAAGAAAAGAAAAATTTTGAAATAAACAATATTGTTTTTGCTTCTGATTTTACTATTGAAAGTAAAAAAACTTTTCAAAAGGTTATAGATTTTGCAAATTTATTTGACGCTAAAATTCATTTATTGTATGTAAATACAATTCATAATTTTAGCACAACAAAACATATTGAATCGAAATTAGATAAATTTATAAAAGATTTTAAAATTAAAGAGTACACACGAAGAATTTATAACGATGTTTCCATTGAAAAAGGAATACTAAGTTACAGTAGAGATATAAAAGCTGATCTTATCGCTTTAAATACACATGGACGTAGTGGGTTATCTCAATTATTTAATGGAAGTATTGGTCAAGAATTAGCAAACCATGCACTGAGACCAGTAATTACATTTAAAATTTAATAAACTTATTTAAATGGATAAATTGACTAAATCGAAGAGATAATTCTCTTCGATTTTTTTATGCTTCATAAATTCTATAAATAATAATCCTAATGTTAATAAATATCATCTTAAATTGAAGGTCATTAAATTAAATTTTATATAACTTTGATGTGGTGATGAAAAACAAGGTTTATTTATGTTAAAAAAATACATTTTCTTTTTATTTTTTGTTTGTGGTAGTGTTTATGCGCAGCATAGCGACAAACCCCTTAGTGATTATGAACAAAGACTAATTGAGAATGATAAATTGGCAGAAGCTATTTCATTATTTCCTAACCCTGTTAGTGAGTTTTTAAAAATTGACTCAAAAGGTTTACATATTAATAGAATTGAAATAGTTTCGCTATTAGGAGGTAAAGAAAAAGAGTTAAATTCAAATTTTAAGTCTATTTATCTTGGTGATTTACCAAGGGGCATTTATTTAATTAAAATTTATTCTGATAAAGGATACACAGTTAAAAAAATGATTAAGAAATAGTTACATAAAATTATTTGTTTAATGATATTTTGAACCTTTCGCTTTGTAATTGAAATAACAATTGCTTTAATTCTTCGATTTTTTGAGTTTTCTACTCTATTAATGTTTTTTCTAGAATTAGCTATGTTTTGTATTTAGGTTAAGTTTTTGTTAAACTTAAAATAGTTTGTAAAACTTTAAAAATAAATCAGAATCACCTTTTATTTTCACAAGAAAATTACAAATAACCCCCAAAACTAAGAGTTGTGATACTAAAACACAAAACAACACCAGAAATGGTAAAACGGTTGCATCAAAAAATTGCATCTAGAATTGTAAAAGCAAATAGTAAGAAGCCATTATCTATTGCAATTCTAAAACCTACACTTTAGTTTATTCTACTAGACTTTATTAAGTGAATGTCAAATGTTTTTAGCCAATAAACAAGTATTAAAATACAGCTTTAATCATACAATTTATTCAAGAGAATTACGTTATGTATATATCTGATACTTAGTTACTGAAGTAACAAATCTTTATTGCTAAAATTAGTATATTTATATATACCAATTATCAAAAACACATTGCCATGATAGAAGAATATAAACCAACACGTGAAAACATTAAGATCTTTCTAAAAAGAATATCCGAAAGAGTGAAGCGAAATAGGAATACTCCGTTGAAATCAAAAAGATATGAAGCAAGGTTGTAAAACACAATATTTTTGGTAAAATATTGGATATTCAAAAATATAAAACAATAATAGCTTAAATTTTGAATTGTTTCTCCCCTAAACCAGTTATAGAAATATAACTGGTTTTTTATAGTTTTAGATTAAGCAAATTGATTATACCCTGTTTAGGGTATTGTTTAAGAAATAAATTGATATTATTTTTGAGAATTAATGTTAACCTTTCTAAAAAGTAAACACTAAGTATAAAATAGCTTAAAGATTTGAATTATTATCCCCCAAACCAGTTATAGAAATATAGCTGGTTTTTTCATTTTTTTGAATAAATTTTTGTAATTTCACACATTATTCTAATATTTATTGGGGGATAAATTAGAATTAAACCGAACCTGAATGCTTCTCATTCAGGTTTTTTTATGGGTTCATTTTAAATGCAGTTACGAAACGGAAACAGAAAAGCCAACAAAGAATTTCAGATTTTATGGAATAAAATAGCCTATATAGGTAAATAACAGTTTGATGTTAATTAACAAACCCACCATAAATACTATATTTACGGTGGGTTTGAACCCTCTTCTTTTATTGTTGACCCACAAGGATTCGAACCTTGACTGACGATACCAAAAACCGGAGTGCTACCGTTACACCATGGGTCAATTATTTTTGCTTTTACCATATCTAGTTAAGCAGGCGCAAATTTATAACAAAGTTTTTGTTTGACAAAGCGGTTTTTTTAATTTTTTTTATTATAAAATCGATTCTATAATGAATTCAATATCTTAACGTTTTATTATAATTTACTATTAGATATATTTTAGTAAATTCGCCTCAGTTTTAAATTGATTCTATGCTATCTTTTGATTATAAAAAATATAACTCAATTCTGGGTTGGGTAACTTTCTTAATAGCTTTAATTACGTATTCTTTAACTTTAGAACCAACTGTTAGTTATTGGGATTGTGGTGAGTACATTTCTACCGCCGTTAAATTAGAAGTTGGACATCCACCTGGAGCTCCACTTTTTCAAATGCTAGGTGCATTTTTTGCTATGTTTACTTCTGATGCATCTAATATTGCGATGATGGTTAATTTTATGTCGGCTCTGGCAAGTGCTTTTACAATATTATTTTTGTTTTGGACGATTACAGCTTTAGCGAAAAAAATAGTTTTAAAAACATCAGAAAGTCTTTCAAGTGGTAGCTCAATTGCCATTCTTGGAAGTGGTTTGGTTGGTGCCTTAGCATATACTTTTTCAGACAGTTTTTGGTTTAGCGCAGTAGAAGCCGAAGTTTATGCCATGTCATCCTTTTTAATGGCATTGTTGTTTTGGTTAGCTTTACATTGGGAAGCCGAAATGGATAAACCAAGAGGTAATAAATGGTTGTTATTGATAAGTTTTATTGTAGGATTGTCTTTTGGAGTGCATATCTTATCTTTATTAGTAATTCCACCAATTGTATTTATTTATATTTATAAAAAGCACCCGAATCTAAATGTCAAACAGTTTATACTTGCTAACCTAGTATCTGTGTTGGTTTTAGCATTTGTTTTTAAATTCTTATTCCCTTTTACATTAAGATTTTTTAGTGCATCCGAACTATTTTTTATCAATACTATTGGTCTGCCATTTAATTCTGGAAGTATTATTGCTGGTATAATTTTGGTGGTTTTATTTTATTTTGGATTGAAATATACTCGAAAGAAAAATAAATTCACAGCAAATTTATTATTGCTTTGTGTAATATTTATAATGGTTGGGTTTTCATCATGGTTAATGTTGCCAATTAGAGCTAATGCAAACACTACAATTAATGAAAATAACCCTTCAAGTGCACGTGAATTATTAGCATATTATAATCGTGAACAATATGGTGATGCAAATGTTTTTTATGGTTCTTATTATTCTGAAACCGGTGAAAGAGATAAATCTGATCCATTTCGCGATGCAAAACCAAAATATGAAAAAGATGAAAAGGCAGGTAAATATATTATTGTAAATAATTATAAAGACGGTCTTCCAAATTTTAGTGATAAACATAAAGGAATTATTCCTCGTATGGTTGACCCAACACCAAGTGTAGTTCAAAATTACAAGGCAATAACTGGAATTTCGCAGCGAAGTAAAAGACGTCCAACTTTTGGTGAGAATTTGACATTCATGATTCAGTACCAGTTTGGATATATGTACGGAAGATATTTTATGTGGAATTTTGTTGGCAGGCAAGATGATATTCAAGGAAATTTAGATAATCATGGGAATTGGCTTAGTGGAATTAATTTTATTGATGAAATAAAATTAGGTTCACAAAAAAATCTACCAACCGATGTCCTTGATAATAAAGGTAGAAATACCTACTATTTTTTACCTTTAATTTTAGGTATCATAGGCTTAATATTTCAATTTAAAAACGATAAGAACAATTTCTACACCTTGTTTTTATTCTTTGCCTTTACCGGATTAGCAATTATATTCTATACCAATCCAAAACCATTTGAACCCAGAGAAAGAGATTATGCCGTTGTAGGATCGTTTTATGTTTTTGCAATTTGGATAGGCTTTGGGGTATTGGCTTTATATAATCAATTCAAGAATAAATTAGATCCAAAACTACTTGCTATAGGAATAACTGTTATAAGTCTTTTGGCCGTACCTGCTTTAATGGCAAAAGAAAACTGGGATGATCATGATCGATCAGGTAAATATGCTACATACAATAACGCAAAAGCCTATTTAGATTCTTGTCAAGAGAATGCGATTATGTTTACTATTGGTGATAATGATACTTTCCCGTTATGGTATATGCAAGAAGTTGAAGATTATCGTACGGATATTAAATTAATCAATACAAGTTTATTTGCAAAAGATTGGTATATAGATCAACAAAAAAGAAAAACCTATTTGGCTGATCCTATTCCGTCACAATTAATACATGACAACTTTAAAGAAGGCTCATTAGATGTTGCGTATCATTATCCATACCCGTTTCCTCAGTTTAAAGATTCAGTAATCGACATCAAATTTTTGATGCGGTGGCTGCAAAGTGATGATGAAAGAACATTTATTGATTTTGAAGAAAATGGACATCCTGAAAAGGTATATCCAACAAATAAAATTAGATTAACTGTTGATAAAGAGGCTGTTCTTAAAAATGGAATTGTAGCAGCTAAAGATGCCGATTTAATTGTTCCGTTTATTGATATAGAAGTTTCAGAAGCTGCACTTGTAAAAAACAGAATATTAATGCTAGATATTTTGGCGAATAACAATTGGGAACGACCTATATACTTTACTGGTGGAGCGCAAGCTGCAGAAGAATATATTTGGCTGAAAGATTATTTACAATTAGACGGTTTGGCTTATAAATTTGTTCCAATTAAATCACCAATTGAGGATTCGAACTTTATGGATATGGGTAGAATTGATACAGATACCATGTATGCAAATGTGAAAAAATGGACATGGAAGAATTCAAATGGGAATATATATGTTGATCCGGAAACTAGAAAAAATAGTATTTCATTTAGAAATAGTTTAGGTAGGTTGGCAGATCAATTAATTGAAGAAGAAAAATTTGATAAAGCCGAAGAAGTATTGGATATTTCTATGGAAAAAATGCCAATTGAAAATTATGGATATTATCGTTTGGTTATTGGGCATATTGATTCTTACTACAAAATAAATAAACCTGAAAAAGCTAGAAAAATTGTAGAATTTTTAACCAATAACTTTCAAGAAAAGATACTCTATTATAGCGGAGTTAACTCTTACGAATTAACTCAAAATTTTAGTGATTTGGAAGGCACATTAGACCTTTACAGATATATAATTGCAACAAGTGCCGAGTTTGATACCGAAGAGTATACCGAAAATCTCAAAAAAGATTTTATGGCATCGGTTACTTTATTAGAAGAGGTTTTAGAGGATCAATAAGTCAACCTAAAAGTCAGGGTTTGACTATTATCCGTTTTAAGGATAGTCAAACCCTGACTAAAAGACTATCAATGAAACAGTACTTTGTAAAAACTCCTAAAATAATTAAAAATTTATTTCCGGATTTTATTTGGCAAGTTGCAACAAATAAAAAGGAAATCTATCTTACTTTTGATGATGGCCCAATCCCAAAAATTACACCCTGGGTTTTAGACACTTTAGAAAAATATAAAGCAAAAGCTACATTTTTTTGTGTTGGCGAAAACATTACAAAGCACCCAGAAATTTTTAAACAAATTATAGATAGAAAACATGCTATAGGTAATCATACTTTTAATCACCTTCAAGGTTGGAAAACTGATAATTCGGAGTATTTAAATAATATTAACAAAACGGAAGATGTAATTAGAAATTTAGCTTTCAAAAATAAAAGAAAAGAGAGAAGAGAAGAAAGAAAACCCTATAACCACATACCAACAACTAACAGCCAACAACTAACCATCAACCTGTTTCGACCTCCTTACGGGAAAATAAAGATATCTCAATCAAAAGAATTACGAAAAAAAGGTTATCAAATAATTATGTGGGATGTGTTGAGTGGTGACTTCGATAAAAAAACAAGTAAGGAAAAATGTTTAGAAAATATAATTAAGAGCTCTAAAGAAGGAAGTATTATAGTTTTTCATGACAGTAAAAAAGCTTTTAAGAATTTAGAGTATGCACTTCCAAAGGTTCTTAAATATTTTTCTGAAAAAGGATTTATTTTCAAAGCTTTGTGAAATTGTGCATAAACACTTTTATTATATTCTCATTACTACTTACTTCTTACTATTTTCCTTTCTTCAAACATATTGTTGTACCAAACTAATTAAGGTATTCGCATCTTGTTGACCTGTTTGACGCCATTTCATTTCACCATCTTTGTAAATTATAAAAGTTGGATTACCTTTAATTCTCAATGCTGCTGCTAAAGTTTCATTTTTAGAAACATCAATTTTTACAACCTTAGCTTTATCGCCTAAAGCTGCGGCAACATCTCTAAGAATTGGATGTAAATTATTCTTTTCATCTTCCCATTCCGTATAAAAATCGATTAATGTGGGAATTCTAGAACCAATCAATTCGCCAAATTTAGTCATACTTTTTTAGTTATTATGGTATTACAAATATAGTATATTTATCATTCAATAATGTAAATCACAAAAAATTAGTTATTTAACTAAATTTTTGTCGCAATTTTAAGAAAGACAATCTAAGTTTGTATTTTTACAAACAATAAATCAAATTTTATGTCAGCAAAAAAACGACTCTTTTTATTGGATGCTTTTGCATTGATATTTCGCGGCTACTATGCACTTATTAAAAACCCAAGTATCAATTCTAAAGGGATGGACACTTCTGCAATATTGGGATTTACAAATTCTCTTTTAGATGTGATTAGAAGAGAAAAACCAGATCATTTGGCTGTTGCTTTTGATAAAGGAGGGTCACAACAAAGATCAGAAGCATTTCCAGAATATAAATCACACCGACAAGAAACACCCGAAGCAATTAAGATTGCGGTTCCATATATTCAAGAAATATTAAAAGCCATGCATATTCCAATTATTGAAAAATCTGGTTTTGAAGCTGATGATTTAATTGGAACCCTTTCTGTTCAAGCAGAAAAAGCCGGGTTTAAAACCTATATGGTTACTCCTGATAAAGATTTTGCTCAACTGGTTACCGATAATGTTTTTATGTATAAACCGGCTAGAATGGGTAATGGTATTGAAATTTGGGATGTCGAAAAAGTAAAAGAAAAGTTTGAAGTAGATGATCCCAAACAAGTAATAGATTATTTGGGAATGATGGGAGATGCAGCGGATAATATTCCTGGTTTGCCAGGTGTTGGAGATAAAACTGCCAAAAAATTCATCAAAGAATACGGTAGTATGGAAAACCTTTTAGCCAATACGAATGATTTAAAGGGTAAAATGAAAGAAAAAGTGGAGGGTAATGCCGATCTTGGTATTTTATCAAAGCAATTAGCAACCATTATATTGGATTGTCCCGTTGAATTTCATGAAGAAGACTTTGAACTAAATACACCCGATTTTCAAAAAGTAACCGATATTTTCAAGGATCTTGAGTTTAGAAGATTATTAGAGAATATGAATCGAATTTTCAAAACAGAAATGGAAACTACTTCTATTTCTCTACAAAAAGAGCAAAAAGAAACTGCAAAAAAACCAAATATTCAAAGTCAGCAGTTAGATATTTTTGCAACTCCTGTTGGAGATACAGAACAAGAAATAATTAGTGGTTTTAAAGAAATTGAAAACACCAATCATTTTTATCAATATATCAATACGGATTTGTCAATAAATTTATTGATGAAAAAATTGATGCAACAAAAATCAGTTTGTTTTGATACAGAAACTACAAGCTTAAATACTTTTGAAGCTAAACTGGTTGGAATTTCATTTTCTTTTGAAAAGGGAAAAGGTTATTATGTTGTTATTCCTGAAGACCGAAAAGAATCAAATATTATTTTAGAAAAGTTAAAACCCTTTTTTGAAGATAAGAACATTGAAAAAATTGCACAGAATTTAAAATATGATCTTAAGGTATTATTAAATTATGGAATTGAAGTAAAAGGCACACCATTTGACACCATGATTGCCCACTATTTGATCAACCCGGATATGAGGCATAATATGAATGTTTTGTCTGAAACGTATTTGAATTATTCTCCTATTTCTATTGAAACTCTACTTGGTAAAAAAGGTAAGAATCAACTAACTATGAGAGAGGTTGATATTGAAAAACAAAAAGAATATGCAGTTGAAGATGCTGATGTGACCTTTCAATTAAAACAATTATTTAAAAAAGAGTTAGAAGAGAATAATTTAACCAAACTATTCCAAGAAATTGAAATGCCACTGGTTGATGTTTTGACAAAAATGGAAATTGAAGGAATAAACTTGGATGTTGATTTTTTAAATTCTTTATCGGAAGAATTAACAAAGGATATAATTAAATTAGAAAAAGAAATATACTCTGAAGCTGATGCTGATTTTAACCTTGCATCACCAAAACAATTAGGTGTTGTATTATTTGAGCATTTAAAATTGGTCGATAAACCCAAAAAAACCAAAACTGGACAATATGCAACCGGTGAAGAAATTTTGTCAAAATTAGCTCCAAAACATGAAATTGTTGCAAATATTTTGAAGTGGAGGGGGTTGATAAAATTAAAAAACACGTATGTAGATGCCTTACCAAGTTTGGTGAATAATAATACAGGAAGAATTCACACTACCTACAGCCAGGCGGTGGCTTCTACAGGAAGATTGAGTTCTAATAACCCTAATTTGCAAAATATACCAATAAGAACAGAAAGAGGCAAACAGGTACGAAAAGCATTTGTTCCTCGAGATGAGAATCACACTTTGCTTGCAGCAGATTACTCTCAAATAGAATTGCGATTAATAGCCGAAATGAGTGGAGATGAAGAAATGAAAGCCTCTTTTTTAAGAGGTGAAGATATTCACAAGTCAACTGCTGCAAAAGTTTTTAATGTTCCTTTAGAGAGTGTGACAAGAGAACAACGGAGTCATGCAAAAACTGTGAATTTTGGAATTATATATGGTGTATCTGCTTTTGGGTTAAGTCAGCAAACGAATTTAAGCAGAAAAGAATCTAAAGAATTGATTGAAACGTATTACGAAACTTACCCTACACTTAAAGCTTATATTACAAAGCAAATTGAGTTTGCTAGAGAGCATGGTTATGTGGAAACTTTATTAGGAAGACGTCGATATTTAAAAAATATCAATTCTCGAAACGCCATAGTGAGATCTGCTGATGAACGAAATGCTGTGAATGCACCTATTCAAGGTAGTGCTGCAGATATTATTAAAATTGCAATGATCAACATTCATAAAATCTTCAAAAAAGAAAATTACAAATCGAAAATGCTTTTACAAGTTCATGATGAGCTGGTTTTTGATATGCATAATGATGAACTAGAAATGTTGAAACCC
>Ga0209013_10006252_pt1 | contig 10131 bp, 12 predicted proteins | sample Cruoilmetagenom2_FD_187291 | JGI IMG/M metagenome (GOLD analysis project Ga0209013, IMG submission 187291) | Oil polluted marine microbial communities from Coal Oil Point, Santa Barbara, California, USA - Sample 2 (SPAdes) (version 2) | ecosystem: Environmental > Aquatic > Marine > Oil seeps ...
GCTCCATATCGGTGAGCGCTGCCGGCATGCACTTTCTGCAGGTGTTTTTTGGTGGTTTGCTGGTGGGCACTGTTACCGGCCTGCTGTTCATTGGTCTGTCAAAATTGCTGCGGGAACCCGTCGTCAAGGCACTGGCCACCGTCATCAGCGCCTACCTGTCGTTCATTGTTGCCGAGTCCCTGTTCCACGTATCCGGCGTCATGGCGGTGCTGGTGACCGGTCTGCTACTCGGCTATCGGAGTCAGTCCGCCACAAGCGGTTCATCGGCCGACTTTGTACAGCAACTGTGGGAATTCAACAGCTACGTGGCCAATGCGCTGGTGTTCCTGCTGATGGGTGTCACAATTACTCTTGGCATGTTCGAAGAACGCTGGCTGGCAATGCTGATCGGCATTGGCGGTGTGCTGGTCGCTCGTGCACTGGGTATTTTCACCTTCGTGCCGTTACTCAACAGGATAACCCCCATTGAACCTATCAAGCGTCCCTACCAGGTCGTCATGTTCTGGGGTGGCTTGCGCGGCGCTGTCACCCTGGCCCTCGCCCTGTCGCTGCCAACCACACTGGAATACTGGTGGACCATCCAGTCCATCGCCTTTGGCGTAGTCCTGTTCACCCTGTTTGTACAGGCGACCAGCACCGGGCCCTTGTTACGACATTACCACCTGAACAGGTGATCATATTGTCACAGGAATCGTGACAACGATCTCGGTATGACGTCAGCCAGCGGGGGACACTGTCATCAACAACGCGGGAACCGGGTTTGCCGGTCGCATATATTGCACGCAATTCCCCTGACCTTGTGACAAGTTAGTCCGGTTCCTGGCGTTGTTCTTTTAACTGACGTATCACATCCAGCAATTCCCTTGCATCCCACTCGCGGCTGCCAATGGCACGGTAGGCAATGGTGCCATCCGGCGCAATTACATAGGTTGTTGGCAAGCCTTTCACCGGCCACTGTTCAATCACTTCGCCTGTCTGGTCCATCAGGATAGGGAAATCAGTCGGGTAGTCCGCCGAGAAGATAAAGATGGTATCTTCATCTTCACCCATATTAATCGCCAGCATGGCAATCCCCTCTTCCCTGATCAGGTGCCAGGCACGATTCATCGACGGTAATTCTTCCCGGCATGGCGGACACCAGGTCGTCCAGAAATTGATAATAACCGGCCTGCCCCGGTAATCGGACAAACGGTGTGTCTTGCCGTTGGTGTCCTGCAGGGCAAAGTCAGGTGCCACAACTTTTCCAGGTATGGGTGTCAGGGTCTGCCCGGCGAATACAGCCGCAGCCAGGGACCACCAGACAAAAAGGTTAATGATGATTTTCATTTAAGTTTGTCGACATCCGGTGCACAGACAATGCCCTTGATTTCACCACTGCGCTGCACCTCGCCTTCCCGCCAGGTGACCGCAAGATCAAACGTTGAACCGGGCGGTATGCCATAGGCCGTCAGACCCCAGTTATAGTCATCCGGTAAATATTCCTGCTGCGTGGGAAACATGCCCCAGCGAATTACCAGCTTTGCAGCCGCATCGGCATCTTCATCCGACCACGAGGCAAGCAACGGTTCTTTCAGCAGGATGCTGCCCGTTTTACCGGCATGCTGCATGCGCCACTGTGTCAGATCAATTGCAATCACCTGGCCAGCCCCTGATTTCCCCGTGTTACGAACAATGGTCTGGAACATGCAACTCAACGCCAGTTGCTCAATTACCTCTCTTGAAAACGCATGGTTCATGAACAGAGCACGTGTCTGATCTGGCAGCCGTTGCACCAGTTCGATCTCTATATCACTATCGATAAAGTGCCATTTTTCCAGCCCGTTTTCCTCATTGGCACTGCGTTGCACTTCAGCAGCACACAGCAGGGGCATTACTAGCAGGAAAAACAGCAATCCCGGGATGCGCTTGCGCCGGCAGGCATGTGTTACATACTTGAACATATGTCCTCGTCATTCTTTATTGTATTCCAGCTATAATGATAGCAGGCAAATCAGGAAGACATTATGCGCACCCTCAATCATTTCACAACCCGGATCCTCCCGAACATCCTGATGGCACTGATCCTCGTTCCTGCCTGCCAGGCAGTTGCCAGCGAACCGATACAGGCGATCACACTGACACTGGGGGATTACCGATTTACACCAGAGACCATCGAAGTCACGGCGGGCCGGCCAGTCAGACTCACCTTGACCAATGTCGATACCATTACACCACACAACTTCATTCTGAAAGAGGAAGCCGCCGGCCTGAACATTGACAGCAGCGTCTCTGCCGGTAAAACAACAACCGTTGAGTTCACACCCACAATCCCGGGGAGCTATACCTTTTATTGCAGCAAGAAACTGCCCTTTATGAAAAGTCACCAGGAAAAGGGCATGGAAGGGACTTTGACTGTAAAGTAGCCACATCCATCAGTGCTTTGTAATATACTCCCCGTTTTCGCACTTTGCGGGCATTGAACTGTACGGACTCGCACCTGTCGGGAACCCTGCCGAACCTGAATTTCCGGAATCATCATAATGAAAAGTCACTCTTGTTTATCAGCCGGGCGCCTCTCCCGTTACCTGACCGTGGTCACAGCGATGATTGCAGCCTTCATACCGGCAGTCCTGTTTGCCAGCGAAGCTGTGCATGCAGACACGCTTGACCTGACCACGCACACGGTCGGTTATCTCGCCCTTGTAATTTTTGCCCTTGCCTACATTCTGGTGACTGCGGAAGAGTTCACCCACCTGCGAAAATCCAAACCGGTCATTATTGCTGCCGGTCTGATCTGGGGCCTGATCGGCTGGGTATCCACGCAAGCAGGCATGGGACATGCCGCCGAAGCGGCCGCACGACACAACCTGCTGGAATATGCGGAGTTAATGCTGTTCCTGCTGGTGGCAATGACCTACATCAACGCCATGGAGGAACGCCAGGTATTTAATGCGCTGCGTTCCTGGCTGGTACGCAAGGGTTTCGGTTTCCGTACCCTGTTCTGGTTGACCGGCATCCTGGCGTTCTTTATCTCACCCATCGCCGACAACCTGACCACGGCCCTGTTGATGTGCGCCGTGGTACTGGCCGTTGGCGGAGACAACTCACGTTTTGTCACCATTGCCTGTATCAACATCGTGGTTGGTGCCAATGCCGGCGGGGCCTTCAGTCCGTTTGGCGATATCACCACCCTGATGGTCTGGCAGAAGGGCATGGTGGATTTCTGGACCTTCTTCGCCCTGTTCGTTCCGTCCGTCGTTAATTTCCTGGTACCGGCGGCCATCATGCACTTTGCCGTACCCGTGGGCCAACCGGCGGCCAACGATGAAGTTATTCAACTGAGACCCGGTGCACGGGGCATCATGACGCTGTTCATCCTGACCATTGCAACGGCGGTATCCTTCCATAATTTCCTTGGACTGCCACCGGTTCTGGGTATGCTGACCGGTCTGGGTTATCTGCAATTATTTGGCTACTTTTTGAAGATGTCCGAACGCAGACAACTCGCCGTGTCCTACGGTGAAATAGATCATGCCGGCAAGCTGGGTGATATCGTCCCCTTTGACGTCTTCAACAAGGTTGCCCGTGCCGAGTGGGATACCCTGTTGTTCTTCTACGGTGTGGTCATGTGTGTCGGCGGCCTGGGCTTCATCGGTTACCTGGCCATGACCTCGGAAGTTATGTACACGCAGTGGGGTGCAACCACGGCGAACATCAGCGTGGGCGTGCTGTCAGCCATTGTCGACAATATCCCCGTGATGTTTGCCGTGCTCACCATGAACCCGGACATGTCCACAGGTCAGTGGTTACTGGTCACGCTGACCGCCGGTGTCGGTGGCAGCCTGCTATCAATCGGCTCGGCGGCCGGCGTGGCGCTCATGGGCCAGGCACGTGGCATGTATACCTTTTTTGGACATTTGCGCTGGACGCCGGTGATCGCCCTGGGCTATGGCGCCAGCATCCTGGTACACATGTGGATTAACGCCGGCTACTTCGTATAACATCACAACACCTTTTATTTCTGATTATTTAACCTGTAAGGAGATTTACCATGCATAACCTGTTTTCATTTATCACCACCCGAAAAGCCCTCCGTATTGCCACCGTGTGTACCAGCCTGCTGGTCCTGTCTGCCTGTTCGGATGATCAGAAAGAAGCCATGAGCGATGCCACGGATGACACACAGGAGAGTGTTTCAGAAGCAGTTGAAACCACCGAGAAAGCATCCAGCGACGCCGCTGAAGAAAGCAAGGATGAGTCAGGCGGTGTCTGGGAAAAGACCAAGGAAGTGTCCAGCGATGCCTGGGACAAGACCAAGGAGATGGCTGAAGAGCCTGTTGTAGAAGATAAGGAAAAGGCGGAGATTGAGGATCGCTAGTTTTATTTCCTAATACATCTGCGCTACTGCGCAGGAGCGGGCATGCCCGCTCCTGCATTCAATATTTTGTTTTCGTGACATTTATTTTTGCAGCGCTCGTTAATTCGGCTTGCTCGCAAAAAAGGCCACCGCTCACTCCCCTGCCGGCACAGTATTACGAATCCGGCAACAGACCATCCAGGACACTGCTGATTCTGTTACCCGGCATCCATGACCCGATCACTGAGTTTGAAACCCGAGGCTTTATTGATGACGTTCGCCAGACTGAACACCCCTGCGATCTGGTTAGCGTTGACGCCCATTACGGTTATTACGATGCCGACACCATCGTTGAACGCTTGCACCAGGATGTAATCATACCGGCACAACGAGCCGGGTACTCAGATATCAAGATCGTCGGTATCTCGCTTGGCGGTTATGGCGCCCTGCTCTATGCAAACCGGCATATCTCAGAGGTCAATACACTTGTTTTGCTGGCGCCCTTCCTTGGAAGCGAAACGTTAATCAACTCCATCATGACAGCAAATGGTCTTGAGCACTGGCTGCCAAATGACACAGATGATGAAAAATCATTACAGGCTATCTGGCTGCGACTAAAGGACAAACCATCATCGGGGACTGAATTTCCCGAGTTGTATCTTGGCTATGGCTCCGCTGACAAATTCCGGCAGGCCCATGCACTGCTTGCCAGCACCCTGCCGGATGACCATGTCTTCACGGTTACAGGTGGACATAACTGGACATCATGGAAGCAGCTCTGGAACCAAATGCTGGGTAAGAAAATCCTCTGCCCTGATTACTGATACGAATTCTTCACCAGCTTCGTATTCAGTTCCAGTTCTGCAATGACCCCGCGGTGATCTGAAACCGCGTCGGAAACGACTTTGTAACCACGAAATTCCAGCCCGTTTGATACCAGGATCCAGTCCAGTCGCTTGTCGCTATAGGGGAAGGTATTCTGCCCTTTCCCGGTCGGGTCGAATGCCTTCAGGGCCAGCTCACTGGCTATCAACCGGACAGTCATGTCTTTGCCATTCCAGTCGGCATTAAAATCACCCATGACAATCATTGGCCGGTTCCTTTCCCGCATCAACTCAATCAACTCAAGCGCCTGCTGCCGGCGCGTTTCCTCGCTGGAGAAATCCAGATGAAGCGACACTACATCCACCTGCACGTGTGGCTGGCCCGGCCAGTCGATGGTCGAGACGACAAAGCCCTTGGGCGTCAGGGCGAGATCCGGATTGAAGGTAATGGCCTCTGCGGAGTGGAGGCCAACGTTTGACAGCAGCGCAGTCCCGTATTCCAGACCCAGCCCCTTAACATAACTGCCATTGACTGCGTTCGAGAATGCGCCCTGCCTTGCCAGGTAGTCTACGTGGTGGAAATTTCCACTCCAGTATGACGGCCCGTCGGCTTCCTGCAAGGCCACCACATCCGGCTGTTCCCGTTTAATCATTGCCGAAATTTCATTCAGGTTCTGAATGGTCGTGTCGGTGTTTTGTAGCAGCTGATGAAATGCTTCTCCGCGCCCATGAGCAACATTCAGTGTCATCACGCGCAGGGTCGGAGCATCCCCTTCATTCATACCCACGGATGTCACCGCAGGCACTTCAAATGAATGCACGTCAGGTCGGCTGTGCAGGTCTGCAATCGCACATCCCTGCAGGACAAGGGCACTACCCAGCAAACCGGCGCCACAGATGCGTGCCCACTGAACGTTTATCCATCGTGATTTGTTTTTCATCTCAGTCTCCACTTCTGGATTCCATATCCCGTGCACAAACTATTTACTGTTGCCCCTGCTGACGCCGGTAGCGGTCCAGCTCGGTGTTTAACCACTCACCGGCAGGTATCACCTCTCCCTGTTCGGTTGTGACCCTGTATTTCTTCCCGGTCACCAGACTGGCGGTCGCGCTTAACTCAATGAATTTCTCGGGCGTATCGATCTCGTCCTTGAAATGCTGGTATTTTTTTTCAATGTGGCTGGCTGCCTCAACCGAATCGTGACTGCCGAAATTACGCTCGAATTTCACACCCGAGTCCCTGACATAGGTGATCAGGTACTGGATGGTGCCATCAAGGTCCTCGGATTGCTGGGCGGCCGCATTGCTGGATACCAGCAACAACATTACCAGCGGAAGGGTTAATAACAGCCGCCAGCAAACGACATATTTCAGCATCGCCTGCCTGCAACCGGCAACCACGCCAGGCGCCCATCTATTGCGTTTTTCAGACATCATGATCGCTTTCCAGATCCCTATAAATTTATATTGAATTATCCCTGAAATCAGCGACTTGCAACATGACTCTACGTGCCAATCCATAGGCTTCAGACACAGGAAACACGTGAAAATACAGCGGACAGCTACTGTCCCTCTCCGCAGTTAAGACACTCTACTTTCACCTGGATTCCCTGCAACTGTCCATCCTGTGAGTTGACAGACCGGCCAATGCCACCCTGATAGTCTGAACGCGTCGTATCCAGTCCGCCGAGGTTTATCCATTCCCCAAACCGACCATGAACCACGGTATCGATACGCTGCGTATCAATGACACCATAACGGCGACCGGGCTTATTATCATGTTGAGCAATTTCCAGAGTGACAGAATCACCGTTCACACGCGGCACGACATAGAATCCCTGTGTAACATCATGCAGTTGCGTAGTACTTCGCTGGTAGGGAATGCCACCACCATAATAGCGTTCAGTCGTTTGCAGGGGCACACTCAATCCACTACTGATCCAGGCTGGCTGGCCTTCCATTGCCTGCACGAACTGCTGTGAAGACTGAGCCGTGATTGAACTCCGGTCATGCAGACGAACATGAGCACGGGAACTGTCGACGGGTAATCCGGGTGAATTGATGCTGATCTGGCTGTTACCGGCCTTGATATCTGCGCTGGCGCGGTAACCACTGGAACTACGCGCCCGGTCTTCACCTTTCCCTACAGTAATCCGCAGGCGTTTCGGAGGGCGGTCAAGCTCGGCGAGCAACCGTTTGATTTCACCAACCCGCGCGGGTGCCGCCTTGATCACCAGGTTACTTCCCATTCCGGTAACGGTACCATCACTGCCGACAAGGGGCTTAATCACCGGCAGGATTTCCTCGTAGGTACGCGAATGCAGCTGAATCACTTCAATGGGATAATCCGCGAATACCGGACTGACGCCGGCAATACCGAGCAGCGCTGCGCATAGAAAAAAGGGTACTCGTTTCATCACCTGGCTCATTTCCTTCGATTATAATATCCCGACAACTATTCTGACAGGAATCTCCCACATGACCAGTATAGGTACCCCTTTATCCTCCAGTGCCACCCGTGTACTGCTGTGTGGTGGTGGCGAGCTCGGCAAGGAAGTCGTTATCGAGCTGCAGCGCCTCGGTATTGAAGTCATTGTCGCCGACCGTTATGACAATGCACCGGCCATGCAGGTTGCCCATCGCAGCCATACACTCTCGATGCTGGATGGCAACGCGCTACGTGAAATTATAGAACGTGAAAAACCTGACTACATCGTACCGGAAATCGAGGCGATCGCCACCAACACCCTCGCTGAACTGGAAGCGGAAGGTTACACCGTCATTCCCACCGCCCGCGCCGCACAATTGACCATGAACCGGGAAGGTATTCGTCGCTTGGCTGCGGAAGAGCTTGGTATCAAAACATCACCCTATCAGTTTGCCCAAAGCCGTGAAGAATTCAACGCAGCAATCAGTGCCGTCGGCCTGCCCTGTATCGTCAAACCCATCATGAGTTCCTCCGGCAAGGGACAAAGTACCATCAGAAAACTCGTGGATATCAATCCCGCCTGGGAATACGCGCAGCAGGGTGGACGTACCGGCGCAGGCAAGGTCATTGTTGAAGGTTTCGTCGACTTCGATTACGAAATCACCCTGCTCACGGTTCGCCATACCGGTGGCACCCTGTTTTGTGAACCGATTGGGCATATCCAAATCGATGGAGACTATCGCGAATCCTGGCAACCACAGCCAATGAGTGAACCGGCCCTGGCCAGTGCCCGCGATATTGCGGGAAAAGTGACAGACGCACTGGGCGGTCGCGGAATTTTTGGCGTGGAACTGTTCATCAAGGGTGATGATGTTATTTTCAGCGAGGTCTCGCCACGCCCTCATGACACCGGCATGGTCACCATGATTTCACAGGATTTGTCGCAATTTGCACTGCACGCCCGTGCCATTCTGGGGCTGCCAATCCCCGCCATTCGCCAGTTGGGACCAGCCGCTTCCAGCGTCCTGCTTGTCGCGGGTCAATCCACACAGGTTTGTTATGAAAACGTCGAAACCGCACTCATTGAACCGGATACACAGTTGCGCCTGTTCGGTAAACCGGAGGTCAATGGCCAACGCCGCATGGGGGTGGCACTGGCAACAGCTGATACAGTCGAGGCAGCCCGCGAAAAAGCCACTCAGGCATCTGCGGCAATCAGCGTCACACTGTAGCAACCGGCACCGAAGGAAGCAGGAGAAAACATGAGCGGAAATGATTTAAGCACTCGTCTGGAATCACTGGAAACACGACTCATGCACCAGGAGGCCTCAATCGAGGAGTTGACGCGAACGTTGCTCAGGCAGGAACAATTGATCAGTTCCCAGGTGGCCGTCATCGATCGCCTCCAGGCCATGGTCCGCTCACTGTCTGGAACGCACGATTCACCTCCGGGTGAAGAGCCACCACCCCCGCATTACTAACGGAAAAGTGAGCCATACACGCCAGGGCTTTCGCTACCGGCCTCAAGCTGCACAATGTAGACGCCGATAGGGATTCATACTATTTATACGGACGTGAATCTTACGCAATGAATACCCTTTCCCTGGTTGCCCAAGTCACTGGATTCACTGCCCTTGTTACCTTTATCTGGCTGCTCGCCCGCGCATTTGGAAGACACTCCGGTTGGGGCATGGCCGTTTTGTTGTTCTCCCCGATTAGCGCCGTCGCCTTTGGTATCAAGCACTGGAAAGATGAAAAAGTACCCTTCCTTGCCTACATCACAACCTCGATAACAGCCATTGCACTGTCCCTGTACCTGTTCACCGCCTGGGGTGGCTGGGAACTGCTACGCGCCAGCCAGCAGGTTCAGCTGGGCATTTCAACACAAACACTGACCGATCGTGACGTACAGGCATTAATAACAATCAGCCAGTCATTTGATAAACAGTCCGGCTTTGATTTGCAAGCCTCACCGCTACTGCTGCAAGCACAACGAGAGTTGGCCATGCAGGCAGAGCAACTGGCTGCCGAGGAAACTGCCGAGGCCGAGGCCGAGGCCGCCAGGAGAGATCGACTTGATTTCGATGACATCGACAAGAAAGCAAAACCCGAGCAGAAACGCTACCGTCTCACCTATGTGACTATCAACGTCTCGGATGCACGAAACTACGTGGGTTCTACTGTGAAAGTCACCCGAAAGGATGTCGTTGAAAAAGAATACCGTCTGATCAGCGCATCGAGAAACCGCCTCGAATTTTCACAGCGAACCGGCAGTGGCTCATACACCTTCAAGTACAGAAAGAAGGATATAGAAAAAATCAGGGTACTGACCAAGCAGCCCTATTAACCGGGGTTGACAGACGTGCCTCCGTCTGAAAGACTCGGCTCCATGAATAGCTACCCGCACCACCACATGATTGCCCGCAAGCGCCGACTGTCCGTATGGCATGTCGCGCCGCGCGCCTGCGGTGCCTTGAGGATAGCAATCGACCAGTAACACCGATCAAACAAGCAATCTTCAAAGGCCGCAGGATGAAAATCCT
>Ga0209013_10006253_pt1 | contig 10130 bp, 6 predicted proteins | sample Cruoilmetagenom2_FD_187291 | JGI IMG/M metagenome (GOLD analysis project Ga0209013, IMG submission 187291) | Oil polluted marine microbial communities from Coal Oil Point, Santa Barbara, California, USA - Sample 2 (SPAdes) (version 2) | ecosystem: Environmental > Aquatic > Marine > Oil seeps ...
CTCTTTTTCACCCTCTTCCGGTCCGGTAAAAAGGATGTCCGGCCCGGCCTCTGGTCTGTCTTCCGCCTGTTCTTCAGCATCCGGTACTTCATCAGACAAGGCGGCAATGATCGCAGTGTCCTTTGCAAAATCTTCTTCGGCAATTTCATCAACACTGCTGAACAGTTCCTTGAAATCAGCGGTCGGTTCTCTTTTATCATCGAAAAGATTTTCTCCATTTTCCGCCGGTCCTGAAGATGCAGGTTTTCCCTGAATGGAATCTTTGACAGGGAGCCTATCGGTTTCTTCCGGTATTTTTTCATGTTCGTGAATACGGGTGAGCAGGTCACTGATGCCGGTTTTTTCTTCCCGGTATTTTTCCATCTCGTCTACAAGTACTGAAATGCGGTCCTTCCCCTCAATCAGCGTATCGATGATATTCTGATCGAGTTCTTTTTCGCCCTGACGTATAAGATCGAGAAGGTTTTCCAGTTTATGGGAAAGTTCGGCAATACGTGCAATGCCGGCAAATTGAGCGGCCCCTTTGATGGTATGCATTTCCCGGAAAATTTCATTCAGGATTTCAGGATTATCTCCGGCTGTCTCAAGCTTGAGCAGACAGGATTCCAGTTCTTCCAGGTGTTCTTGAGCTTCAATAATAAAGTCGGGAATCATTGATGAATCAATATTACTGGTCATGTTCATAATCCATGCTGATTTTATCCCCAGGAAGTATTTTGTTAAAATCCAGCAACACCAGCAGGGCTCCGCCAACATTACATACGCCTGTAATATAGTCTTTATCCAATTCGGCAGATATTTTTTCCGGCTCTTCTTTTATGGCGCTGGGGGAGACTTTAAGGACCCTGGTTACTGTATCAACGATAAAACCGGTCATCATTCCCCGGATCTCCAGGATCATGATCCGGATTTCTTCCCTGCCGGATTCTTCATTATAGAGATGGAGTCTCTTACGAAGGTCAATCACAGGGAAGATATTGCCTCTCAGGTTAATGACCCCCTCGACAAAATCAGGAGCGTTCGGAACAGAGGTAATTGCGGTTGATCGAATTATTTCATGGGCCAATCTTATATCCACCCCAAATACATTATTTCCAACCGTAAAGCCTATAAGCTGCAACGGCTTTTCCGCTTCCGGCTGTTCAGCACTCTCAGTTGTCCTTACCTGAGACATGACTTCTCTCCTTGGGTTCTCCGCGAGCAGAGATTTATGATCACCTGGTATCCGCGGAAATTTTCCATTCAAGTTTATGTTCAGTGTTTTTCGCTGTATTTGGCAATGGCTTTTTTTAACCGTTTTTTCACTAACTTATCCGGATCGGTTTCGTCCTCTGCCGCTGTTTCAGCAACAGTTCCCGTTTCCCACGCTGGTCCGGCTTCCACAGTTGAATCGCTCTCCTCTTGAGAGTCAGTGGATATTTCAGGCAAATCAGTCGGTTCTGCGGAGTCCCTGCCTTCTTCCGGCAGTATGTTTTCTAATTCCTGTTGCCGGAAAGTAAACTGCTGTACCTGCTGTACAAGGGTCTGAGAAAGACTGTCAAGGCTTTCGGTGAATTGCATCATCATCTCATCCGCACCACCCGCTGTCTGTTCGGCATCCGAAGAGGTTTCTTCGGTAATGGCCATGAGGGCCTGGGAACGATTAGTCTGTTCATAGGCCATTTCGGTCATTTTGCCCGTCTCTTCAACAATGGCGGAAATCTCATCGCTTATGAGTCGGGCGCCATCATTTGCCTGAACTACAAGTTTGTTGACGGCTTTTGATTGTTCAACAAGAGACGCAAGCGCTTTTTCAGTGGCCTCTCTTCCGGGGTCTTGTTCATGAGCCATGGCGCCTATCTGTTCAGCCATTGACCTGAGACGTTCCATCATGTCCTGGACTTCCCTGGTCCCGGCGGCCATTAATTGTGATGTATGAGCGATGTCATCAATTGCCTGCATGTTAATACGGCCCCCTTCGTTTATTTTTGAAAGGGCTTGCCGGGACTCGTCACTCAACCTGGTCCCTTCTATAATACGTGTGGTTGAGTCCTTGATGAGCAAGGTGATTTGCTTGGCAGCTTCTGAAGAGCGCTGGGCAAGCTTGCCGACTTCGTCAGCTACCACGGCAAAACCTTTTCCGTGCGAACCTGCCCGGGCAGCTTCAATGGCGGCATTAAGCGCCAGGAGATTCGTCTGCTCGGCTATTTCGGTGATCACATCGATTATTTCAGAAATCTGTCCTGAAGACTGGGCAATGACCTGCATACCGTCAATAGTGGCCTCAACGGACTTGCTGCCGTCCTGGACCGCTTCAAGAGCTGCCCGGCTCTGATCGGATGCCTGGTTGACAGCGTTTGACATTGCTTCGACTGCAGCAGCCATATTGTTGACTGCTATACTGACCTCCATGACCATTTTATCCTGGGCCGCGGCCGTACCGGCAACTTTGCCTCCGGTTTCTCCCATTTCCTGCAGTCTCTGTGCCGTGGTTTGTGCTTCATTAGTTTGAGCAGCCATAGACGCGGACACTTCATCCAACAAAGTAAGCATCCTGCCAATTGTTATGTTGGTTTTCATTGCAGTATCTTTATGAGCGAGAGATGATCTCGATATCTCTCCCGCCGTCTCCTTCATCTGAGAAATGATCTCAACCGATTTATTTAACTCTTCATGTTTTTTCTCTGCTCTTTCCTTGTTTTTGGAAGCCCTTTCAAATAGCTCACCGGTGTTTGTTGCCACAGAGTCGGCAGTCTGCTTGATTTGTTGGAATGTTTCCTCCAGGAATTGCAGAAGTTTATTAAGGGCGGTAGTCATGGTCCCGACTTCATCACCGCTCTTTACAGGGACTTCAAGGGTCAGGTCTTTTTCTTCCGCCACCCTGCGGAATGTGTTGGCAAGTTGTATAATTGGACCGGTAATAGACTTGGCCATGATAATGGACAGGAAAAGACCGAGGACCATTGCGGCAATTCCCATGATGATAACATTCCGCCTGGTTTGGTTGGCTGCCGTGATCATTGCCCCATCCGACGGAAGATCCTTTTGCGCCAGGTTTTGCATTCTGGAAAGTCCTGCATGAACACGTTTGATCGCTGGAAGGGTTTCATGAGTATAAATTTCATGTGCGGTGTCCAAGGCTGTCGCCCTGGCATCATTCCAACTGAGAATCTTATCTATCTGGCCAGCTACCTGCCGGGCAATGGGTTCTGTAGTTCTTGTGAAATAGCCCTTGGCGCCAAGGCGATCACCACTGTTGATAAATTTCTGGATATCGGCAACACTGTTATGCAGTCTTGTATGATGATATTCAAGTTTATTGAAAAGTTCTGCAAATTCCGGGTTTGCCCGTCTTAATTCCGTTGTTGAGTCAGAATACATCCATTTGCCCAGATTACACTGGGCCGGATCAGTTTGGACATTCTCCAGATTACTCTTTGCATCATTACGGAACGCGTCCTTAATGCTTTGTATCCAGGCAAGGTGGTCAGCTTTGGTCTGACTGAGAAAATTACCGGGCTGGATGTCTGCCTGCAGGACAAGTTTGACTATTTCCCGGGCTGAGGCATACATTTGCGCATGAGGTTTTTCTATTTCCTTGAACAGGGGAGCAAGAGAGGGTGCAAGCTTTACGACGTCTTCACGTTTTTTGCCGTACAACCAGAGTCCGAACTCGCCTTTATGCTCATCAGTCTCAACCTCCAGGCAGGTTGCCCCTTCATCGGTAAATAGGGAATTGACCTGGGAGGCCCAGTTGAGAAGATCGACTTCCCTTTGCGCTATTTCCTTGACCAGCATGTTACCGCGGATGACACCCTCGGCATTGCCGACAATGTTGCGGATACCTGTACAACTCAAGAATATGATAACCCCTACCAGGACCAGCATTGCACAGAATCCAATAACGAGCCTGTTGCCAATGGATAGACTGTTCCCCTTCATTTATTTTCTCCTCTCTTTATTGAACGATCTTCACTGAATGTCGTTAACTTAAAGTTTTTTTTATTAGTTCCTGTGTTGGGTTTTATTCCTCACCCCTCACTCTTCATCCCTGCAGAGATTGTTGATGGTTTCTGCAATTTTCATTTCCGGAAGAATCCTTTTTTTGTCAACATATTTCAGGCTGTGTTCGGCCATTTCCTTGTACAGGCAGCAGGCAGGATTCTGGACGATACTTGTTCCACCTGCCCTGTTGATTTCCTGAATGCCCTCGGTCCCGTCATCCCCGGAACCTGATAGAACAACGCCAACAGATTTGCGTTGAAATATTTCAGCTACGGAAAACATAAGCAGGTCGATTGACTTTCTCCCGGACCGGTGAGTAACGTCGTTGACATGCATAACGTATGTTCCGTTTTTTTCCGAATGAAGACTGAGGTGCTCTTTGCCTGATGCTAAGTAACAGGTTGCCCCGTTTAGCGGCAAACCGTTTTTTGCACGGAGGATGTTCATTGCGCTGTGCTTATTGAGGTAATGAACAAACGCATCCACATGCTGTGGATTTGCATGGAGCATAACGAGGTGTGCGGCAGGAAACTTTGTTGAGAGTTTCGGGATAATTTTTAAAAGAGCTCCGTATCCTCCCTCTGCCGCTCCTATGCAGACAACTCTTTTGCACTTTATCCCACCGGGACCTGCTAATTTTTTATCGGCGCCAACTGATCGGATATATTTTACCGATTCAATTCGTACCTCTGAGGCAAGGTGAACCTTTTTGATAATTTCTTTTACCTGGGCCGACATGTCCTGGCTTATGAGGCCTGATGGCTTGGCAATAAAATCAACGGCCCCGTATTTCAACGTATCAAAGGTTAGCGAGGTCCCCTCGTGGGTGAGGGCGCTGAGTATGACAGTGGGGGTGGGGCACTGAATCATCATATGTTTGAGTGTTGTCAGGCCGTCCATTACAGGCATCTGGATGTCCAGGGTAACGACATCGGGTTTTTTTTCTTTGATAATCTCCAGAGCTTCCCTGCCGTTGGCTGCCTCACCGATAATTTCCAGAGTTTTATCGGTTGAAAAAATATTAAAAAGCGCTTTACGGATCATGTTGGAATCGTCAACGATCAGTACCCTGCAGTGTGGAAAGGACTCGGGCAGGGAGCTGACCTGCTCAGCAGAGACCGGAGTCTCAATACTTGCTTGGTGCGGTAGCGGGGTCGGCCGCTCTGGGGGGGTCGGGGGTTCAGGTTTCCGGAGCAGCCTGGTCTTGCTTTTCTTCTCTTTTCTTCCTCCAACGAGTGGTTTCAGGCCTGTTCCTTGTGTAATCAATGCAGTCAGGTCTCCGTTAACCTCTGTAGAGACATGTGACTCTGGGAGGTTTTTGAACCAGAATTTCCCGGGGTCCCACTTGAGCATTTCCTTAACAGCCTCTGTGCCGGTAAGGTCTTCATGGCAGGCATCACGCAACATACCGTTTTCAAAATAAAAAGAGCCTGTTTTGCTGCTCCCGGAACGCACTTCAAGGAGGCAGGATTTTTTAACAATGTGAACAAGCGGCAACATGGAGGCGAGATAGATCCCTGCCTTGAAATAAATTTCGTCAAGGGTATCGAGTACCTTTATTATCTCACCATGAAGGCGAAAGTGATCAAACGGCTTATTCAGGTAACTGAAAAGGCTGTCACCCACAGTTTTTTTCTGCAAGGCCTTATTCTCTTCAAGAGATGTGACGACAATACTTAAAACATTGGGAAATTGACGTGTCATGACGGCCAGGAGTTCAAGCCCATCCATCTTGGGCATCTCAATATCAGTCACAACCATGGAAACCTCCTGCCTGTTAAGAAGACGGAGGGCGTATTTTCCATCAGGCGCAGTCAAGATGTCGAACTGGCCGAACTGCTGCAAACCTTTTTTTAAGCGGTTAACAAAAACAAAGTCATCGTCAACTATGAGAATTTTGTCTATGCCCATCAACAGGCCCGGGTTTTGGTATCAAAAAAGAAAATATCAATAAATATGATGAACACGTAAAAAGTTGATTGAACGAGCACAAAGGCGATTCAGGCACTTGCAACGCACAAACTCTTGATTCCGATAATTTTTACGCAACAATCAAATATATCATGAATATAAAATAAACTCTGCATGAATTATAGAGGGATGAAAATCAATAAGTCAAGGTGACTTCAGGTTATATGGGATAAATTTTATTTTTTTATTCCCTGTAGTTAGCTTTGTTCAGCAGGTGACTTAATCTGCCCGGCAGAGACTGACAATAAGTATTGAAAGGCAAGACGTAAAAAATGAATCATCACGGGGCAGGTGAAAGGTTTGTTCTGGTGCGGAACTCTTTTGTTTGTGTAATAAGTTGAATAGAATATAATGGAAATTGAACTGTTTATGTATATAAGGCACCCATAAGAAACTTGAGGCGCCCGCGGTCAATAAAAGCCCAGTGTTTGACGTTTTATTGATCAGTATGAATGTCTCAATAAATATTGCGGACCATAATGGACCAGTTTCCTGAAAAAAAATTTAACGGATATCTTGAAGGAATAACCCTTGCCGATATCGTGCAGCTCGCATGTCTTGAGCGTTACGAGAGGAAACTTGAAGTCAGGGGCGACGGTGATTTCCAAGGGACGGTTTTCTTTTCCGGGGGGGAAATAGTACACGCAGAGACAGGCATGTTAACAGGCCAGGCTGCATTTGTAGAAATTTTGTGCTGTCGAGGTGGGAACTTTTCATTTGTCCCCGGGAAATCAGAAAGACAGACCATCAATGTATCCTGGAATTTCCTTCTCATGGAGGCAACAAGGCAGATTGATGAACGGAATGATGTCAGCGTGGCGGAACCCGAATCACAACGCTTAAAGGTTGTTGTTGTCGATGACTCTCGTATTTTCACAAAGGCGTTGATTAAACTGTTTGACAAGGAACTTGGAGCGAAAATCGTCGGCAAGGCTTCCAACGGCAAAGAGGCCATAAAGTTTCTCGAACTGGAAAAACCTGATCTGGTAACGCTTGATATCAACATGCCTGAGATGAAAGGTGACTTGGCCCTGAAACATATCATGATCCGGACACCGGCGCCGGTTGTCCTGATGAGCAGTTTTAGCGAGAGGAATTTCCCGTTGATGATGGATTACCTGTGTATAGGGGCTGTTGATCTGGTTGAAAAAGCGCAGGACAGCCAATCGTGGAATATTGTGAAAAAGAGACTTGACCGGCTGGTAAGGAACATCTCACAATTTAGGCTGAAAAATGTACGAAGGCACAAAAAACCAAAACCCGTAGATTACAAGTTGACAGTTGATGGTCCGGCCGAAAAACTCGTTCTCATACTGGGAGGTCTGGGAGCCCTGATTGAATTACAGAAATTCATAACATCAGCCCCTCATAGCGAATCAGTGGCAGGTCTTGTGTTCCTGGACCTGTATCCGGGGGTGACCACGTACCTTGCCTCATATTTTGAGGAGTTGACATCATACAATCCGTTGTCCCTGACTTCGGGAGTCCCCCTGCGTTCCTCTCAGTTCGGCATTACTTACTGGCATGGATCCTGGGAACTCACAAGAGATGAAGACGGTAATGCGGTCCCGGTCATGAAACGAGACGGCGGCCTTCTGGATGGTGATACACTCCTCAAATCCGCCGCTGAAGTATTTGGGACCCAACTGTCGGTCGTGATTTTAAGCGGCATGGACCTTGAAATTCAGAACGGACTTGCTGAAGTGTCGGATAACGGAGGAAGGATTCTGCTGCAGGATCCTGATTCCTGCCTCTTTCCCGACCCTCTTGTCAAGCTGGAGGAAATGCAGTTGCATGATGCATTTTTTGATGAACAAGGGATTCAAAATTATCTATGAAGTAGATATTTTCGTTCCGGTTACTTGACAGGATTACTTCTTTTTTTCCAAAGATTCCAGATATTCATCCCACTCCACAGGAAGCGAGCTTTTTTTTCTTGTGTTGCATTCCTTGCAGCAGGGGACAAGGTTGTCCCTGGTGGAACGTCCACCCCTGGCCAGGGGAATGATATGGTCCATGGTCAGGTTGCTGAAACCAACCTTTTTGCCGCAGTAATAACAGGTTCCCGCAGCGGTTTTCTGCTGCCACCACCTTGTTTTCCTCAGGCTTCTCGCTTTATTGCGTTCCGATCTGATTATTTTTTCATCTATGCTGTCGAAGCCAAAATATTCGTTTTTCATTGTTTTTGGACCAGTTCGCCGCAGAGTATTTGCCTAACCCTGCCGACCAGATAAAGGGACCCGGCAACACAGATCATACTTGCCGGACGTGATTTTTTCACCGCTAACTGAAGCGCATCCTTCACATCTCTCACACAAACGGTCTTGTTTTGCAGATTGTCCGGAAGGAGCCGGAAGAGGATTTCAGGCGCAGCAGACCGCTCGGCTTCAGGCTGTGTGAGGATTATTTCATCGGCCAGGGGAGCAATAGCAATAAGCGTCCTGTTCATGTCTTTATCAGCCATTGAGGCCCAGACCAGAACTAAACGGTCATACTTGAAATCATGCCGCAGAGATTTTTTTAAAGCATCTGCCCCTGCCGGGTTATGGGCCCCATCAAGGAGAAAATGGGTAAGGGATGCGTCATGAACATCATTATTTCGAAGAATTTTTCCCTGTTCGTCACGCCAGAATTCTTCAAGCCGGCCTGGCCACGTAACTTTTTTCAAGCCGCTTCTGATATGTTCTTCCTCAACAGGAAATTGTGGGGCAATAATTTCAAGTGCAGCCAGGGCAATGGAAGCGTTGTCAACCTGGTAATCTCCCTTCATTGACAGAGGCAGGTTTGCCAGGCTGGTCTGTTTGGCGGAAGGGGGAAAAACAATACCTTCATAGGTCCAGAGAGATTTTTCCGCAGGATCAAGGGAGCCCCTGAAATCACGGCCCGGCAGATAAAGACGGCTTCCCTGTTTTTTTGCCGTTGCCTGAATAACCGAGAGGGGTTCTTCCTCTGTTTCACCGGTGACGACAGGTATTCCCGGCTTAATTATTCCGGCTTTTTCGGAGGCGACGGCGGTAATGGTGTCCCCAAGGTGCTGCTCGTGATCCATGCTGATGTTGGTAATTACAGAAACCATTGGATCCACAACATTTGTCGCGTCAAGCCGGCCGCCTAACCCTACCTCAAGGATGGCCAAATCCACATTTTCCTGTGCAAACCAGAGCATGGCAAGTGTAGTGGTAAACTCAAAATAGGTAATCTGGCGGCCATTTAATATTTGAATTATTTTTTCCGCGGCAGAGGCAAAGTCATGCTCGGGAATATACCGGTCTCCTATTTTGAAACGTTCACGGACTGACGATAGATGCGGAGAGGTGTAAGACCCCACCTTGTAGCCGCTCTCAGTCAACACTGAAAGGAGAGTCGCGGCAACCGATCCTTTACCGTTTGTTCCGCCGATATGCATTGAGGGGAATTTTTTTTGAGGGTGGCCCAGCGGATCGAGGAACGCTCTCATGGAGTCCAGGCCCAGCTTGATCTTAAAAAGCTGCAGATGGTCCAGGAATGACCAGGCGTCACGAAAACTCAGTTCACTCATGACCGTTTAAGCAAGTATTTCCAGTTTGGCGTAGTCCAGGTGAAGAATCTTGTCACCGTACCGGTCAAAGGTTACTTCCAGGCGGCGGGGCCCTGGAATATTTTTTACGCATCCTTTACCGAAGAAAGGATGTTTGACCGGCATGCCCGGAAAAAAATCAGGATCACCGGAAGACAAGGGTTTCTTTCTGATGGAAGAACGGGGCGTATGAGATCCGGCGTTGACTCCGAAACCCATGTTTTGTGATTTTCCCTGCGGCTGCTCATAGAGGCCGGGATTGATTTCGCGCAGGAATGGCGACATGACCGTGCGGGTGAATTTCCGGTCCAGCGTGACAAGTTCCCGGGGGTAGGTAAGGTAAAGTTTTTTCCGTGCTCGCGTTGCGGCGACATAAAGCAGTCTTCGTTCTTCCTCCCACTGATCTCCAGGCACCGCACTCTGATGAGGGAAGCGGCCTTCTGCAAGACCAATGACAAAGACAACATCCCATTCAAGACCTTTGGCGGAATGTATTGTCGAGAGGACCAGTTTACCGCTCTCGTCAGTGTTCATGGAAATCCCCTTGCCGGTCTCCGGGGGATCGAGGGTCGTGTCGTCAATAAATGATTGCAGGTCACCATATTCGGCAATAAGGGCT
>Ga0209013_10006254_pt1 | contig 10130 bp, 4 predicted proteins | sample Cruoilmetagenom2_FD_187291 | JGI IMG/M metagenome (GOLD analysis project Ga0209013, IMG submission 187291) | Oil polluted marine microbial communities from Coal Oil Point, Santa Barbara, California, USA - Sample 2 (SPAdes) (version 2) | ecosystem: Environmental > Aquatic > Marine > Oil seeps ...
CGCGGGTCCCGTGATGACCGGCCCAGGCTGTGGAAAAAAGATGCCATCTTCATAGCCGGCCTTCTCAATCCAAGGTTTGAAGTCGTTGTTGAACTTCTGGGCGATGTCGCGAGCAAGCTCTAGATGCTGCTTCTGATCGTCTCCGACAGGAACGTGTGTCGCCTGGTAAGCGAGGATGTCGGCGGCCATTAGATTAGGATAAACGTAAAGCCCCACAGACGCATTCTCGCGGTCTTTACCGGCCTTCTCCTTGAACTGCGTCATGCGGCTAAGCCACCCGAGGCGCGAAACGCAATTGAAAATCCAGGCTAGCTCAGCGTGCTCTGACACCTTGCTCTGGTTGAACAGAATGCTGCGTTTAGGGTCAAGGCCCGAGGCGATGTAGGTCGCCGTCACTTTTCGGATTGCGGATTTCAGCTCATCGGGACTCTGCCATACAGTGATCGCGTGCATGTCGACCACGCAGTAGATGCACTCGTGACTCTCTTGCAGCTTGATCCACTGCAGCATGGCACCGAGATAGTTGCCGAGGTGCAGACTGCCGGTAGGCTGCATGCCAGAAAAGACGCGTTCCGGAAATGCCATCGGGCTCCCTCCTCGGCCGGCGCGCGTTATCGCGTGTGGAGGCAGGGGACGCAAGCCCACCTCAGCAGTCGCCTGCCTAGACCGGACCAGGCGGCACACGGCGGCGTAAGAAACCACGTAATTCGCGCATATCGAGCGCGCCGGTCACAAACAGGGCCAGTGCGTAGACCGCTAATCCTGATGCCACCAATGCGCACAGGGCCGCGAAACGTTCCAGCGAAGGTGTAGCGGCGCCAAAGGTCGTCCCTAACGCACTCGATACGAACCATAGAAAGAGACCCATTACGGCGCTAGAAAACACAATTAGCGGAAGTGCGCGGCGCAATCGCGCATCGGCGAAAAAGTGGCCGCGTCGAACCAGCGTAGTAAAGAGCAGTCCGGCATTAAGCCAGCCGCCAAGCGTAGTCGCGACGGCAATTCCCAAGTGCGGCATCAAACCATAAGACCGAAACAATAAGAACAGTGCAATCGACCCGAGCGTATTTGCGGTCAGGCTGATTACCGCATAATGCATCGGAGTCTTTGTATCCTCGCGGGCAAAATACGCGGGGGAGAACACCTTGATCATTACAAACGATGGCAACCCGAGCGCAAAGATGCCGAGTGCATAGGCCGTCGGTGGAGTATCGGCAGCAGTGAAAGCGCCCCGCTCAAAAAGTCCCGCTACGATGGGACCAGGCACCACGGCGAGCGCAACCGCCGCTGGCACCGTCAGCAGCATAGCAAACTCCAAGGACCGGTTCTGGCTCTCCATAACCGCCTCGTGGTTTTCGGCGCGCAGATGCCGCGCCACGCTGGGAAGCAACACCACGCCGATAGCGATGCCGACGATCGCGAGTGGAAGCTCGTAGATGCGGTCGGCGTAGTACAGGTAAGACACAGCACCGTTCTGCAATGACGCAATGACTGTTCCGATAACGATGTTGATCTGCGTGACACCACCGGCAATCACACCTGGAATGCCAAGTTGGATGAGACGCCGTAATCCCTCCGTCATGCGCGGCCAACGCAACTTTGGCATGATGTTGTTGCGCCGGACGCCGTCAACAAGGAGCAAGAGCTGTAGCAGGCCGGCCACGAATACGCCCCACGCCTGAATAACTCCTGCCCTCGGGTCATTTTGCAGCCCCAAAGCCATAGCGATAAGCGTCGCGGCCATCATGGTGAGATTTAAGACGATCGGGACGGCGGAGCTTTCAACGAACTTGCCGAATGAGTTCAGTACGCCGGAAAGCAGTGCAACAAGCGACATGCATAGCAAGTATGGCATCGTAATGCGGGTGAGCAGTACGGCGAGGTCAAACTTTTCGGGGGTTTCGATAAAGCCCGGCGCTAGGCCGTACATGAGAACGGGCATCGCGAGCTCGGCGATAATTGTAATCGCCAGGACTATGAAGAGGAGCCCGGACATCGCCTCTTCGGCAAAAGCGCGTGCCGCCTCGCGGCCCTCACCTTCTAAGCGTTTGGCGAATAGCGGCACGAACGCCGCGTTGAAGGCGCCCTCGGCAAACAGGCGACGAAAGAGGTTGGGAAAACGGAAAGCGACGAAAAAGGCGTCTGCAACTGCCCCGCTGCCGAGCATGGCGGCTATTAGAATATCGCGCAGGAAGCCAAAGACGCGGCTCAATAACGTCAAGCCGCCGACAGTAGCGAAGGATCGGTAAAGCCTCATGGGTCGTGAGCGGTAGCGGAGCGATGCGGTGAGGGCAAGGACCTTTAGCGAATCATGGCGCATGCTGTACCAAGCTTCGGGATTCAACGCCGCTCTGCAATGCCGCCAGCGCAATTGCCAACAGCGGGACTAACTAGAGCGGAATCGCCTAGATAGCCGATCCTGAAAGGTGGCTTCTTAGCAGCCTACTAGTCGCGTTGGCATTCCGTTCTTGCCGTACATCGCTAGATTGGCAACTTTTGTGCGGCTCCCCCTCACTATTCGCCGCAGGCTTGAACACGCCTAATTTTTGCTGGACAATGCGAATTCGAACGAGGGGCGGGGCAAGAAGTGGAATTAACCCATGACTCGCCTGGTCGGGCCAATCGTCGTTTTGCTGCTGATGCTGCTCGCAGGAGCGGCATGGACGGTTTTTGGCCCCCTGCGTCTTCCAGAGTTCGCGCGCCTACCCACCAATGAATCGCCACGCGTTGCAACCACGGCGCCCAAGTCTGAGGCCGAACCAGGTGCGGGTGGTACGACTCCGCGAGCCGAACCGGCCCCAGCCGAAGGGTTGCTCGCCGAGTTTGACATCGCGCGAATTGATCCTAAGGGCACTTCCGTGTTCGCAGGCCGCACGGCACCGCGCGCCACTGTCACCGTTCTGGGGGACGGTCAAGAGGTCGGTACCACTGAGGCCGACGAGCATGGCGAATGGACGATGGCGGTCGATCACGAGTTCACCAACGATAATCCGGATTTGAAAGTCGTTGCAAAAAGGCCGTCGCAATCAAAAGAGCCGTCAAAACAGCATAACGAGATCGCCGCCGGACGTGGGCCGAACAAAAACGCGCCCACGCGCGCAGATATCGATCAACGCGAAACCACTGCACCAGTAGCCGGTACCGCGAATCAGCGTGAACCTCGAGCGCGCCAAACAGCAGGAACAGTCACGTCAAATTTGCTAAAGAACCTCGAAGGGATGGTAGAAACGGCACGCGCCGCAGCGCGCCGAGAGGCAGCAGTGGAGCGCGAACCCGCCGCACCCGCAGCAGAGGCTGACGATACGGCGCCAACAGCCATTACTGCGATCGAAACGTCCCCAACGGTGTCTCCACCGCGTAGCTCCCCAACAGTGTCACCAGCGAACAGTTCCCCGACGTTACCACCCGCGCGAAGTTCTCTAACGGCAGCAACAGCACGCAGCGCCGGGCCGAAGGCACCCGTTACCAGCGCCGCACCACCCTTGCGCAAGACAATTCCCGTACCCATCACGTTCGTTTTCAATGAGGCGACCCTAACCGATGAAGGCCGGAAGGCAGCGTCGCTGCTGCTTGAGTACTTGCAGATAAAGAAATTCCCGAAAGTAGCGTTGACGGGGCACGCCGACGAGCGCGGATCAGAAGAGCTCAACATGGCCCTTTCGCGCGAACGACTTGCCACAGTGGAGCGCTTTCTCAGGGACTCGGGCTTCGAAGGCAAACTGGAACTTGTCCCCAAGGGCGAATCGGAGCCGTTCGCGCATGTAGAGCGTGGCGAGTATGCGGTTGAGGACCTCTACCAGCTGGATCGCCGTGTTGAACTCATTATAACGCGTTGAGGCGCCGGATGATCCCTCTGAATATCAGAGCGCTACGAACCCGGTGCGTCACGCCTCCGAGCTCGCCAAAACCATCTCCAATCGCTGGCGGATCGCTTTCTGCCGCGGCTCATGGGTGATCTTCTTACCCGTCAAGTCGGTCACGTAAAACGCGTCGATCGCTTTTTCCCCAATTGTCGTGATGTGCGCCGAGGTAATGTCGAGAAAGATGTCAGACAGTGCCTTCGTCAGTTCATAGAGCAGGCCCGCGCGGTCTCGTCCCGCCACCTCAATGACCGTGAATTGGTCGGACAGAGCATTGTCAATAACGACCTCGGGCTCGACCGTGAAGGCTCTCACGCGAGGAGGCGAAGATGGGCGTGCGGCCAGAAGGTCGTCGAGCCAGACCTCGCCTCTCATAAGCCGACCCATCATTTCGCCAATGCGCTTGCCGCGCCGAATCTCATCTTCGTCATCCTGGAACCCACGATTGAGAAGGAAGGTATCAAGGGCAAAGCCATCGCGCGTTGAAATGATTTGGGCACTCGCGATGTTTGCTCCCGCGGTAGCGCACGCCCCAGCCAAGAGCGCAAGCAGGCGCGGATGATTGGGCGCCACAACGGTGAGCTCTGTAACTGCCATAAACGCGTCGGTTTTAGTCTCGGTGGCAAGATGCAAGCCACGCCGATCGGCGCGCCGCAATAAGTTTGCGTGCTCGACCTGGCGTGTGGTGTCCGTTCGAAGCCAATAGTCGGGATACTGACGGTCTACGAATCCTTTAAACTCGGCAGTCGGCCAATCCCTCAGAGCGCTCTGAAGATTCTCCTGCGCCTCAGCTATACGCTGGCTGCGCTTCGCTTGAGTGTGCCCCCCAACAACTACCTGCTCGGTCTCGTAGTAAAGCGTTCGCAGCAATTGGCCCTTCCAACCATTCCAGACTCCAGGGCCAACGGCGCGGATGTCTGCCACCGTGAGCAAGAGCAACAATTTCAACCGCTCAGGACTCTGCACAATGTCTGCAAAGTCTCGGACCGTTTTGGAATCTGTAATCTCACGACTCTGCGCAAAATTGCTCATGGTGAGATGTTGCTCAACGAGCCAGGCGGCTGTCTCCGTCTCGGCAGCACTCAAACCGAAGCGAGGACCGAGCTTGTGCGTGACGCGTGCGCCAAAGATCGAGTGGTCCTCCTCTCGACCCTTACCGATGTCGTGGAGAAAGGCGGCAACGTAGAGAGCTCGCCGGTTCTCAATACTCTTGATAATTTCTGTCGACAACGGCAGCTCGCTCGAGGCTCCTCCGTTCTCGATGTCCGTAAGCATGCCCACAGTACGCACCAAATGCTCATCGACCGTAAAGTGGTGGTACATGTTGAATTGCATCATGCCCACGACGTGGCCGAACTCGGGAACAAACCGGCCAAGAACACCAGCATCGTTCATGCGCCGTAGCGTTATCTCCGGGCTGCCTTCGCCAATCAATAGATCGAGAAATATGCGGTTTGCTTCTGGGTCAGCGCGCAACTTGTCGTCGATGAGATGCAAAGATCGGCGCAAAAGGCGGATAGCATCAGGGTGCAGAAAAGAATCGGTGAGCCGGGCCTCAGCAAAAAGCTTGATGAGATTAACGGGATCGCGCTTGAATGCGCCTTCGTCAGCAATATTCAAGCGATCGTTGTCAATGCGAAAGTCGGTGCGGGTGCGAACTTGGCGTCGCGCCCTCCAGTTTAGTGGCGCCAAGATTCGGCTGAGGCCCGGCGCCTCCTTGAGTTGCTGCATTTCGAGGGCTGCGCACAGTATTGCCGTCAGATCGCCGACGTCTTTGGCAACGAGAAAATAGTGCTTCATGAAGCGCTCGACGCTGCGCAGGCCGCCGCGAGCTTTATAGCCGAGCCGTTCGGCCAGACACTGCTGCACTTCAAATATCAGCACCTCATCGGGGCGGCCAGCGAGAAAGTGCAGAAAGCACCTGACCGTCCATAGGAAATTCTCGCATCGGCGAAACGTCGCGACCTCGTCCGACTTAAATATTCCCGCCGCTACAGTGGCGGCGCCCACGTCTTGACCATAAAGATACTTCGAAAGCCAGTGCAGTGTATGCAGGTCGCGAAGCCCGCCCTTACCGTCCTTTATGTTGGGCTCGACCTTGTAGCGGCTTTCACCCGCGATACGGTGGCGCACATCGCGCTCACCCATTTTAGCGTCAATGAATGTGCGCGCCGTGCCTGCGACTACTTGATCGCGAAAGGACTGCTCAAATTCGGCGAATAGTTGCAGATCACCTTGGATCAACCGTGCGTCTAGCAGAGAAGTTCGAATAGTAATATCGGAGGTGCTTTGCTTGACGCATTCCTCAATGGTCCGTGTCGCATGGCCCACCTTGAAACCAAGGTCCCACAGCACGTACAAAATGTATTCCGCAACACTCTCCCCCCACGGGGTCTGCTTATATGGGAGCAAAAACAGCAAATCGATGTCGGAATGAGGTGCCAGAAGCCCGCGCCCATAGCCGCCTGTGGCGACGATCGCCATCCGCTCTGCATCCGACGGTTTTGTAGACCGGTAGACAAACTTCACCGAGTGGTCATAAAGCAGTCGCACCAGCTCATCTTGAAACTGGGAAAGCCCGGCCGCGCAGCGGCGCCCATTATGATCGGCCTCTAGACCGGCGCGAGCAGCGTTGCGGGCCTCCGCCACAAGCGATTTCAACCGATCGACAATGATTTTGCGCGCGTCGGAAGCAGTACCGGCCGCAAGGCTTACTGCGGCTAACTCCTCGCGAAGCTCCATTGGGTCGAAATAAGGTGCAGTCGTGTGAATCGCTTTTTCCATGCTTCCAAATCTACTGCGACTTGGCCGTCAGATGGGTCGGCCTTTCCAACTTAACGCTTTGGTTTTGTTTCGGCATTGCGAAGCGATTTCAGTCGATAGATCTCATCGAGCGCCGCGCGGGGCGTCAGCTCATCGGGCTTAAGAGCGTCGATAGCCTCAGCCACAGGTGACGACCCCTCGTTCTCAACAAGCAACTCTTGCGAACGGGCTACCGCGAATAGTGGCAGTTCGTCGAGCAGACCATCGGGCGCACCCTTCTTGCTTTCCGTCTTCTCCAGGATCGTCAAAACTTCACGAGCTCGCCGCACAACATGCGCCGGCAATCCGGCAAGCTTGGCCACTTGGATCCCATAGGAGCGGTCGGCGGCACCGGACTTCAACTTGTGCAAAAAAACGATTTCATCGTGCCACTCCCGAACTTCCATGGTCACGTTTGCGACACCATCGAGACGGCGGGCAAGCGCCGTCAGCTCGTGATAGTGGGTGGCAAATAGCACGCGCGCCTTCGAGACGTCGTGCAGGAATTCGACCGTCGCCCAGGCAATAGAAAGACCATCGAAAGTTGCAGTCCCGCGGCCCACCTCATCGAGGATGACGAGCGAGCGGTCTGATGCCTGATTAAGGATAGCGGCAGTCTCCACCATCTCGACCATGAACGTTGAGCGACCGCGGGCTAAATCGTCGGACGCGCCGACGCGGCTAAAGAGGCGATCAACAATGCCAATACTGGCCGCACGCGCTGGTACGTAGGAGCCCATTTGCGCAAGCACCACCACGAGCGCGTTCTGGCGCAGGAAAGTCGACTTGCCGGCCATGTTAGGGCCAGTAACAAGCCAAATGTGCGCCTCTGCGCTCTTGTCTAGGCCTAGCTTTGTCGACATCTCATCGCGACCCAAAACACAGTCGTTCTCGATGAACGGACCGGCTTTCGATGACATGAGCGCTTGCTCAACGACAGGGTGGCGCCCACCGCGAATGTCGAAGGCCTGGCTGTCATCAATTGTGGGCCGAACGTATCCCTTCATGCGTGCCAATTCGGCTAATCCGGCAGTTGCATCGAGCACGGCAAGCGCGGCTGCGACCTCCCCCAAACCTTGCTCCTGGTTCTGCACCGCTCCCGCCATCTCAGTGAAGATATCGTGCTCTAGGCTCAGCGCACGCTGCGTCGCCGACGCGATCCGGCCTTCTGTCTCGGCGAGTTCGACTGTGGAGAACCGCACAGCATTCGCCATGGTCTGTCGGTGGCGAAACGTAGCGGAAAGCGGCTCTTCAAATAAAGTCTTAGCGTTGCCCTGTGATACCTCGACATAGAAGCCGAGGATGTTGTTGTGTCGGACCTTGAGCGATTTGATCCCCGTGATTTCTATATACTTGGCTTCAAGCGTGGCCATAACGCCGCGGCTATCCTCCTTAAGGCGGCGCACATCGTCGAGCTCAATCCGGTAGCCTTCGCGCACAAAGCCGCCCTCGCGGCGCAAGTGCGGCGGATCGTCAACTAGTGCGGTGGAAAGAGCCGCGTGAAGCTCTCCGCCAACGGCGCGCAGCCGCTCCGCGATCTGTTCTAGCTCCACGGGTAGGCCCATACCCTCGCCCTGCGATGCAAGCAATCTCGCGCATCGTGAGGCCATCGCCAAACCGTCACGTACCGCTGCAAGGTCGCGCGGAGACCCGCGTGCAAACGCGAGGCGCGAAATCGCACGCGCAATGTCTGGCGCTGAGCGAAGAGCATCGCGCACATCCACGCGCAAAACGTCCTCCTCGATCAGAAAGCCGACGGAATCGAGCCGCTCGTTGATCTGACGCGGCTCGCGCAGAGGGCTTGCCAACCGCGCAGCAAGTTCGCGGGCTCCGGGCCCTGTTAAGGTGCGATCGATTGCGGAAAGTAGGCTGCCCTGCTTCTCGCCCGACACGGACCGCGTTAGCTCAAGACTTGCGCGACTTGCAGCGTCGATCAGCAAGCTGGTGTCCGAACCAGACTTCTTCGGCGGGCGCAGCACGGGCTTGCGACCAATCTGAGTAAGCTCGACGTATTTGAGCGCGGCGGCGATGGCGGCAAGCTCGGGCCGCGTGAAGCCACCGAAGCCGCCCAGTTCGACCACCTTAAGCTGGGCCTTAAGCGCGGCTTCCCCGGTGAGACTGTCGAAGTACGCAGACGGCACCGGCGTGGCGGCGGCGCCCGCCAGCTCGACCCAATGCGCCAACTCTTGGTCAGAGAGCAGCCCTGCGTCGAGAATTACCTCACTTGGCGCCAACCGCATCAGCTCGCCGGGCAGATCAACCCCCCTCACCTCGCCTACCTCAAATTCACCTGAGGAGATATCCAGCGAGGCAAGCGCCACCGACACGCCGGATTGTACCGTGGAACCAGTCCCCACGTCAGGCGGTACGAAGAGAGCGGTCAGGTAGTTGCGCGCCTTCGCATCGAGTAGCGCGTCCTCGGTTAAAGTGCCAGGCGTCACGAGACGCACGACATCCCGATGGACGACCGCCTTGGCACCGCGCTTCTTTGCCTCTGCTGGGTCCTCCAACTGCTCTGCGACGGCAACCCGGTACCCCAGCCTGATCAGACGTTGCAGATACTCATCGGCGCGGTGGATCGGCACCCCGCACATAGGGATATCCTCGCCCAAGTGTTTTCCACGCTTGGTAAGGACAATACCAAGCGCTGCAGAGGCCACCACCGCGTCGTCGAAGAATAGTTCGTAGAAATCGCCCATGCGATACCAGAGCAAACTACCAGGATTGGCAGCCTTGATCTCCAAGTACTGGGCCATCGATGGTGTCGTTTCACCGCCCGCTTGGCCCGACCGCGCGTCGGGAGTGGTAGCCTTCTTGGGCGCGGTTCCATCACGCGCCGTCTGACCTTGTGTCCCGGTTCGGTTGGACTGCATGGCCCCGCCTGCCCCATTACTAAGCGCCTTGCGCAGCAGGCAACTAAGATACCCAGCCGCGACTGCAAGTGGAAGCTACCGATCGCCCGGCGCACGAGTCGCGTGAACCATCAGGCGATCATTAGCAGTTGTTCGATTGTTTTGCGCGTCTTGCCGCCCTAGTTTGGGCTGTCCGAAACCTAATGGCTGTACCTCGCATGAGTACCAGAAGATCCTCCAAGTTCGAGCAGGCCCGCGTCACCGAGCAAGAAGCCCTTCAGTTCCACGCCCAGGGTAAGCCTGGGAAGCTCGAGGTCACACCCACCAAACCGCTTGCAACACAGCGTGATTTGTCACTCGCGTACTCGCCAGGCGTCGCAGTTCCCGTTCATGCCATCTCCCAGGATCCGTCGTGCGCTTACGACTACACTAACAAGGGCAACCTCGTCGCCGTCGTCTCGAATGGCACTGCCATTCTAGGGCTTGGTAACCTCGGCGCTCTGGCATCCAAGCCGGTGATGGAAGGCAAGGGGGCACTCTTCAAACGCTTCGCTGATATCGACGCTATCGATCTGTTGGTCGATTCGGAGGATGTCGATGTCTTCATCAACTGTGT
>Ga0209013_10006255_pt1 | contig 10128 bp, 7 predicted proteins | sample Cruoilmetagenom2_FD_187291 | JGI IMG/M metagenome (GOLD analysis project Ga0209013, IMG submission 187291) | Oil polluted marine microbial communities from Coal Oil Point, Santa Barbara, California, USA - Sample 2 (SPAdes) (version 2) | ecosystem: Environmental > Aquatic > Marine > Oil seeps ...
TAAGGATCAAATGGAGCAAACCAAGTATTGCGAAAACGACCTCTCATAAATTGAGATTCTGGATCGAAAATATTTTTATAGGATTGCGCGCGTTCGGAGAAGATTATATAATCATCACTATTATTCATAGCCTTTGCCATTTGTGCAATGGTCCAGTCATCGTAAGCGTATTCTAGGGTTTTTGAAACCGATTCGCTTTCAGTTTCTACAGGAATATATCCTAATTTTTTATATGATTCTAATCCTAATTTATCTTGAGATGCAGAATGCTTCATTGCAGTAAAAGCTTTATCAACATCATAGTTATTAATGCCTTTTAAATAAGCATCAGCAATGACAGGAACTGCATGATAACCAATCATACAGCCAGTATAACAACCAGACAAATCCCAAATTGGCATAATACCTCCTTCATCATATTTTGCTAAAAAGGTATTTATAAAATCGTTAGTTCGCTCTTGCTCAATGATTGTATATAAAGGATGTGCTGCACGATAGGTATCCCAAAGTGAAAATACAGTATAGTAATCAAAAGTTGTGGTTTCATGAATTTTTAAATCCATACCTCGATAACGACCATCAACATCTTGATACAAGTTAGGTGCAATCATAGTATGATATAAAGCTGAATAGAAAGTAGTTTTATAATCAGTATTATCGGTTTCAATCACAATTTTTTCTAGCTGTGTTTCCCAAGTGTTTTGCGCTTCAATTTTGACCGTATTAAAAGTTTTGTTTTCAATTTCTTCACGGCGATTTTTTCTTGCACCTTCTTCATCAACAGGACTAATTCCAATTTGTATTTCGAGTACATTTCCAACAGACACATCAAACTCGAAAGCGGCTTTAATATTTTTACCTTCACTTTTGTCATCTAAAAACACCATGTTTTTAAAAGGTTTTGAAAATTGAATATTATAAAATAAATATTGGTCTGTTGCCCATGCTTTTGAATGGCGATGACCACCAATTTCGGTATTAGAATACACATTAACTTTTGAGTCTAAGACTTCATCACGATGATCTAAATCTAGAATAATAATTTGCTTCGAATCTTTTTGAAAGGTGTATTTATGGATACCACTACGTTTAGAAACCGTGAGCTCAACATCAATGTTTGTTGAATCTAGATGCACTTTGTAATAACCAGGTTCTGCTGTTTCTTTATCATGTGAGAAATGTGCACGATATCCTTTTTTACCATCTGCACCATTATTAAAATTAACTTCATGCGCTGGCATTAATAAAATATCACCATAATCTGAAACACCTGTTCCGCTAAGATGCGTGTGAGTGAAACCATAAATATATGTATCAGAATAATGATAGCCAGAACAGCCGTCCCAACCATCTAAACGTGTGTCTGGACTTAATTGCATCATTCCAAAAGGCATTGTTGCGCCAGGATAGGTATGACCATTTCCTCCTGTGCCAATAAAGGGATTTACATAAGAAATAAGTGCTTTATTCTTTTTAGCTGGTGTATTATCAGTTGTGTTACAACTAAAAATTAATAAGATTAAAATAAAAAGAGAGATTGGTTTGATTTTCATTAAAAATAGATTGCTAAATTTAAAGCATCTAATATACTAAATTGCAATTCAAGTGCATATTCAACAGAAAACATTTAAAACTTCAAATGGATTTCAAATTGAATTATCAAGTACAACATTGCAAAAAAAACGTATTTATTTTTTGTAATGAAGAGGGACACTTTTCTGACAATTACTTTGACTTATTATCTCATCAAACAAAAATAATAGAGTTTAAAACAGAATCAAGTTCATTAAATACCATAGAAATAAAAACACTTAACACAATTTGAAATTAACATAATGTTAATGGAGCATCTTAGTTTTACCACTATATTTGCTCAATCTGTTATTAATTAAGATATATGTCTCGATTTATTATTACACTTATAATCTTTTCAGTTATTATAGTTGTTGTAGAGTTTTATGCATTTCAAGCTTTAAAAACCTACACAAGAAATAAGCTAATTAAATGGTTATGGATAGGCTTTGCTTTCGTTATATATTTTAATTTATTTTACACTATTTTTTCTACACCCAGAAGTGCTGGACAAACTAAAGGATTTCAATTGGCTGCTGGGTTTTTGCTCACTTTTCTAATTCCTAAACTAGTATTGTTAGTAGTCATGTTTGGTGAAGATGTATTTAGAGTATTTCAAAAAGTTATATCATGGGTAAGCCCTGGTGAAACGGAGCCTTTAGCTGGACGGAGAGAATTTATATCGAAGTTAGCTTTAGGATTAGCAGCTATTCCATTCGCTTCTTTTTTATATGGAATTGTTCAAGGGCGTTACAATTATAAAGTGCTTAAATATCAGTTGTCTTTTGAAGATTTGCCAGAAGCTTTTGATGGTTTTACTATTACTCAAATTTCAGATATTCATTCAGGAAGTTTTACAAATAAAGAGAAAATAAAATATGGTGTTGATTTAATTAATGAACAACAATCGGATTTAATTCTTTTTACTGGAGATATCGTAAATAATAAAGCTGATGAAATGGATAATTGGATTGATATGTTTAAAAATTTTGAAGCGCCTTTCGGTAAGTACTCAGTTTTAGGAAATCATGACTATGGGGATTATGTTGAGTGGAAAAAGCCTGAAGATAAAATTAATAACTTTCAAGCAGTGAAAGATATTCATCCAAAAATAGGATTTGATTTGTTACTAGATGAGCATCGGTATATTGAAAAAGATGGTCAAAAAATAGCTTTAGTAGGTGTCGAAAACTGGGGTAGAGGATTTAATCAAGCAGGAGATTTACAAAAGGCTTCAGCAGGAATTAAAAAAGATGATTTTAAAATTTTAATGTCTCATGATCCGTCTCATTGGGAAACTAAAGTGAAGCAAGACGATTTTAATTACCACCTTACTCTTAGTGGCCATACACATGGATTGCAAATGGGAATTGAAATTCCTGGGTTTTTTAGATGGAGTCCATCACAGTATGTATATAAGCAATGGGCAGGATTATATAATGAGTTTGGAAGATACATTAATGTAAATAGAGGCTTTGGTTATCATGCATTTCCAGGTCGTGTAGGAATCTGGCCAGAAATAACAGTTATTGAACTTAAAAAAGGGGCAAATAACTCTTAATTGCTAGGAAATGTTGTATTTAGATAGAAAAAGCTTATTTTTATAAAAAAGACTATGTAAGCTTACGAATTCATTGGGAATCAAAACCAATAAAAAAGAGTAAGTTTGTAAAAGTACATTTTATTAAAACTTTAAGAATGTCAAAATTTGGGGAACTAATAGATGTAAATATTCCAGTTTTATTAGATTTTTTTACGGAATGGAATGAACAATCTACGGCAATGCATCCAGTACTTAGAGATGTAGCAGCAGCACTTGGTGACAAAGCAAAAGTGATAAAAATTGATGTTGAAAAAAACAAGGAATTAGCTGAAGCACTTCGAGTTAAAGGTCTGCCAACATTAATTATTTACAAAAATGGCGAAATGAAATGGCGCCAAAGTGGAGAACAAGATGCCAACACACTTATTGGATTAATTCAGGAATACGTTTAAATCATAATAGATTTAAAAACATAACCTTTACTACTGAAGTGTTCTAATACTTTTGGTAAAGCATATTTCATGTTTTTTGATGCCTTTTCGCTATCATGAAATACTATAATACTTCCAGATTGAGTATTATTAATGACATTACTTAAACAGGATTCTTTTGAAACTGTACTATCCCAATCTAAAGACAAAACATTCCACATAATAATATGATAGCCTAGTTTAATTAAATTTTTACCTTGTTTTGGAGTGATTTGTCCATATGGAGGGCGAAATAATTTAGTAGGCATTAGTTTTGAAGCATCTTCAATATTATTTAAATAAGTTTGAGTTGAAGATTTCCATCCTTTTATATGATTATGGGTATGATTGCCAAATACATGACCATGGTCTATAATATTTTGAAAAACCTGGGGATGCTTATCAATATTGTCGCCAACACAAAAAAAGGTTGCCTTTGCATCAAACTGTTTTAAAACATCAAGAGTCCAATTGGTAATTTCAGTTGTAGGACCGTCATCAAAAGTTAAATAAATTTCTTTTTGTGAATTAGGCAAATCCCATACGTAATTAGGAAACATTTTCTTAACGACTAATGGTGTTTTTGAAGGCGTAAAATTCATCCCTATATTTTATTCTGGCAATATACTTGTATCTGTAGGTATATCTTGATCAAAAGGTTCTTCTTCTTGAATATCTCTTGGGTCATCATAAAAATGGTCAAAGAGTTGTAAGAAATTAATGAAGATATCTCTTTCTGTTTCAGCAAATTCACTATCATATTCTTCAAGAACATCAACTAGACCTTTATAACGCTCTATATCTGTGATGATTTCAGTGGCTAGATTTCTTTGATTCACTATTTTCAACTGGCTATAATAACTAAGGGTTTCTTGGTATTTTTTAGAAACGTCTTTATATAATTGTCTCGCTTTGTCTTTAGCATCCACTTCGTAATAAGCACTTATATAAGGTTCTAAAAGGGTATAATAACCAAATTTATCTACAGGCATATTAAACATAGCGATATCTGCTATTTCTTCAGCTTTTTCAATTTGCTCTTCATTAATAAGTTGCTCAATTAAGCGAGCTAAATTCCCTCGGTAAGTTATAGAATTTCTTCTGGTTTCTATATCTTGATATATGTCATCACTACCACTATTTCCCCAATCCCAAGCAATTACTTTATTATACATTAATTCACTATCAACCCGACCCATATCAAATGGATTTGCTCTATCTACAGGCGTTTTTATAGGTACTAATTTATAACACATACCATCAAGTTGAAGATAATCTTTCATCCAAATATAATCGTCATTCCCAAAAGCACCACCAGTAAAATAAATTGGACGTTTCCAATCGTTATTGGCAACAATATCTAACATTAATAATCTGTTTTTATATAATGCGTTATCAGTTATTTTGATATCTATAAAATCTTCAATTTTATCAACATCTTTCTGTGATACAATATTATATTTTAATGCATTTTCTTTATTTACTGGAATTCGAATATTCTCAACAGGAAAATAATTTGAATTAATTAGTTGGTTTGGATACTCATTAGGGTCTTCCCCTTGTTGTAATAAAATAGATTTAAATTTTGCTCTTGGATTATCACTACTCACAAAATCTAAAAAGTCTTTGATTAATAAAGTATCTTGACTTAAAATAGATCTAGGTTTGCCATCTCTAGGATCTACATAATAAGTTCTTTTCATAACATAATCTCTTGTGCCATATTTATATTGATCATGTGTTAACTGAGAAGGTATAGGATCACTTTCGTAAGCTTTTCTTTTCATTTGATCTATGTACCAATCGGTTTGAAATAAACTTGTATTAACAACCCTAACATCAGTCCTATAGCCTTCGATCTCTTGAGCATACCATAATGCAAAAGTGTCGTTATCTCCAATAGAAAATAGAATGCCGTTTTCGCCACATGAATCCAGATATTTTTTTGCCATTGCTTCTGCAGTATACTTTCCAGATCTGTCATGATCATCCCAATTATTTGCAACTAAAATCCCTGGAACTAAAACTAAACAGGTTATCGTAATAGCAGGAGCTAATAATTTACTCTTACTATATTTTGAGAGAGCTTCATAAATGGCATAAACTCCAAACCCAATCCACATAGCAAACACATAAAAAGAGCCTACAACAGAATAATCTCTTTCTCTAGGCTCAAATGGACGCACATTAGTGTAGACTTGTATGGCTAATCCTGTGAATAAGAATAACACCATCATAACCCAAAATGTTTTTCTGTCTTTATTGAATAAGAAGAACAAACCAATAAGACCTAGAATTAATGGTAAAAAATAGTACGTATTTCTGGCTTTGTTATTTTTTACATCACTTGGTAAATTATCTTGCGACAAACCTAAATGTATCTCGTCAATTGGTTTTATACCACTTATCCAATTTCCATGATTGTCATATTTACCTTGAATATCATCTTGACGCCCAGTGAAATTCCACATAAAATAACGCCAATACATATATCCTAATTGGTATTCAAACATATATGATATATTGCTGGCTAATGAAGGCTTTTCGATATCAATATATTGTCCAAATTCTTTTAAAAAACTATGGTAATCTTCGTAATCTATTAAGCCTTGATTAACATCACTTTTAAATTTAAACAATGCTGAGCGTAATTCATTTTCTAATTGGTATTCTGTTTTCAATTTAAAATTCAAATAACCAGAGAAAAGCATATAATTTTCTGCATTTTCACCACTCCACATTCTAGGTAAAATGGAAGCATGTTTAGAATTATAGTTCTGCCGTGCTCTCTTATAATCATTTACAATTATATACTCACCTTTTCTATAATCTTTTTCATACTTAGGTTTATCATCAACATAAGGCTCATTTTCATCTAAACCTGAATATTGATCTGTAAACTGTGGGCCATAAAACAAATGAGTTTCAGGATATTGTTCTAGATTATAATAGGCTAATAACTCTCTTGCGCTTGAAGGATTGTTTTCGTTAATCACAACATTGGCATTAGCTCGAATAGGAAGCATGGTCCATGATGAAAAACCAATTATAATAAATGTTAAGCAAAGAATCCCTGTATTAATATGTTTGTATTGTTTTTCTCTAGTATATTTTAAAGCGAAATAAATTAACCCTATAAGTAATAATCCAGCAATTATTGACCCTGAATTAAAAGGAAGTCCAACAGTATTGACGAAAAATATTTCTAAAGCACTAAAAAATTTAAGAATATTTGGTGCTAATAATTTAAAAATAAATAGAAGAATTGCAACAGAAACAACATTTGCAATTATGAAATTTTTTATTGTGATTTCTTTGTAATTTTTGAAAAAATAAATTAATCCTATTGCAGGAATCGTTAATAGCCCCATGAAATGAACACCAAAAGATAAGCCGATAGTAAAAGCAATTAAAATAAGCCAACGGTTTCCTCTAGGCGAATTCATTTCTTGTTCCCAACGTAAGCCTAACCAAAATAATATTGACATTATTAAAGTTGCCATGGCATAAACTTCAGTTTCTACAGCATTAAACCAAAAAGAATCTGTAAATGTAAATGCTAAACTTCCAACTAATGCACTTCCAAGAATAGCTTTAGAAGAGTGTTGAGATAATATGTTGTCTTGGGCAATAATTTTTTTTAATAACAATGTAATCGTCCAAAACATAAATAATATGGTAAATGCACTAGCAAAAGCACTCATCATATTTAACATAAAGCCTATCTGGGAAGGCTCAAAAGCAAACATAGAGAAAAAGGCTCCAAGCATTTGAAATAAAGGGGCGCCTGGTGGATGACCAACTTGTAATTTAGATGAAGTTAAAATATATTCTCCTGCATCCCAAAAGCTCACTGTAGGTTCAACAGTTAAACTATAGGTGATTAAAGCAATTAGAAAAGTAAACCAACCTAAAATGGTATTCCACTTTTTAAAGCTATATTGTGTCATAAATCTATGTTTGTTAGATTGGCGAATTTAATAATAAATATCTTACTTAGAATATTTTTAAGTAAACGTTAAGGTTTATAAATTATTTTATTTAGAAAATGTTTGTGCAAACAAAACTTTGTATTAAATTTGCACTCTCATTTTGAGATATTGGCCCATGGTGTAACTGGCAACACATTGGTTTTTGGTACCAAAGAGTCTAGGTTCGAGCCCTAGTGGGCCAACAAAAAAGTCTTCCTATAATATTTAGGAAGACTTTTTTACTTTAGAGCCTGTAAGTATTATATCTTAAAAGTGATGACTGGGCGTTTGGCATGATTCACTAAATCTTCACTTATACTTCCATTTAGAAAATGAGCAATACCTTGTCTTCCATGAGTGCTAATTCCAATTAAATCTGCACCAACAATATGTGAAAAATTTAAAATCCCTTTTTCCACACTCTCATCATTATATATGTTAATGGTATTATTATCTAAAGGATATTCTTTAATGAAATCCATTATTTTAGCTTTAGCTTTAGCAGTAGTAGTAAAGTTGTTTGCAGTATTTACCATTAGCAAATGAATTTTAGCTCCAAAAGCATTTGCCATATCTATAGCTTGTTTGTAAGTTTCTTTATTGTCATTTTTAAAATCAGATGCAAAAACAAAATCATTAATTTGAAAGTTTTTGTGCTCATTTTTTATAACTAATACAGGAATATCAGAAGATCTTACAACTTTTTCAGTATTAGACCCAATAAACATTTCTTTAAAGCCGCTAGAACCATGAGATCCCATTATAATAAGGTCTATATCGTTTTCATGACAAGTGTCAATAATGCCATCAAATGCCTGATGAAATTTTATGGTTTCATGTACAGTCACATCATTTAAATAGTCATTAGCCATAACTTCTTCAAAATGTTTATGTGCTAATTTCATAAAGAAAACAGCTTCTGGTAATTCACTAAAATTACTTAATGCATCAACTTGATGTAAAGGCAACTCAAGCATATGCAATAAGTAAATTTCGCTATCATGTTTTTTTGCTAATTGTGCAGCAACTTTCAAAGCATTTTCAGCTTGTTTTGAAAAATCTGTTGGTACAAGTATTCTTTTCATATTATATAAAGAGGTTTTTAAAAATGAAAGATAATAAATATAAATAGATATTTTGGCATTTTAATCATTATGTAGATCAATTTAAATATTGTATATTTGCAGCGTTGTAAGAAAAAAGAAGAGGAGAGGGGACGGAAAGTCCCCTCTTTTTATACAAAAAATGTTTAAAAAGACTGTCAAAAATTTACTTGCTGAAGGATTAAATGAACGAAAAAATTTGTTTCTAATAGATATCTCTATTGCAAATGATAATAGTATAAAAATTATTATTGACGGAGACAAAGGTGTAACGGTAGAAGATTGTATGTTTATTAGTCGTGCAATTGAACATAATTTAGATAGAGAAGAACAAGATTTTTCTTTAGAAGTTGCTTCGGCAGGAGCAACAGAACCTTTAGTTCATTTAAGACAGTACAAAAAAAATGTTGGTAGAAAACTTCAAGTTAAAACAGCAAATGATGTAATTGAAGGAACACTTAAAAATGCATCAGAAAATGAAATTGAATTGCATTGGAAAGCTAGAGAACCTAAGCCAATAGGTAAAGGTAAAGTTACCGTGCAAAAACAGGCTAAGATAGCCTACGAAAATATTGTAGAAGCAAAAGTTATGATTAAATTTTAATTTAAAGAGTTATGGAAAATCTTGCATTAATTGATTCTTTTTCAGAATTTAAAGATGATAAATTAATTGATCGTGTAACCTTAATGGCAATTTTAGAGGATGTTTTTAGAAATGCCTTAAAAAAGAAGTTTGGTGATGATGATAATTTTGATATTATTATTAATCCAGATAAAGGAGATTTAGAGATTTGGAGAAATCGAATTGTTGTTGCAGATGGTAAAGTTGAAGAACCTAATCAAGAAATATCATTAACTGAAGCACAAAAAATCGAACCTGATTTTGAAGTTGGTGAAGATGTGTCTGAAGAAGTGAAACTTATCGATTTAGGACGCCGTTCAATTTTGGCATTACGTCAAAATTTAATCTCTAAAATTCATGAACATGATAACACAAATATTTATAAACACTTTAAAGAGTTAGAAGGTGAAATTTATACAGCTGAGGTGCACCATATTCGTCATAGAGCAGTAATTTTGTTAGATGATGACGGGAATGAAATTATTTTACCAAAAGAAAAACAAATTCCTTCAGATTTCTTTAGAAAAGGAGATAATGTTAGAGGTGTTATTGAAAGTGTAGAACTTAAGGGTAATAAACCTGCTATAATAATGTCTAGAACATCATCGATATTTTTGGAAAAATTATTTGAACAAGAAATACCCGAAGTTTTTGATGGTTTAATTACCATAAAAAAAGTTGTTAGAATTCCAGGTGAAAAAGCCAAAGTAGCTGTAGATTCTTACGATGATAGAATTGATCCTGTAGGAGCTTGTGTGGGGATGAAAGGTTCCCGTATTCATGGCATTGTCAGGGAACTCAAGAATGAAAACATCGATGTAATCAACTATACTACCAATCTTCAGTT
>Ga0209013_10006256_pt1 | contig 10128 bp, 7 predicted proteins | sample Cruoilmetagenom2_FD_187291 | JGI IMG/M metagenome (GOLD analysis project Ga0209013, IMG submission 187291) | Oil polluted marine microbial communities from Coal Oil Point, Santa Barbara, California, USA - Sample 2 (SPAdes) (version 2) | ecosystem: Environmental > Aquatic > Marine > Oil seeps ...
AGGTCTTGTGGTACGGGCAGCCTGTCCTGGCGGAGCCCCAGGCGGAGCCGGATCCCGCCCGCACATGGCGGCGTTCATTGAAGAACGTTGGGGTCAATGGAGCGCTCCTCGTGGCGCTTGCCCTGGCTGCAGCGGCGGTTGCCGCGCAATCCCCGGGGAGCACGGCTTCGCGCCGGGCTTTCCTGTGGCGTGCGCTCGATAGTTGGTCCCTGCCGATTTCGCAGGCCGTGATGATGCAGCAGGACCCGTTCGCATCGGTTCGGGCCCAGGCAGCCGGCGTGATGGCATCCAATGTCGACAGGAAAAGGCTGCCGCTGCTCATCCGATACATGAACGACGGCGACGCTCGGGTGCGGGAACAGGTGATGCTGGCCACGGGTCGTATGGGCACGTCGGGGCTCCAGCTGGCCGTCCACGGCCTCGCGGATTCGACGCCGCTGGTGCGACAGGCGGCGGCCTGGGCGGCGGCTCACGGCGGCCCGGGGGCCTTTGAGCCGCTGTCGCGGCATCTGGCGAAGGAACGCAACCGGGCGGTGCGCGAAACCCTGCTTGCGAACCTCTGGCGGCTCGAGGGTGCGCCCTGGCAGGCCATCGCGGCCTCGTACGCAGGCCACGATGATGTCCACCTGCGAAGGGCGGCCGCCTACTCGTTGTCGCGCTCCGGTGACGAAACTGCACGCGCTGCGCAACGGCGGCTCGTAACCGACCCCGAGCCGGTCATCCGAGCTACCGCGTTGCGTGGTTTCGAAAAGGGAACACTTGACGAAAAAGACCTTGCGGCGCTGCAGACCGCGCTCGACGATGCCGACTGGCGGGTGCGTGCGGCGGTATGCCGGGCGTTTGCGGCCCAGGACCCGGCGGCGTTGTCACCTGAGGCGGCGAAAAAGGTTGTCGCCGCGTTTTCCTCGCCCCGCCCACATCTGGCGATCTCGGCGGTGGCCGCCGCGGCGAGTCAGACCCGGGTTGGAACTGCCACCGAGCTGCTCGAACTCGTGCACGGCGATGAGACGTGGCTCGCTTCCGAGGCCTTAGTCGCTCTCGCACGGAGAGATGTGCCTACCGCAGTGCTGGTGGCAAAAACATGGTTCGAGTCGAACGATCTATGGCGCCGTCGCGCCGCAGCTCGGACCGCGATCGAACTCGGGGCAGAGTTTGAGAAGCGAGCCGCGGCTGACGCCGAGCCGTCTGTCCGACTGGCCTGGTTGTCCACCCTCGACGATGGGGCGACCCGGGAGCGACGGGAAATCCTGATGGGGTTGGTCGAGAATGACGCGGACCCCGCTGTTCGCGCCAACCTTTTATCGCTTCTGCGGCCCGCCGGAGTGGCGCCCGGTGTTGAAGAGCTTGTCGGATTCTACGCAGCGTGGAGTCGTGATTCGATGCCCGACGCGCGCGCCGAATCTCTCATCGCAGCAGTCGCCGCAGCGGACAGCACCGAAGAGCAGGCAGCAATCATCGCTCTCGGACTTACCGATTCTGATCCGGCTGTCGCGGCGATGGTGATCAATGGTGCGCGGTCACTCGACCTCGAGGTGGCGTTGCCGAGTCGGGAGCCACGCCACGGGCGCCGCTGGTATGAGGAGCTTGTCGAGTGGGTGAATACGTCACGCTGGCTCGATGTCTCGACAGACCGCGGCTCCTTCCGGATCCGCCTCGATCTCGGCGCAGCGCCGCTGACCTCGCGTGAGATTTCGGACCTCGCGGCTGACGGTTTTTACGACGGCCTCGGTTTCCACCGGGTGGTTCCCAACTTTGTGGTTCAGGGTGGCGACCCCCGGGGCGATGGCTGGGGTGGGCCGGGTTTTGTTCTGCCGGATGAGCCTTCACTCAACCCCTTCGACTCGTGGCGGGTCGGCGTGGCCACCTCAGGTCCCGAGACCGGCGGTTGTCAGCTTTTCTTCACTCTGCTTCCGGCCGACCACTTGACCGGCCACTACTCCAATATCGGCGAAGTGGTTGCGGGTCGCGAGGTATTGACCTCGCTGCGGGTCGGCGATCGGATTATAAGTATCAAGCCCCTAAGCGGCGACAAACCACCTCCGCTTGCTCCGGCGAAGAGTGAAGCGACGAGAGAAAAGAGTTGAGGGTAAAGAATTAAGAATTAAGAGTTAAGAGTTTAGAGTTGAGAGTTTCCACCCGTCCGCCCCGGAGCTCAGGATGCGGAAACTCAGAACTCTCAACTCTCAACTCTCAACTTGTTTGCGGCCTAGCCCTCAGCCTTCGTTACCAGCACCCGGACAGCCCTGCCGTCTTCAACCTCCTCGACCTCAAGGCGAAGCCCGTCCCAGGTGGCGACGGCGCCCGCCTCCGCATCATCCTCGACCAGATGGGTGATGAGGCCGCCGACCGAGTCGATACCCTCCGGCTGGGAGATGTTGCGGTGGAGAATGGACTCGAGCCGCCGCAGGGAGAGAAAACCCGCGACACGCCAGCAGCCGTCCTCCGCCTCGACTGCGCTCTCATGGCCGAGATCGAACTCGTCCTCGATTTCGCCTACCACCAGCTCCAACACATCTTCCAGGGTCACCAGACCGGAGAGACCGCCAAACTCATCGAGGACCAGCGCGACGTGCTGACCCGACCGTTTGAAGTCCTGGAGGAGATCGGGGAGGGGCCGTGTCTCGGGGATGAACACGGGCTGCACAACGAGTTGGGTCCAGGGTCTCCCGTAGTCGAGGCGGAGGAGGTGCTTGGCGTGCAGGACGCCGACAATGTTGTCGGGAGAGGCGGAGACGACCGGAAAGCGACTGTGGGGGGTCGCGATAATCGCCTTTTGTAAGGTGCCCAGGTCCCACGAAGCGTCCACCGTGGAGACCATCGGCCGCGGCACCATAGCCTCTCGAGCCACGGCGCGCTGGAAGCGCAGCACGGATTCGATCATCAACCGGGAGTCCCGCGGCAGATGGGCATGGCGGTGGGCGAGCCGCAACATGAACAGGAGGTCCTCCTCGGTCACCGGCAGCTCGGGTCCTTCGCCCCTGGAGAGGAGCCGTGCCAGGAGCCCGAGAATCTTGTTGACCGGGGTCAGGATCAGATCGAGTACGTAGAGGACCGGCACGACCCTGCGTGAGATGGTCTCTGCGTGGCGCTGGGCAAGGGTCTTGGGGGTGATCTCGCCGAAGATCAGGATCCCGAGGGTCATGAGGCCGACGACGGCTGCTAATCCACCGTTTTCGGAGTAGCGGTAGGCGATCTTCGTGGCGAGGGCTGAGGCGAGCACGTTGACCAGATTGTTGCCTACCAGGATGGTGATCAAGAAGTCCTGGGGTGCCGACGCCCAGCGATCGAGGCCAGCGCGTGTCAAATGGCCGCTCCGAGTGCGCAGGGCCTCGAGTCGGGTGACGGGGAGAGAAGTGAGCGCGGTCTCGGAGGCGGAGAAGAAGCCCGACCCGACCAGGCAAAGAATGACTGCAACGATGTCAGTATCCAAGGCTGGTTCTCCTGGGTGTTTCCACTATTGACAATGCTAGCGGGAAACGCAGCAGAGATCCACTGGTCATTGAGTAATCGCTATCGGGATCGGTATCGCTATCGCTATCGAAAAGGAAAGCGCCCGGCGCGGATACTGGATGCTCGATGCTGCAAAACGGTACTTCGTCCGACTCGTGAACGGCCTGCCTGTTTGAGCATTCAATTAATTTTCCCGCAGATCACGCAGATTGACGCAGATAGCATTACAAAATGACCGAGCGGTGATCTGCGTTATCTGCGTCATCTGCGGGCAAATTTGGGCGCTTGGGCGGATCGAGTATCCAGTATCGAGAATCTAGTATCGGGTGGGTGGGTGCCCCTCATCCCCTCATCCCCTCATTCCCTCACCCCCTCACCCCCAGCACCCGCGGCGTGAGGCCAATCGATCCCGATAGCGATTGCGATAGCAATAGCGACTGAGATCAACAGCGGTGGTATCCTTTCCCGCATCGAAAAAACAACGCGCATCGGCACTCTGAAGAGGAGGATGACATGAGCAACGGCGAGCAGGCACCTGCAAAGAAGGGTCTCCCGGTCTGGGCATGGGTCGGGATCGGCTGCGGGGCACTGATGATTATGGTGTTGGTCGTGGTGATGGTGGGTGGGTTCTTCGTGGCGCGCAAGGTCAAGGACGTGGCCGCTGACTTCGAGGAGAACCCGGCGATGGCAACGGCGCAAATGATCGTCAAGTTCACCCCCGAGCTCGAGGAGGTCTCAACCGATGAGGAAGCGGGCACCATTACCGTCCGCAACACCGAGACCGGAGAGGAAATCACGGTCAATTTCGAAGACATCGAAGAGGGTAAGTTCAGTTTTACGACTGACAAGGGCGAGATCACGGTCGATGCCAGCGAAATGAAGGACACCGGTTCGATCAAGGTGACTGATGACGAGGGCGCGGTGGTCTTCTCAACCGGTGGGGCGGTTTCGGAGGACTTTCCTTCGTGGGTGCCGCTCTACCCGGGCAGTGAGCCCACCAATCGCCACACCATGCGCACCGAGCAGGAGCAGACCGGCGGATTCGAGCTCGAGACCCCGGCGTCGGTGAAGGAGGCGCTCGAATTCTACCGCGCCGCCCTCGCAGACGAGGGCTACGAGGTCGCGGTAAACACCTTCACCCAGGACGACAGCGAAGGCGGCATGGTCAACGGCAGCCACGGAGAAAAGGGACGTAATGTCGTCGCCATCTTCAGCTCCGAAGGCGGTGGGCCGACCAAGATCGTTATCTCTTACTCGGAGCGTTGAGCGTTAACCGATAGAATCGGCCAGGTTCTTCGCCAGTTCTGCGAACGCCTTCCCGGTGGGAGTGTCGGGACGGTCGATGACCACCGGTTTGCCGGTGTCGCCGCCGGCGACCACCGCGGGATCGAGCGGGATCGAGGCGAGGAGCGGAACTTCCAATTCTTCGGCGGTGCGTTGACCGCCGCCGGAACCGAAGACGTGCTCGACGTGCCCGCACTCCGGACACTGGTAGACGCTCATGTTCTCGACGATGCCGAGGACCGGCACCTCGAGCTTGTTGAACATGTGAAGGCTCTTGCGAGCGTCGATTAGGGCTACATCCTGAGGCGTCGTGACGATCACGACTCCCGCCATTGGGACGTTCTGGCAGAGAGTCAAAGCCACGTCACCGGTGCCCGGCGGCAGGTCGATGACGAGGAAATCGAGATCGCCCCACACGACGTCGCCGACGAACTGCTCGAGGGCCTTCTGCAACATGGGCCCGCGCCAGATCACCGGCTGGTCGGGATCGACCAGAAATCCGAAGGACATCACCTTGACTCCACCTGGAGACTCCACCGGGTGGATTCGTCCATCGGGATCGCCCATGGGTTCGGCGGTGGTACCCATCATCATCTGCTGTGAGGGTCCGTAGATATCGCCGTCGAGCAGACCGACGTCGTGGCCAAGAGCGGCCAAAGCGAGGGCGAGGTTGGCCGAGACCGTCGATTTGCCGACCCCACCCTTGCCCGAGGCCACGGCGATCACCTTTTTCACTCCCGGGATCTTGTCGGCCCAGGTGGGTGACGGCTCGGGGGCATGGGTCGGGCCCGGCTGCACAGTCGCCAGCAGAGGGTGGACCGTGACCTCGACGGTTCCGACGCCCTCCACCTGGGCGAGGGAAGCTTCGACTGCCTTGCGCACCTCAGCGGCGACCGTCGGGTCCGTCGCCTCCACTGCCAGCACGACTGTGACGGCGCCGTCCTCCACCTCGATGCCTCGCACGGCGCCGGCCTCAACCAGGCTCATCCGCCCGCCGGGCGCCTGGATGTCATGCAACTTCTCGAGAATCGTCTGTTGGGTCAGGGCCATGAATCCTCCTGTAGTGCCGAACGGCACCGGCCAGAGAGTGTAACGCATTCCGATCCCGTTCCCGATCCCGATCCCGATCCCGATCCCGAAAATGGACCTCTTTAAGCCTTGGGCCATGAGCAATAGGCAATAGGCTATAGGCTATGAGGGTCTGCAGGGTTGCGACGATCAGACCATCCCGGAGACGGAGCTACAATCCCTGCAGTCGAAGGAGGACCGATGCCTCAAGCAACTAACGGTGACGTAACACTCCACTACGAGGACGAGGGATCGGGTAAACCAGTACTGCTGATCCACGGTCACACCATGGACCGGCGCATCTGGGACCCGGTGATGCCGGGTCTGCGCGCAACGGATCTGAGGGTTCTGAGGCCGGACCTTCGCGGCCACGGGCTCAGCACCCGGCCCGACTTTGGTTATCACCTGAGCCACCATGCCTCCGACATGGCAGCGGTGCTCGACGACGCCGGGATCGACTTGGCCACGGTGGTCGGATACTCGATCGGGGGCGGCGTGGCCCTCGAGATGGCGCTGACCCTGCCAGATCGCCTCAGCGGCCTGGTCTTGATGTCTCCTGTGATGCCCGACCGGCCGTTCGAAGCCGCATTTATGGACAATCTCAGAGAGGTGGCCCGCGTCACGAGGAGCGACGGAATCGAAGCGGCGATGCTCGGACCGTGGGCGTCCAACCCCCTCTTTGAGTTCTCATTCTCGAAACCGGGCGTTCGAGAGGCCGCGATGGCCATCAACCGCGACTTCCCGGGCGCCGAGTACCTCGCGACACAAAGAGATCGGATCGAACGTGGGTGGACGGTGCCTGAGCGTCTGTCCGAGATCGATGTATCGACGGTGGTCATCGCGGGTGACCGCGAAACGCCCGGATTCCGCGCCTACGCCGAGGAAGCGGCTGAGGGGATCCCCGGCGCCCGGATCGAGTTCTACGAAAACTGTGGCCACCTGCTCCCCCTCGAAGAACCCGACCGCGTCACCCAGACTATTATCGATGCCGTTCGGTCATAATCCTATAGCCTATAGCCTATAGCTTTTAGCCGAGCCTCATGCAAAATTCAAAATTGAACTCCAAAACGACACCGGGCCGGCAAAGGAGATCGAGTGTTGAGTTTTGAGTTATGAGTTTTGAGTTTCCATCCATTCTCCCGGACTCAGGAGTGGGCGAGGGATCACTCAAAACTCAAAACTAAGAACTCAAAATTGATGTAGGCGGGTGGGCGGGCGGGAAATCCGAAATCCGAAATCCGAAATCCGAAATTGTGCAAGTGCGGGAGAACGTTCAGTCCAGCTCCGACCGAATCGCCTCGGCAATGCCTTCAGCGAGGGATTGGATCTCGTCGGCGTCCTCACCTTCGATCATCACCCTCGCCAGCCGTTCGGTGCCTGAGTATCGCAGCAGGACTCGCCCGCGCTGGTCAAGGCGCCGGTTGGCTTCGGCCAGCTCGGCGGACACCCGAGGGAGCTCCTCGAATGGGAGTTTGCGGGATACGGGAACGTTGAGCAGAACCTGGGGAAGACGGACGATGTCGGATAGACCGGAGATCGGAACGCCCCGGTCCGCTGCGATCGCGAGCAGATGGGTTCCGGTGAGGAGCCCGTCGCCCGACACACCGTAGTGGGAGCATATGATGTGCCCCGATTGCTCGCCACCGAGGGCCGCGCCGTGCTCCTTCATGGTCATCCAGACCTCGCGGTCTCCGACCGAGCATCGAATGACCCCCATCCCATCGTTGAGGAGAGCCTGCTCGAGGCCGAAATTGCTCATCACGGTGGCAACGACCCGGCCTCCGGGGAGGCTGCCGTCATTCTGCAGCTTGCGGGCCCAGGCGAGGAGGATGTCATCGCCGTCGAGCACCGAGCCCGCCTCGTCGACCAACAGCGCCCGGTCGGCATCTCCGTCGAGGGCGAGGCCACCATCCGCACCGCGCTCGAGGACCGTCTCTGCGAGTTGCTGAGGAGCAGTCGCGCCGCAGTCGGCGTTGATGTTGTAACCGTTGGGCTCTGACGCGATGGTCGAGACACGAGCGCCGAGACGATCGAGCAAAGGTCCGGCGAAGGCTGATCCGGCGCCGTTCGCCGCGTCCACCACGATGTGGAGGCCGGCGAGAGGCTGCTCGTTGGCATGGCTCGCGACCAGGAGGTCGAGGTACTGGTCGCCGAACGAGCTGTCGACTGCGGGCAGATCAGGCCCCTGGGTCGGCGTGACCTCTGTGATTTGACTCTCGATGTGGCGCTCGATCTCGTCCGCCAGCTTCTCGCCGCCGGGGCCAAGGATCTTGATGCCATTGTCTTCAGCAGGATTGTGGGATGCTGAGATGACGACCCCGGCAGCGCATTCGTCCTGCCTGAGAAGATGGGAGACCGCGGGTGTCGGCAGCACGCCCGCCCATCGCACCGTGCCGCCGGTTGCCTGAAAGCTCGACGCCAGCCACCGGGCGAGGTCGGTGGTCGAAGCCCGCGTATCGCCCGCAAGCAGGATCCTCGGCTCCGGACATTGGAGGGCCAGGTCTTCGGCGAGGGCAACGCCGAGACGGCGGACGGTCTCCTCATCGAGCGGCGCGTCATAAGCTCGACCTCGGATTCCATCGGTGCCGAAAAGAGTTTCCACGTTCGTGCTGTACCCCACGTCCCTGCGGTAATCTCTGTAGGGGAGGGGTTTATCCCCTCCCTTTCGTGAATTCCTACCTTGCGAAATCGTTCAAGAGCAGATTCTTGCAGAAAGCTCAGCTAATAGCTAACCGCCTTCTCCTTCCTCCTCCTCGGCAGCAGCTTCCGGCGTGATTTCTACAACCACCTGGATCGGTCCCAAGCCAATGGCGCGCAGCAGCGGGTCGGGCAGCAGCGGCTCGACCATGGCTTCCACCGGCCCGGCGGCGTCCTCGATCGAGATCAGGCCGGTCTCCACAAATTCGAGGGCCATGAGCAGGCTTTCCGGACCCTGGATCGTGAACTGAGCAGGCACTACGCGCACCTCACCAATGACGAAGCCGGGCGCCGGAGCACCGCTGACCGTCGGTCGCACAGGCACTATCCGGGTCTCCTGGCGCTCCAGCTCGAGAGTAATGGCAGGAGGATCGACGCTGACCACTTCGACCTCTGCCGGCAACGGGATGTCGCTCGCGTTGATCGGGTAGGAGTTGAGGCCGGGTTGTGCGTCGGACAGATCGAGGAGGACCTCAGGTGGATTTGCCGAATTGAGGGCACGCGTCAGCGGCCCTCGAAGTTGCAGGGAAACAGTGTCGGGCACGCTCGACATCAGAACCAGATCCCTGTTCATATTGACGAGCGTCAGGCGCGCTTGGACTCCGCGTACCGAGATATTCTCGCTCTGTTGCGCGGCCAGGGCATACCAGAGCAGAAAGGCGGCGATCAGCGCGACCAGAAACTGCATCGGATACCGCGGTTTGAGGTTCACGTCTTCGCCTCCTCCGGCGCTCGCGTCTGGAGCAGGTGTTCGGCGAGAGCGTTTCGCAGGGTGGTCTCGTCGAGTGGCCGCAGCAGCTGCTCCTCGACCGCCAGCGAAATCGTGCCGGTTTCCTCGGAGACGACGATGACCAACGCATCCGACTCCTCGGTCAGGCCGAGTGCCGCCCGGTGCCGGGTACCGAGCTCGGTCGAGAGCTCATGGCCCGTGGTCAGCGGCAGAAAGCACGATGCGGCGACGATCTGTTCACCGCGGATGATTACCGCCCCATCGTGCAACGGCGTCCCCGGGATGAAAATGTTGAGCATGAGATCGTAGGAGAACCGCGCCTCGAGCGGGATCCCGGTATCGATCCAGGCGGCGAGCGAATCCCGCCGTTCGATTGCGATCAAGGCGCCGATTCGCCGTGAGGCCAGAGCCTGGACGGCAAGGGCCAGCTCGTTGAGCACGACCGGCCCTTCTCCGGGCCGGCGACCCCATCGGAATCCGGCGGTCGACCCGAAAGCAGTCAGCATGCGACGGATCTCCTGCTGGAAGAGAACGATGATCGCGATCGGCAGCAACCCCAGGACGCTCCCGATAATGGTCGAGAGCGTGATCAACTCGAAGAAAGTAGCCGCGAGATACAGACCGAGAATGATGACGATGCCCCACAGCATCTGCATCGCCCTCGTGCCACGAAGCAGGACCAGGAGCGCGTAAATGAGGATTGCAACGGTCAGGATATCGGCGACGTCCGCAATCGAGACCTGAAGGTCTGTGATCTCCCGCAGAATGCCGAGCAGCCAATTCATGCCGAAGCCTCATGAAGTCGAGAGGCGATCGCGAGGAACTGGACCGCGGCGGATGCATCATGGACGCGGACCACCGCGCGGTCGATGCCGACCGCCGGGAGGAGGGCTGCCAGG